>ENA-OOWZ01001373-OOWZ01001373.1-human-gut-metagenome-genome-assembly--contig:-NODE-1373-length-11792-cov-4.790406_pt1 | contig 11792 bp, 12 predicted proteins | sample MGYA00241580_ERZ501329 | MGnify/ENA primary metagenome ERZ501329 (study PRJEB25962, sample SAMEA2042923) | human gut metagenome | biome: human gut; feature: human-associated habitat; material: faeces... | reverse complement strand
GCGCCTCGCCGTAATCAACGATTGTACCCGTCAGCTGCGCATAAAGCTCGCAGGCTCTGTCCCATGCGCTGCTGTAGCCGCCCACGGGTGGATTATATACCGTGTAACCCTGTGCACGAAGGTAGGTGATCACATTGTTTTCAGGCTGAGTTCCCCAATAAGGGCTGGTTTTCTCCTGAGGCGATGTTTCTCCCCAGCCGCACATTCCATGAACAAAAATGAACGGATACTCGGTTTTTTTACTTTCGGCGAAGCCGACAACCGTCAAATTGAACATAAGCCCAATGCAGAGTAAGGTGCTGACAAATGATATAAAAAGCTTTCTTTTCATGTAAAATCCTCCTTGATGACATTATGCCAAATACCCTTAACATTTAACTAATTATCAAATTTTTCGATACCGCGCAGACGTTTAGAGTATATTATATATTCTAAATTTGGCAATTTGTCAAGTTGTAATCTTTATGTAGTTAAAAAGAGCCTTGAATCGCACTCTTTGTTCTATTTCAGCTTTTCGATGAGTGCTTTAAGGTCAAAGGCTTCGTCGCCTATTCTGCCGATGCCGAGGGAGTATTTATCCGCCGGGCCTATCTCCTCGGCGGTGAGACCATCGAGATACTCCGCGATGCGGATGAAGGTCAGGGTCTGCTCATACATAAGCTCCGGGTCGAATTTCTCCATCTCGTGGCTCTCGCTCTCAACGCAGAGGTAATCGGGTGAAGTGACGAGCGATATCTCGGGGATGCCGACGTTAAAAAACGGCTGTCCCTCGCCGAAATGCAGGAAGTTGTGCCCCTTGAGCGTGACCGTTCTGAGACGCTCTCTGCCCTTGACGCACTCCCAATACACCTTTTCCATGGTTTCGTTGCCGGTGTAGACCTCCTCGATGTCGATATCGTTCGTCTTTTGATAAACGCCGTCAACGTCCTTCCACTCAACGCAGCCCATATGCTCGGGAGTTATAGCGGCGACGACCTTCATGTGGCCGTCCCTGCCGTCCCACAAGCCCTTATTATCATGCAGCCACAGCGAGGTGGCCTGGTCGGAGATACCGTTCGGGCTTTTGAAAACAGGCAGCCTGAAATGGCCCGTGACGAATACGAATATCAGCGTGCGCTTCGGCTTATGCTCCTTAAAATAGCGCATCATCGCCAGCATTGCGATCGCGCCGTTCTCCTCAACGCAGTTGACGCCGTCCGTGTGCGTATTGATGACGACTGCCTCGTTGGTATCCTCACCGTAAATTATCGAGCAGAACGACTCGGTCTCGGCATCCTTCTCGCGCTCAGCGGTCAGAGTGACCGTGGCGGAGAGATTGGCTTCGGCAGCGGCGATTATCTTCTCGCCGTCGGTGCTGTTGACCCAAACGGCAGGAATGCCTTGATAGCCGAGGATGAAGTTGAGATATTGACCCTCGACCATTGCGTCTGACATACGCTCCCAAACGCAGATGACCGCTTTGACTCCCATCTTTGCCGCAACGGCGAGGAACGGGAATTTAACGAACGCTGAGGCAACGGGGCCTTTGTAATATTTAGGAATGGCGGTACCTGCGGGGAAGGCGTTTTTCTGGTCAAAGGCTATGCCCGAGTAGGTGTGCATGAAATCCTTGACCTCGACAACGGCGATATTATCCTTGGCAATGGCGAAATTGATATGCTTGCCTCTGACTCTTATCAGTCTGCCGCTGACGCCGTTTTCGTCCGTCTCGCCCGAATACGGGAACGGCGAAGAGACGTGGACTTCGCTGTCGCCGTCAGGGTTATGCAGGACTATCGAGCTGCTCTTTGCCTGCCACCTGTCGAATTTATACTCGTTGCTGACAGTCTCAAAGCCCATTGCGTGGATCTCATCCTTGAGGTATGAGACGAATTCACGGTGAGCGGGTGAGCCGGTAGGTCTCGTACCGAATAAATTCATCCTCTCAACGCCTGCAAGCAGGTCGTCTTTTGTAAACGGATATTTATTCATTCTCTTTCTCTCTCCCAAAATGACCGCCGATCAAATCGTCTGGCAATCAATCGGCGGTCTGACTTTATATAATCACAGCTTCATTGCGGTCTCATATGCCTGCCATATGACCGTTCTCAGGTTGCCGACTGCATCGCAATCGCCGACGAGGTGGACGTTACCGCCCCTGGCAGCGATGGGTGCGGGTATATAACCGGCGGAGGATATGACTGAGTCGCACTCGACCTTGAATTCCTTGCCGTCCTTATCGGTGCAGGTGATGAAGCCGTCGCCGACGGATTTGAGCTTGCTCTCAAGATATACGGGCACTTTCTTCCATGCGAACCATTCTCTGAGGTATGAGCTGTTGGCAAGGCAGACGCCGGTCTGAGCGACAAGGTCGTTCTTCATCTCAACGATGCTTACCTCCTTGCCCTGAAGAGCAAGCTCATAAGCGATCTCGCTGCCGGTAAGACCGCCGCCGATAACAGCGACCTTCTGACCGACGGGAGCGCCGTTGAGGAATTCACACGCCTCGATCATCTTCTCATGGCCGGGGATATTCTTGAGCACTCTTGCGGTAGCGCCCGTTGCGATAACCACGGGGTCGCTGCCGAACTTGGATATATCCTTTACCTCGGTGTTGAGCTTGACCTCGATGCCGAGCTTCTCCATCTCTCTGCGATACCAGGTCAGCAGGTCACGAAGCCTGCCCTTATAGCTCTCCGCCGACGCGGGGATAAAGGTGCCGCCGAGCACGCCGGACTTCTCATATATAACGGGGGTATGGCCTCTGAGCTTGGCAACACGGGCAACCTCCATGCCGCCGATGCCGCCGCCGACGATATGTATGGTCTTGGGCGACGAGGTCTTTTTGATATAATGCTTATTCCACTGCATCATCTCAGCATTGACGGCGCACCTTGAGAGGTGAAGCGAGTCGCTGAGCTCCTGATCGTTGGGAACGCCCTTATAGTGGCACATATTGAAGCAGCCGCTGTGGCAAAGGATGCAGGGACGGATATCGTCCTCCCTATCCTCAATGACCTTGGTGAACCACTCGGGGTCGGCAAGGAAGTTGCGGGCGAAGCCTGCGCCGTCGAGCTTGCCGTCGGCAATTGCCTTGGCTGCGACGTCGAGGGTCATCCTGCCGGCGCAAACAACGGGGATATCAACGAATTCCTTGATGTGCTCGACATCCTCAAGGTTGCAGTTCTCGGGCATATAGATGGGCGGATGTGCCCAATACCATGCGTCATAGGTGCCGTTATCGCAGTTGAGCATATCATAGCCCGCATCCTGCAAATACTTGGCCGCTATCTCGGACTCCTCCATGTCTCTGCCGACCTCGACGTAATCCTCTCCGGGGAGAGCGCCCTGACGGAAGCCCTTGGTCTTGGAGATTATCGAATATCTGAGCGAAACGGGGAAATCCTTGCCGCATTCCTTCTTGATAGCCTTGACTATCTCGGCTGCGAAACGATATCTGTTCTCAAGGGAGCCGCCGTATTCGTCGGTCCTCTTATTGACATATTTAAGGGCGAACTGGTCGAGCAGATAGCCCTCGTGGACAGCGTGGACCTCAACGCCGTCAACGCCTGCGTCCTTGAGCATCTTGGAGGACTTAGCAAATGCGTCGATCATCTCCTGAATCTCAGCCTTGGTCATCTCTCTCGAGGGGAGCTTATCTGACCAGCGGTTTGGCGACGGACTTGCGGAGGCGGTGATCCTATCGAGATCCATAACGGGCTTTGAGAGGACTCTGAGCACCTTGTTGTTATAGAGCTTCTCCATCATCTCGGAGACGGTGAAGCTCCTGCCGAAGCCTGCGGTGAGCTGCACAAAGAGCTTGGCGCCGGTCTTGTGAAGCTCGGGCACCCACTTGGCAAGGTCGTCATACATCTTCTTATTCTTGTGGAGCCATGCACCGAACATCGGATTGTAGACGGGCTGGCAGCCGGGCAGGACGAGGCCGACATTATTCTTTGCGACCTCCATGATGAAGCGTGCGCCGTCCTTGTCAAAATGGTTCTTCTCCATCCATCCGAAAAGATCCGTGCCGCCCATGGAGGTCAGGACGATGCGGTTTTTGATCTCCACATTGCCTATCTTCCACGGTGTTAACAATGACTCGTATTCTTTTTTCATAAAGACACCCCTTAAAATTTTTGGATCTCGTGCGGAAGCCCGCCCGAAACGCTTAACTTACGGTTAATAATTTTATCATAACACTTATTTATTGTAAATAACGGTCAGCAGTCAATGTTACAAAAACGGCGTTTTTGTTCGGAATTTTTTCGCTTTGAAATCGCAGGATCCGTCAAGATAACACAAGCGGACGTTATGATATGAAGCACGAATCAGAATGCTTCGGTAAAACCAATTCACTTTGCCGTTACAGCAGCAAAAAGAGCCTTGCATTTCAAATGCAAAGCTCTTTGGTGATTTATCGCTTTGTCAGCGAGGAGACGACATTGACAACTTCGTCGCTCGTCAGGTTCTCTGCGATGATCCTGAAGCCGACGCCGTTATGCATGAATTCGGAATAATATATCCCCATATCGCCGTCATAGATCAAGGTCACGCTTTCGCCGTTTATCACGGATTTCTTGATATTTTCGTCATCCGACCAGATCGCCACGCAGTTAAACGGATATTTCCCCTTGCTGCATTCGAGATTCACCGTGCGGCTGCCGTCCTCGGAGGAATAATTCAATATAAAAGTATCGTAATAAACCTCACCAACACCGCCGTCACGCTTGTAAATACACTGCTTCTCCTGCTCCTGCCAAGCCGTGAGGTCGCTCGGGACTTCGGGAAAAATATTCGTGCCGCAGTATGCGTTCATACCGTCGGCGTCAAGCTCCACACGGTCGTCCTCGGCAAGATTGATATTCATTTTCCTGCCGTTATCCCCGAGTGCTGCGGAGACGCGGTTGATGTTGATGATGTTTCGGCTTTCTGTTGCAGTCTCGGTGAAGGTGGTTTCGGCGGGCTTCGGGCTTCTGCTCACGGCGTGACCCGCAGCCGCCAGCACCGCCCCACAGCACAGCACGGCGGCGCATATCCTGACCGCATACAGTTTCTTTTTCCTCTGCTTCGCTTCATATTCATCCCTGTATTGAAGCAATTCCGCCGCCAACTGATAATGATCCTTCATAACTCAAAACTCTCCTTTTCAAGCTCAGATTTAAGCGAATCCCTTGCTCTTGTGATGAGATGTTTGACGCTGTCGACGGATCTGCCCATCGCCTTCGCTATATCGCGCTGGCTCATTTCCTCAAAGTAAAACAGCCACAGCGCATGGCGATAATCGGGCTTTAGCCGCAGCATGGCTCGGTGAAGCGCGGCATCGCGCTCGCTGCTGAGATAATTCTGCTCTATATCCTCATCGGACGCCGTCATGGCGCATTCGTCGAGCGGAGCTGCGCCGCGCCTTTTCTCACGGCGTAGATGATCCAGCGCGGCGTTCCTGCCTATCGAATACAGCCACGACTTAAACGAAGAACGTCCGTTGAAGCGAGGTTTCTTTGTCACGAGCTTTGCAAAGGTCTCCTGCGCCAACTCCTCCGCAACGTCGAGGTCACGCACATACGAGCTGAGCCACAGCGCCAAGCCGTCATAGTAGTCAACGACTATTTGCGTAAATCCATCGTCATCACCGTCAAGGAAACGGCGGTAGCTACTTGCACCGTTATCCATCGGTTCGCTCCTTTCCGAAAGGTCTTGCCTTTCCTCTCTTTGACGGGCACCGCGAGGGAAAAGTGCCGCTTTTTGAAGAATTTATCGTTAGCATTGCTGCAAAAAGACGGCTCGGCAACGCCGAACCGCTTTGAGGTCACTTGTTGCAATAGGTTTTGATCGCTGCGCCGACAAATTCGGCCGTGTCCGCCCCGTAATTGCAACAAAAATCGGGCGGCTGTGATTTTATTCTTCAGGCATATCGGCAAGGTGATGCAGGTCAAGCTCACCGTTATTTATCAATTCTTGAATTATGTGCGACAAATCATTTTTCACATTTTCGCTTTCGGATTTATCGCCCGCATTCTCAACATATACGGTACTGTCGCCCAGCTTAAAGGTTGCATAGTAAATTGCATTCTGCTTACCAACGCTGTTGCGGTCTGTCACAAAATATCCGGCAATCACGCTTATTCCGTTGACGGTAGAGATTTTCTCGGCTCCGTCAATTACGGTATCAAGCAATGAGATATCCGCCGTGGATATCACCATTTTGGTATTCCCGATCCTTCCCTCAAGGCCGATCAGCCCTTTGCCGCTTGCGAACACGGCACGAGCCGTAACGGGCAGGCTCGGGAACAGCGCCTGTGTCTCTTCCTGCGTGAGTTCCCTCGTTGTCACATCGGCATCAAGCTGAAGGCTTGAGGCTGCGGTTTTTGACTTTACAAAAACGATCTCGTTTCCGTTATCCAAGGCGGCAATATCGGTTTTGCTACCGAGCAATCCGCTCTGAAATACGCCCGCAGCCAGCACGGCAACCGCCGCAAGGCAAGCCGCAGCCGCACCCAATTTTGCCCAAATTGATTTTTGCGCCTTCTTCTTGTAACCGAGTGCTTCGTCAACATACTTTGTGTCAATCTCACTCATAGCGTCTGAAAAAATTTTTGCGTTCATATCAAAACTCCTCTTTCGGTCAAGTATCGCCTCATCTTCTCACGGATACGGGTCAGCCGAACGGAGATATTTTTCTCCGATAGCCCCATCAGCTCGGCTATATCCTTGTAGCTGTCGGCAAACCAATAGCGGCGCATGAAGATAATGCGATTTTCAACGGTCAGCGTATCCAAGAAGCCTTCGATGACATGAGACAATTCTCCCGCTTCGAGCTCGGCTTCCACGGTTTTTGAGTCTGCAATGCAAGCCTCGATCTCGTCCAAAGCAAGCGTGTAGCGGCTGCTTCGCTTAGCCGCTCCGTTCCTGCGATAGACTTTTAGCGAAATGTTGCGAACAATCTTCAGAATATAGGTCAAAAGCGGATCCGGCCGCTCCGGCGGAATGGCGTTCCATGCGCCCAAATAAGCGTCATTGACGCATTCCTCCGCATCCTGCCTGCTGCCCACTATACGGTAAGAAAGGTCACGGCAGATCTTGCCGTATTTGATATCCAATTCCCGTATGCCCTGCTCCGAACGCTCGAAAAGCATTTCTATAATTCTTTCATCTTCTGTCATCACACTGCCTCCTTTCCGGCTTCACCTATATACTACGGTTTCGGCGGCAAATACTACATCAAATCCGAAACTTTTTAAAAAACCGTATTAAAAACCGCCCCGACGAACCGTTTCATCCGGGCGGCTGTGATTTTATTCTTTATCAAACATATCTGCGAGCTTACGGGCGGAGGCGGCGAGGTCATTTGCGGCCTGCTGCGCGGTCTCGGCAGTGAATTCGGCGGGGTATTCCGAGGCTTCGAGGGTGAACCACCCGTCATAGCCTATCTTTTTGAGCGCATTGACGACTTTGACAAAGTCGATATCCATTGAGAACGGTATCTGATGGCTGTCGTGCCAGCGGTCGTTATCGTGGATATGCAGCGCCTTGAGGCGTGAGCCGAGGGCAAGTATCATCTCCTCGGCGTTTGTGCCGAGCCCCTTCATCTCCGCGTGGCCGATATCGAGGCAGGCGACAAAGAACGGGTCGTTGACAGCGTCGAGGTGGGCATTGAAGCTCTCGGGGTCGGAGCAGGCGGCGGGGGCGGCTTCGTCCTTTTCACCGTTCCAATTCCACATATTCTCGGTGGCTATCTTCACCCCGCACTCCTTGGCAAAGGGCAGCAGGGCTGAATACAGCTCGGCATTCTCCTCGGGCGAAAAGTTGTTATTCGGGTGGATTATGCATATCTCGCCGCCCGCCTCGGCGGTGCACTCGATGGAGCGCTTGAGCACGGGCACGCTCTCAAGCCCCCACGACGGGAACGGCGCGTGGGACTGATTGCAGACTATGCCGTTATCGAGGCCGATCTGCTTAAGGCGCCTTGCATAGGCGAGGTAATTGCCGCCCGAAAGCGGATGCGAGTTAAAAACGAGCCTGTGATTCTCACGGTCGTTATCCGCAGCGTCAAACATGGAGAAATCCCACGCGTCAAAACCCGCCTTGGCGATAAGCTCCACAGCTTTTTCGTCACCGACAAGCATGGAGATCGAAGCTATTTCGGTTGAAATTTTCATAAAAGCACCTCAAATCAATAAATTGAATGCCGAGCCGTCCTTTGGATATTTTCTCACGTTACCGTGCGTCAGAGCCCTTTGCGCTTTTGCTTTTTCTTCTCCTGTCTCGGCTCAAAGCGGCTCCTCAAGCATGATCGTCAGGCGTGATCTGATAATATCCTTTTTGTTTCCTCCTTAAATTCGCATATGGATAATTGCAAGGGACGGACAACCTAAGGAGGCAGGTTACTGATCCGACGGCTTTAAGCCGGCGAACTCCCGGACTACCTACCGGGACGTGTTTTTATCCTCGCAAATTTTTGAAAATGTAACGGTTTGCTCTTTCATTGATATTTTGCCGACCGTGTATCCGAACGGGATAAGCTCCTTTTTGTATTTCAGAAAGGAGTGGTCGAGCGGAACTCCCGCGATATCGGCGATTTGGGCGAACGACAGCTTGAATGAATCCTCGCCTATGCCGCCGACATATTCCCATAATTTATCGTATTTGCTCATTATCTCACTTTTTTGCCTTGCCGAGGACGTTCAGCAGCACATAAAGCCCCACAAGGGCGGCTGTTGCGCCGCAGAGCACGGCATACATGGCGGGTATTGTGACCTTGGTGTCAAAGAAATACATATTGCAGTCAACGGAGTCACGGATAAGCTCGATGACTTCGTCGGGGAAGCCGCTTGCGCTCATCTCGTCATAAGCTCCTCTGAGCATATGATTGCGAAGCAGGCTCGTGCCGTAGGTGCCTGGCAGGAAAGACAGGACCTTTTGCAGCCCCGTGCCGAAGCTCGAGATCGGCATATATGCACCGCAGATAAAGCCGTAGCCCGCCGAGACCACAGTGCCGACCGCAGAGCCCTGACCGTTGGTGTTGAGCGGATAATTGATGCAGGACGAGAGCGCCACGCCGAAGAGGGTCAGCAGCACAACGTCGAGCACGGTATAGAGCACGTCGGCGGCGGAGAGATACCAGCCCGTTTTGAGCAGGTAGAGCAGGCATACGCCGAGCGCGGTCAATGAAATAATCATCGTTGTGATGGCGGAGGCGCAGAAATAAGCCACCGCAACGGTGCTGCGCCTGACGGGAGTGACGGCGATATCGCGCCTTGCCCCGCTTATTTTATCCTGCACCATCAACAGGTTGGAGCAGAAAGCGACTGTCACGCAGCTAACGGCGAGCAGCGAAGAGACGAGCTGACCGCCGACGGTCGCGTCGATAACACTGTCGCCTATCTTTATCATCTCGGGGATATTTGAAACGAAGCTGTCGCGGTAGACATTCGCAAGGAAGGTGGCATAGAGCACGAGTAGGATAACCGGGGTTATAAGAGAAGTGAAGAACATCCCCTTATCCTTAAAAAAGAGCTTGATATTGCGCTTTATCAGATTGCCGAGACCCATCATTTCTCATCACCTCCGACAAGTTTTTTGCCCGTGACGGCAAGGAACACATCGTCCATCTTGCCCTTTGTCACCTCATAATCGGTGAAAAGCTCGGGATGACCGACTATCAGCCTTGTTGCCTCCGCTGTATTCGGCACGGAGATCCTCACGGCGTCGCGCAGAGCCTCGCAGGGCAGACCGAGCGTCTCTATTGCCGATTTATCGGCGCCATAGAGGGTTATGAAATCGCCCGTATAGGCGTTCTTTAGCTCCAAAGGCGTGCCCTCGGCGGCTATCATGCCGCTGTCGAGTATGACGACATAATCGGCGTCCGCGGCCTCCTCCATATAGTGGGTGGTAAGGAATACGGTCATTTTTTCGCTCTTTCGCAGGTCGGATACAACATCCCAGAGCAGTTTCCTTGTCTGCGGGTCAAGACCGGTGGTCGGCTCGTCGAGGATGAGTATCTCCGGCTTATGCAGCAATGCGCGGGCGATATCCACCCGCCTGCGCTGGCCGCCCGAGAGCTTGCCAACGGTGCGGTCAAGTATCGTCTCAAAATCCAGCATAGCCGCAAGCTCCGAAAGCCTTGATTTGAATTCCTTGCCCGTGATGCCGTAAAGAGCCGCACGGCTCCTGAGGTTATCGCGCACGCTCAGCGACTTATCAAGCACGGAATTTTGGAATACTACGCCGAGTTTGCGGGTTATCTTATCAAGCCCGTGCTCGATATTCTCGCCGCATATGACGACGCTGCCCGAATCCTTGCGGAGCTGGCCGCACATTATGGATATCGTGGTCGATTTGCCCGCTCCGTTCACGCCGAGGAAGGCAAAAAGCTCGCCCTTCTGCACATGAAACGAGAGATCCCGCACGGCCTTGACATCGCCGAAGGATTTGTTCAGTCCGTTGATTTCAATAATATGTTCCATAATATCTCTCCGAAACCCTAAATTATTTTGAATGCTCAAAAGCGTTGACAGCCGCTGCGACCGCGCCGTAGAGCACGCCCGCGACCGCCCAGATGAACCAGCTGTACCGGGCCTGCCCGTTGCCAAGCGGGCCGAAGGTATAAAACAGGAACACCGCCGTCACCACGAGCCAGTAGCAGACCGAGACCGTGCTGACCAGACGGCTTTTGGCCTTCCGCTGCCGGGTATAGTCGCCCTCCTCCAGCAGCTTTTCCATCGCGCCCGTGCGCGTCCCTGCGTAGACGAACGCGAGGCAGGCCAGCGCGACGAAGCCCAGCAGCAGGCACACCGCGACGATGTACGTGAGATCCGAGCGGGAAAGGCACATGGCGGCGAACAGCGGCAGAACGGAGACGATGCACAGGATCGTGCCGATGAGGTTCAGGCGGTTCGCCGTGGGCTCAAATTCCTGCCGGCGCTGCCGGACCATGCCGCTCACGCCATATTCCGTTTCGAACGGCTCTGTCTCCAGAAACGCGAACGGCTTCGCCTTCGCGCCGCACATCAGGAAGATGCCGACCGCGGCGGCGACCAGAAGGATCAGCACGCACAGGCCGATGCCGCCGGCCACGTTTTCGGAGATGCGGGCTGTGTATTCGCTCAGCCCGGCGAGCAGGATCAGCGTGATGGGCGAGAGCACGCACAGAAACGTCGCCAGCGCCAGCCACGGCGCGGCCTGCTTCCGAAGCTCAAGATACCGCGACGCCTCTTCCAGGCTGACGCGGCGGCGGACGGGCTGCTCGGGCTCGGGTTCGGCAGTCTCCTGCGCCTCGAGCTCGTCTTTTAATAAGTAGTCGGTGCTGACGCCGAAGATGCGGCTGAGCTGGACGATCTTATCGAGGTCGGGGACGGACTGCGCGCCCTCCCACTTCGATACGGACTGCCGCGAGACGTTCAGCTGCTGCGCCAGCTCCTCCTGCGACCAGCCGGCCTTCTTGCGCAGCGCGATCAATTTGTCTGCAAAGATCATTTGGGGTTCCTCCTGTGATTTGATGGCGCTATCATACGGAGTTTTGCGGTTGCAGGCAAGAAAGCGCGCCGGGAAATGTGTCAACCGGCGGTTGCATCCGCCCGGTTTTTTGATTATAGGCCCCGTTTTCCCCCGCGTCAACCGAATTTTCAGGATTTCTTTATAGTTCGTTTACAATCTGTTCACCACCGGGCGGGAAAAATCCGGTATCCTTGGAGCATAAGGAAGCTGCTTCGCGGAAAGCTCCGCGAAGGGCCAACAGCATCCTTTTCCATAGACATTCATCCATTTCTCCTCTCTCTTTTCTCTTATCTTTGATGGAAAGCCGCCGGAAGCTC
>ENA-OOWZ01001371-OOWZ01001371.1-human-gut-metagenome-genome-assembly--contig:-NODE-1371-length-11798-cov-2.047518_pt1 | contig 11798 bp, 9 predicted proteins | sample MGYA00241580_ERZ501329 | MGnify/ENA primary metagenome ERZ501329 (study PRJEB25962, sample SAMEA2042923) | human gut metagenome | biome: human gut; feature: human-associated habitat; material: faeces... | reverse complement strand
TCGTGCGCGAAGGGGACATGGTGGCGGATTTGTGCTGCGGCAGCGGCACGGCGATGGAAGCCGCGCAGTCGCTGGGCTGCCGCTTTGTCGGCGTGGACAAGAGCCCGGAGGCGATTCTGACCACAGCGAGCCGCTTGGAGTGCAGCGACCTGACGATTGACTGCCCCTGCACGATGGACGAAACGCCGCTGGAAGGGGAATACAACGGCCACGGCGGGATGCTGCTGCTGACGCCGCGCACCCGTCCTTCCCGAAGACCGAGCAGCAGCTGGACACGCTGGAAAGCTGGAGCGTGGGCAAAATCACGCCGGAGGGGCTGCAAGTGATGCAGCGCTTCCGCCGAAGCCGGAAACAGCCGGAGCTGCCGTGGTTCTGCGTCCTGCCGGAAGGGTGCGGGGACATCGCCGTATCGACGGTGGACGCGGCGGGGCGGAAGAGAGTGTATCGGTGGAAGGATTGACTTCTGCAATAAATAGCGGCGCATGTGCATTCCCTCGCACATGCGCCGCCTTCATATATCAATATCAGTCGTCCGAATACACCCTGACCCCGCTGCCCTTCCGAATCAGCACGGGCATGGTGTCCAGCGGCGCGTCCATGCGCACGGTCTGTCCGCCGGCGTATTCCGCGCCCGTCGCGGCATCCGTCCAGTCCGCGCCCGCGGGCAGGTACACGTCGCGCACCCTTGCGCCCGCTTCCAGCACCGGGGCAACCAGCACATCCGCGCCGAAGAGGTACGCATCCTCCACAGACCACGCGACTTTATCCGCCGGGAAGCCGTAGAACAGGGGACGCATGACTGGGTCGCCGTGCTCGTGGGCGGCGCGCATCACCTCGCGGATGTACGGGCGCATCCGCTCACGCACGAACAGGTACTTCCGCAGAATCTCGTACACCTCGTCGCCGAACGACCAGACTTCGTTGGCCTGCCCGCTTGTCAGCTGGCGCACGTCGCCAATGTACTCCTGCTCGCGCTCATACCACGGGCTGCGCTCGCCGTGCATCCGGAAGACCGGGCAGAAGCACGCCCACTGGAACCAGCGCACCAGCAGCTCGCGGAACGCCGGGTCATCCACCTGACCGCCGAGGAAGCCGCCAATGTCGCTCGTCCACCACGGAATGCCTGCCATGCCCATGCTCAGACCCGCTTGCAGCTGCTCCCGCATCGCGCGGAAAGTGGAGGAAATGTCGCCCGACCAAGTGAGAACGGCGTATTTCTGGCTGCCCGCCCATGCGCAGCGCACAAGCGACAGAATCTCCGTTTCGCCCGCTTCGCGCAATCCATCGTAGAAGCACTTTGCGTAGCCGACGGGGTAGGTGTTCGTGCATTGCAGGGCAGGGCCGGCGTAATAGCGGTAGTTGTCAAAGTCATACGGCCCGTATTCCGGCTCGGACTCGTCCAGCCAGAAGCAGCGGATGCCATACTGGTAGTAGTTCTTCTTGCACTGCTCCCAGACGAATGCCTGCGCTTCCGGGTTCGTCGCGTCGAAGAAAAACGTGTTGCCCATCCACGTCATGACAATCGCGTTGCCGCGGTCAGCCGTCACCAGCAAGCCGCGCTCTGCCATTTCACCGAAGTTGACGCTCTTTTCGTCGATGGTCGGCCAGACGGATACAACCGTCTCCACGCCCATTGCTTTCAATTCGTCCACCATCGCCTGCGGATTCGGCCAGTCCCGCGGCTCAAAGCGGAAATCACCCTGCCGCGTCCAGTGGAAGAAGTCGACGACGATGGCATCCAGCGGCAGCCCGCGGCGCTTCATTTCGCGCGCGACAGACAGCAGTTCCTCCTGCGTCCGGTAGCGCAGCTTGCACTGCCAGTAGCCCATGCCGTATTCGGGCATCATAGGGGTGCGCCCGGTTGCGGCGGTGTAGTTCGCTTCGATGAGTATATGTGAGAGCTGATGTCCGCCGGGGTGTCGCCCGCCGTGATGAAATAATCCAGCTTTTTGGTGGATTTTGCCGACCACTCCGTCACATTCGTGCCGAACGCCGCCGTGCCGATTGCCGGATTGTTCCACAGGAAGCCGTAGCCGCGGCTGGACACGAAGAACGGCACGCTTGATTGCGAATTGCGGTGCGCCAGCTCCAGCACAGAGCCTTTCTTGTTCAAATGGCGATCCTGATACTGCCCCATGCCGAAAATCATCTCGTCGTCATACGCCTCGAAGCGTGCGGTGAGGGAGAAATCCGTGCCGCCGGGGATGGGCTTGAGTTCGCGCGCCGGAACGCGCAGCGGGACGCAGTAGCGGTTGATGCGGTCACGGTTGCGCCAATATTCCGCCGTCAGCACCTCGCCGCGCTGGTTCAGGAACGTAATCCACCCCTCGGTGGAGATTTTCGCGGTGATTTTGCCGTTCGTCAGCGTCCATTCCGTGCCGGTTTGGTGGTACTTCGCCCACTCATCGCCCTTGTACCACGGATCGGTCGTGTCGATGACTTCGCTGCGGATGACGACGTCCGTCGCTTCAACCGGTTCGGTCAGCGCCCAGTCGTGGTCGTCCATGCCCGGCTCGGCGCTCATGCGCACGCGCAGACTGTCCTTGCCCCAAGGGTCAATCCAGCATTCGCTTCTGCCATCGTGGATGATGAGCCGGTGATTCTGCTGCTCTATGCGCATGGAAAACGCCTCCTTATCGCGATACGAAGGGGAAAATCAGCATTTTGCGGCTTCCAGCAGTCCGCGCTTGACGTCCCAAAGCTTCTGGGAGAGGTCAACGTAGTAGGTGTGGGGGTTCTCGAAGCGCTTCACTTCGTCCCACAGCGTGTGAATTTGCTGGCGGCAGTATGCCTTGATGTCGTTCAGTTCGGGCAGCTCGTAGACGAGTTCGCCGTTCTGGAAAATCGGCACTTGCAGTTCGCGCACGGTGAAGTCGGTCAGTTCCTTGGTCTTCCACGTCGCGTTCGGGTCGAAGATGACGTGCGGCTTCGTCGGGTCAATGACCTCGTCGCGCAGGGTCAGCTCGTCGGCAATCGCCTTGCCGCTTTCGCGGTCGTAGAGGCGGTACAGGCGCTTGAAGTGCGGGTTGGTAATCTTTGCCGTGTTCTCGCTGACCTTGATTTTCGGGATGATGTTGCCCTCGTCATCCTCAATCGCCGCCAGCTTGTACACGCCGCCGAAAACGGGGTTGGATTTGCTCGTAATCAGCCGTTCGCCCACGCCGAAGGTATCCACCTGCGCGCCCTGCATCATCAGGTCGCGGATGAGGTATTCGTCCAGCGAGTTTGACGCGGTAATCTTGCAGTTCGGCAGGCCCGCCTCGTCGAGCATCTTGCGTGCCTTCTTGGACAAGTACGAAATGTCGCCGGAGTCCAGACGGATGGCGAAATTGGTGATGCCGCGCGGCAGCAGAATCTCCTTGAACGCGCGGATAGCGTTCGGCACGCCGGATTTGAGCGTGTTGTAGGTGTCAACCAGCAGCGTCGCGTTGTCGGGGTACAGCTCACAGTAGGTCTTGAAGGCGTCGTATTCCGTCGGGAACATCTGCACCCACGAGTGCGCCATCGTGCCACCCGCCGGAACGCCGTAGAGCACGTCCGTCAGCGTGCACGCCGTGCCTGCCACGCCGCCGATGTACGCCGCGCGCGCGCCGATGACCGCGCCATCCGCGCCCTGTGCGCGACGGGAGCCGAATTCCAGCACAGCGCGTCCCTGCGCCGCGCGGACGATGCGGTTCGCCTTCGTTGCAATCAGCGACTGGTGGTTAATCTCCAGCAGCAGATACGTTTCAATCAGCTGCGCCTCAATCGCGGGCGCACGGACGGTCAGCAGCGGTTCGCCGGGGAACACGGGCGTGCCTTCCGGGACGGCGTAAATATCGCCGTGGAACTTGAAATTCTTGAGGTAATTGAGGAAGCCCTCGTCGAAAATTCCCTTGCCGCGCAGATAAGCAATATCGTCATCAGAGAAATGCAGCTGCTGGATGTACTCGACAATCTGCTCCAGCCCCGCGGCAATCGCGAAACCGCCGCCGTCAGGCACGTTGCGGAAGAACACGTCGAAATACACATTGCGCTTGTAGAAACCGTTGCGGTAGTAGCCGTTGCCCATCGTGAGTTCATAGAAATCACAGAGCATCGTCGGGTTTTCCTGCGGTCGATTTGCCATTGCTTTGCCCATCCTGTTCTATCTTATTTGTCGAAATTTGTCACATTGATTTGCAATCCGCGCATCACATCGAGCGCCTTTTCGTGCAGTACCTCGTCATTGGACGCGCAAAGCGACGCATCCACGGACACGCGCGCTTCCGGCAGCGCTGCCTTGCACAGCACGGCGTTTGAAATCACGCAGATGTTCGTTACCACGCCGACCAGCTCAATTTCCTGATACGGGTGCGTGCGTAGGTAGCAGAGCATCTCCATTGAGCCGAAAGACGGCTTGAAGAACACCATGTCCTGCTTTTGGCGGCACGCCGCTGTTTCCCCGAACAGGCGGTGTCCAGGCGTTCCGGCGATGCAGTGCGGCACGGGGAGATTTTTCCCCTCCTGCGTGGTCGGGTAGTCGTCATTGTGCGTATCCAGCGTGAACATCACGTCGTCGCCGCGGCTGTGATACAGGCGGATTTTCTCAGCAATCCTGTGGTCAAGCGTGACTGCCTTCTCAAAGCCGAGAGAACCGTCCACAAAGTCCTTCTGGTAGTCCACGACAATCAGGCATCGTTTGCCCGTCTCCATGCTCCGTTCGCCTCCTCTTTATCGAGTACCATTTCTTATTATACAACGGAAAATCGCTTTCGTAAAGGAAAAAATGCGCAAGCGTAAGAATTCCGCAAAGGAAGAACGAAATCTGTGTGAACGCATGGACATTCGGCGCAAAACGTGATAAACTGAAACGGATTATTCAATAAAAAAGGGGCGAAATTTGCCGTGAAGCTCAACACCAAGCGTACCATGCTGGTCGGTCTGGCGTTCTTGTCCATCTGCATTTTCTGGCAGATGTATGACAGCGTGATGACGCTGATTCTGACGGATACTTTCCACCTGAACGAGACGATTGCGGGCGCGGTCATGGCGGCGGATAATGTGCTGGCGCTGTTCCTGCTGCAGCAGAGCTTCCTGTCGTTCTTCAATGACCGCAGCCAGTTCTTCATCCAGGCAGACGCTTACAATATCACCAACATACAGCTGCAGACGGCGCTTTCCTTCGTCAGTCTGCTGAGCCTGGGCGGGATGTACTTTCGGGGCAATACCGGCCTGCTCATGACGGCGTCATGGCTGTGGTGGATCCTGCTTGCCATCGCGGCGTTTTATTGGTCGAGGCGCTCGTTCGAGCAGCTGAAGTGTGAGACATGCGGCTCGCCTTCGCGCTCATACGCCGTCTATCCTTTCCTGCTGCTGGTGGTCACGATGTCCCTGCTCAATCTGATCTCGCTGAACGAGTGGACGCTGTTCTTGATCGTGATGATCTTCCTGCTCTATATGTCCGTCTACTTCCTGTATAAACGCAGGATCCGCTTCACTTTCCATATGGCGGCAGGCTTTGCGCTGCTGGCGGTCATGGAGGCGGCCGTCTCTGCTGTCTTCGTCTATACGAACGGACTGGGCATCGTACAGGAATCTCCGCGATCCGGCTTTATCCAGATGGAGCTGTATGCCCCGGTGGATTCGGTGCTGAGCGAGGAAAACCAGCAGAAGCTGGCCGAAGTGAACACGCGCTATGGAAAGGAGCTGCAGGAAAATGAAGTGATCTCTGAGTTCATCGTCACGTTTACGCCGGAAAGCGTCTCTTATGAACGGATGCGCCAGCTGCAGCAGCAGATGATGGAGGATGCCGGCAGTCAGGAAGACGGGGTCAGCGATTATTATCTGAACATGTCATTGTCTTTCATCAACCGGATCGGTCTGGAAAGCGAGTTCAATTATGACATTGATTCGCAGGAGAACTACGACCGCTACATGGGCGAGGTGTTTGATCTGCTGCTGGATCCGCAGGCAGATGCCGGTGTGGAGATCGGCTATTATGACACAGGCGGAGACTTTTACGCCGTTTATGACACGATAAGCGATGAAGAGGAGGTGCAGTGATGTTTTCGATCAAGACACAGAGCAGGATCCCGATCTTCGAACAGCTGAAGAAACAGATCCTGGAATATATCAGCGCCGGAGTCCTGCATGGAGATGACCAGCTTCCCAGCGTGCGCATGCTGGCATCTTCTCTGGGCATCAACCCGAATACGGTAGCCAAAGCTTATCAGGAGCTGGAAGAAAAACGAATCATCTACAAGGTACAGGGAAAGGGCTGCTTCATCCGTTCTGATCACATCGAGGTGCTTGTCCGGGAAGAGAAGCTGGCACAGTTCGATGACTGTGTCCGCGACATGAAGCGTCATTCCATCGATGCGGAAGATCTGGAAGGCAGGATCAGACGCATTTACAGAGAGGAGGAGCCACATGCTTAATATACGATGTGTGTCAAAGAAATTGGGGGACAATCAGGTCCTGGATCAGGTGAATCTGGAGCTGAAGGCGGGCAGCGTCTTCGGACTGGTCGGTCCGAACGGAGCCGGCAAGAGCACGCTGCTGCGGATGATCGCCGGCGTTTACCGAGAGGACAGCGGGGTCATCACCTGGAACAACGAGCCGGTGTTTGATCATCCCGCCGTCAAGCAGGAGATCCTGTTCATCAGCGATGAGCCGTTCTATTTTTACAACGCCTCCATCCGCGACATGAAGCAGTTCTATCAGCGCTGTTATCCTTCGTTCAACGAGGATGCCTATGCGCATTATCTAGAACAGTTCGGACTGGATGAGAAACGGCCGATGTCCCAGTTCTCCAAAGGCATGAAGCGTCAGGCGTTCATCATCTTCGCCCTGGCCATCCGCCCCAGGCTGCTGCTTCTGGATGAGATCTTTGACGGCCTGGATCCGATGATGCGGCTGATGTTCCAGCGTGCGCTTGCCCAGTGCGTGCAGGAAAATCAGATGACCGTGATCATCTCCAGCCACAACATCCGCGAGCTGGAGGATATCTGCGATGCCTTCGGCATCCTCGATGAGCGCCACATGATCACCAGTGGAGATATCGAGAGCGTGAAGGGCAATGTGCATGCCATCCAGCTGGCGTTTGCCAAAGAGGTCGACCGTTCGCTGTTCAGCCATCTGGATGTCCTCAGCATCCGGGTAGAGTCCCGCTTTGTCAAAGTGGTGGTCAAGGGCAATGTGGAAAAGATCGTCAACTATCTGCGTTCCCTGGATCCGGTGATCCTGGAAGTACAAGATGTCAGCCTGGAGGAAGTGTTCCTCTACGAGATGGAACAGAAAGGATATGGTGTGTATGAGCAGTAGCTTTTCCTGGTTTTGCTGGCAGATGCGCAGGGACCGCAGCCTGTTGATCCTGTATGCGGCCGTGCTGATCTGTCTGTTCCCGCTGCTTTCACTGGCGCTGCAGGACCTTGGAAACACGCCGTTCATGTTCATCGAACTGGTGTTCGTGCCGATGGCCTGCATGTTCATCCTGAGCTTCTGTCTGCCTGCTCATCTGTTTTCTCATCTGTGGAACAAAAGGGAGCTGGATATGTACAGCAGCATCCCGCTCAAGCGCAGCGCGATGTTTTGCATCCGCTATGCCGCGGGGCTGTGCTGGCTGCTTGTTCCGATCACGGTGATCATCGCGCTGGAATGCCTCGTGCTGTTCCTGATGCATATGCCGCCATATGACATGCTGCATATGCTGCAATCGACGGCGGAGCTCATGGTGCTGAGCGTCCTCGTGTATTCTCTCAATGTGTGGATCGCGATCCATTGCCGAAACCGCAGCGATGCCCTCGTGATGAGCATCGCTTACCTGCTCGTTCCTCTCATCGTCGTGCTGGGGCTGTATACGATCATCTCAAGCAGCATCTATGATGTCTCGGTCGGTTATTCCTCGAGCATGCAGATGAGCCTGTTGACGGACAATGAGCTGGTGCGCTGGCTGGTGAATCTGATCTGTGCGCCGATCTCCTATGGGATGATCTGCGCAGAAGGATTTGGCAGCGCGATCGGCAGCTTGGAGGGCGTGATCTGTCTTCCGCAGTATATCTGGATCGTGTGGCTGATGGAAAGCGTGCTGCTGATCGTCTGGTCGCATCGGGCATAAATCACCCTGCCGGGCGAGGAGAGCGGTCAGCGTACGACGTACGCCCTGATGTATCCGCTCATGACGCATATGCTGACGCTCGGTCTGTTTCTGTATGCGGTCGATACGGACGATGCCGCCTTCGGGAAGATGCTGTTCGTCGCCGCTGCCTTCTTCTTCCTGCTGCTCAGCTTCATCGCGCAGCGCCAGGTGCGGATCCGGCTGCGGCAGCTGATCGCGCTGCCATTGCTGGCCGTTTGCGCGTTCCTGCTTCAGGTCTCATCCGTTCAGACCTCTGGCTTCGGCCTGATCCAAGAGCTTATCCCGGCAGATGCCGAGCGTTACCGGCTCATCGTCACCATGGATCAGTATGAGGAAGGACAGACCGTGACCCTGACGACGACATGGATCAGCGCCGGAAAAGATGATGCGCTCATCGAAGTGATGCGCGATTTCCAGGAACAGGTCATCGATGACGCCAAGGATAATTCCGATGAGGGCATCGAGGAATCGCCGCAGACCCTGGACATCCAGTTCGATTATGCGAGCGCCAGCGGCGGCGGAAATCGAGAGTATTTCCTCTTTGATCCGGATGGCAGCCTGCTGCGGAAATACAGCGCGAGCATCGCGCAGTTTTCCGAGGAAGAACACCTGACGACAGAAACCGTTTCACAGAGCTATGTCGAATCGTGATCTCATGGTATAATGGGGCAGGAGGTACGCCCGATGAAAAAAATCAGTATTTTGCTTGCCGGTGCGCTGCTGCTGTGCGGATGTCAGCGTGCGCTCATTCAGCCGGACAGCGTAAAGGCCATATATGTGCAGGCTGATTTCGAGACCGAACGCACACCGGTGTCAGGATCGCTGCAGGATGATCTGCTGGAAGTGCTGTCTTCGCTGTCCTTTGCTTCTGCCGAAGAGGAAGAGACGCCGGAGGGCGTCCGCATCGATGTGGAAGAGGAAGACGGCACGCTGTCCTTCTATTGCGGCGATGATGCCATGATTGGCGTGCGCGTCCCGGATGAGGGATCCGTCCGCATCGCACAGGACGAAGAGGCTGCCGAAACGCTGCGCGATCTGCTGCAGGAATGCAATGAAGCCTATTTCCGCTCTGAGCTCACCGCTGCTGTCTCAAGCCGGGACGAAGAAGCGATCGTCGTGACTGCCGCGGAGGATTCCGGGGAGATCAAAGCCGGGGCGAGCGTGCGGTTCACGCTGGATGCGCATGTGCAAGAGCATCTCGATGAAGAGCTGCAGGAAGGCGCAGAGATCCTCATCGTCTATGATCCGGACAGCTATGACGCACAGACACAGCAGATCGGCAAAGTATTGGTGATCACAGATGCCGAAAAAGAAAACGCTTCCCATGGCTGCAGCTATGGAGAAGCCTCAGATTGCTGATCAGATCGATGTAAGATCGAAGTGAAGATGCCCGCGGGCATCTTTTTCTATGCGCGGGAAAACCAGGGAAAACGATGGGAAAGACCGCATTTTCTTAACCGGAATTTGATGTCGTTTTTACTTCGATCATACACAGATGATCATTTTTTTCAAATTGTTAAACCATTGTAAGTTCGGTTGATTTTGTCTTCTGGAAGATTAGAATAAACGATGTGAAAACAGGAGGGAATTCATTGTGATGAAGAAAAAGACAGCCGCAAAAGTCGGCCTCGCGTCACTTGCTGTGATGCTGGGCGGCGGAACGATCCTCATGAACACCCAGGCATATACGCCGGTTCATGCGGAAACGCAGAACGAAAACGATGTAGAGACCAAAGCAGGAGAGACCGTACAGAAGTCTGTGATCCTGATGGTCGGATCAGATGAGACAAGCAGAAACCTGACCTGGTATGCGAATGTCGATACGGCAGGCAGCGTGCAGTGGGCAAAGCAGTCTGATATGCAGGACGGCCTGTTCCCGGCACAGTATAACGAAGCCGCTGCGACTTCTATCGCCACCAACGATGAAGGATTCTACAGCAATCAGGCAACCATGACCAACCTGGAAGAAAACACAGCGTATGTGTACCGTGTGGTCAATGGCGACACCGTCAGCCAGATCTATACCTTTGAGACCGGTGATTTTGATGAGGGCTTCAGCTTCATCCTCGCCGGCGACCCGCAGATCGGCGCAGGCAATACGGAGACCGATACCGTAGGCTGGGATGAGACGCTCGATACGGCCATCGCACAGCTGGATCCGGATTTCCTGGTATCTGCCGGCGACCAGGTCAACACCAACAACAATGAAACGCAGTACACCGGCTACCTGAACGATGCGCTGACCTATCTGACGAGCGCGACGACGATCGGTAACCACGACAGCGGATCTGCCGCATACAACGAGCACTTCAACCTGCCGAATGAGAGCACGCAGCTCGGTGCGACGACAGCGGGAACGGACTACTGGTTCGTCTATGACAACACGCTGTTCATGGTGATCAACTCCAACAACCGCTCCACGGCAGAGCATAAGGAATTCCTGGAGAGCGCGATCGCGCAGAATCCGGATGTGAGATGGAAGACGGTCGTATTCCACCACTCTGTATACTCCACGGCATCCCACGTAGATGACGGCGACATCATCGAGCGCCGCGAGGAACTGCCGCCGATGTTCAGCGAGCTGGATATCGATGTAGTGCTGATGGGCCATGACCACGTATACACGAGAACATACATGATGAATGGCACGACGCCGGATGATTCCCAGGGCGTGCAGAGCGAAGTGACGAATCCGGAAGGCGTGCTGTATCTGACCGCAAACTCCGCGAGCGGAAGTAAGTACTATGACATCAAGGCGCCGGAAGCAGCATACTCCGCAGTGATGGATCAGAGCTACCGCCGGACGATCACCGACATCGATGTGACGGATACATCCTACACGATGACGACATACTACATGGATACGATGGAAGTGCTGGATACGTTCACGATCAACAAGATCGACACAGACAAGAGCGAGCTGGAAGGACTTGTGGAGAAGGCAGAGCAGGTGAGCGAGGCAGACTGCACTGCAGAAGAGTGGCAGGCACTGCAGAGCGCGCTGGAAGCAGCCAAGAGCGTGCTGGCCGATGAGAAGGCAACGCAGGATGCGGTGAACGAAGCATATACGGCACTGCAGAGCGCATATGACGCAGCGACCACGCAGGATCCGGCAGATCCGGGCGAAGACAACGGCCAGGGCGGCGATGATGAGCAGAAGCCGGCCGATGGCAAAGACGACGTCGACACCGCAGCAGCAGGCACGAGTGCAGCGGCAGCAGCGCTCATCCTGGGCGCAGCTGGTGTGGCGATTGCCGCACGCCGACGCAAAGCGTAGTCTGCGCGATACAGATTGAACACGACGATCAATAGCGGGGAGAGCTCTTCGCTATTGATTTCATTTTTTAGGAAGGATGCTTGAAATGCAGAAACTGAGAGATAACCGATGGGTGATCGTGATCATCCTGCTTACGATTGCCGGCGCTATGTTGTTTCAGACATACGGCATGGAGTCATACAGCCGCTTTAACAGCACCACGCTGGAATATGTGAAAGGAACGGTCATGCAGGTCACTGCAGAAAACCTGACCTATGAAGAAGACCTTGACATCAACGTGGGCACGCAGGATCTGATCATCCGGCTGGATGAAGGGGAATACCAGGGAGAAGAGATCGAAGTGACCAACTATGTCTCCAATACGCACCAGTGCGAAGTCAGCGAGGGCATGTCGGTCATCATCAATGTCGATGAGCCGGAAGG
>ENA-OOWZ01001365-OOWZ01001365.1-human-gut-metagenome-genome-assembly--contig:-NODE-1365-length-11821-cov-1.853986_pt1 | contig 11821 bp, 10 predicted proteins | sample MGYA00241580_ERZ501329 | MGnify/ENA primary metagenome ERZ501329 (study PRJEB25962, sample SAMEA2042923) | human gut metagenome | biome: human gut; feature: human-associated habitat; material: faeces... | reverse complement strand
GGACACCGAATTGTATGCCGAACGCTTCTTTGAGATGCTCAATCGCTGTGTGGACGAGGCGAACAGAGGGTTCCTCAAGCTCGCCTGTTAGTTGTATTTCTCCAGACTCAGTCGTGTAATGATAGTAAACGACCTGAATGGAGGTAATGCATCATGAAAAATCTTTTAGCTATTCTTTTAGCGCTGAGTATGCTGCTTCTTTGCGCTTGCTCAGTACCAGACTCATCTGGAAATTCTTCCCGTTCGGGAGGTGACAATCCGGATAGCTCATATACAGGCTCAATCTCTCAGACTGAGTCAAAGGAGGCCCTGGAAAGTCGCTCCGCGGCGGAAGAGGGCCCTGGGAATTCTGCGGACACCACATCCGTGTCAGACCGAGATGATAAAGACCAGGAAGAAAGCGACCCGGGGACGGTGAAGGCTCCGAACCAAAGCCAAGAAACCACGGGCAAGGATAAACCTAAAGAAACCCTTCCTTTGCAGTCATCCGGTGATGACAATTCTTCACAGAGCACTAAGCCGGCAGAGACGACAAAGCCTACCGAGACTACAAAACCACAGACTGAGCCGACCGAAAGCAAAACCGAAACGACCCAGCCTCCTATAGAGGAAACTGTTCCGACAGAGCCTCGCGCAGGTAAGGCCGACACTGCGGCAGTTGCCCAGCGTGTTCTGGAGTATATCAACCAGTACCGTTCAAGCCCTGCCACAAGACTTTCAGGTCTGACGGAATATGCTCAGTATCGAAGCCGACAGCTTGTTTCTAACTTTGCGCATGACACTGCAGATCAGCGCGCGGCAGCAACCGCACTCCAGTATGGAGAATACGTAGATCCCAGAGTTTTCGGCGGCAGCGGACAGCCTTATTACAGAGCAAACGCCCGTGAAGCCATAACCAAAGCCGGTTATGTAGGCACGATTGATGAAGTGGCAATGAAACTGGCAACGCTCGTTAAGAACAGTCCAAACCATTGGAATTACATCGGCGACTCTCAGTACACCTACATTGCAGTGGGTGTGACCTACGAGAGTGATATGTGGTACTGTGCCATCACAGTGGCCTCCGAGAATACAGATGAATATTAAACCAATTTAGGAATTGAAGCCTCAATGCGAAAGCGTTGGGGCTCTTTTCATATCAAATTTCAGAAAGGATTGAAAAGTTATGACCCAGAGAACCAAACTCAGTTCGCATTTCCTGTCGCTATTCCTGGCGATGTTGATGATCGTCTCGATGATTCCGGCAACAGTATTCGCGGCACCGGCATCGGACATCCCGGATGAGATGCTGGACAATGTCTACTTGGATGCGCTTGCGTACACCGGTTATCAGGTACAGGCGCAAAAGAATGACGGAACCATTTACAAAACCTATGGTTCCCGAGCTTCGGCCTACGGCTCGAACATCTCGTATGGCCTTACCAAGTACGGTACTGAAACCGTAACCAAATCCGGTACGGCTACCGGTCTCGCTCCGGATATCGCCGGATTTGAGAGCAGCGGTCTTTGCTGCGCCAGTTATGTATCCTATGTGTACTATAACTATTTGCCGAATATCGCGGGTATCAACACCAGTGATGTTGCGAAGCCTTCCAACCCTCGTTCTGCCAGTTCCTATAACACGGCAGCAAATGCTTGGGTAAATGCAGGTACCGCACGCAGAATCAGTTTCACACAGAGCTCCAACGGTGACAACTTCAACCCGAGCGAAGAAATCCCGATCGGTTCGCTTATCGTATTTAAGCACATTCCGACCGGCGGCATTGCTCACGTTGCCATCTATGCCGGCTACTACAACGGAATCCACTTTGTTACCCACGTTGGTAACGACCGTGGTCCTGAGTTTAGCACTATCGTTGGCATGAGTAAGGGTGATTATCCGGAAGCAGTTGTGCAGGTTGTTGCACCTCAGTTTGTGGAAGAGTCCGGTATGATTGAAGTGTATAAGAAGGATCCTAATGGTAAGAACCTCAGCGGCGCTTACTTCCTTGCTACCAATACCGAAACCGGTGAGGAATACGGCATTGGTCCTACAAACTCGAACGGTTATGCATGTACCCAGGAAGATCTTCCTTACGGTACCTATAAAATCGTTGAGACTGTGTTCCCGACAGATTATACCTATTCGGGCACAAAGGAATGGACCCGAACCGTCAGCTCTGCCAATGATGGTGTAGTCACTATCAATGCAGTTAACGAGCTGAAGAAAGGTAACATTGAGGTTTATAAGAAGGCTTCGGAGAACAACGGTGCTCTTAGCGGTGCCATCTTTACCGTTTATAACACCTCGGGCACTAAAGTAACCACTATTGGACCTACCAATGACCGTGGTTATGCCAAATCCGCAGATATTCCTTACGGTACCTATCGCATAGTCGAGACCACGTTCCCGTTCAACTATGAGGGTGACGGTCAGACTGAGTGGACAGTAACCATTAACACTGCCAATGGTGCCCTCGCAACCATCAACGCATCGAACAAACTCAAAAAAGGTCGCGTCGAGATTTTGAAATCCGATTATGAGTCTGGTAAAGACCTCAGAGGCGCTGAATTCACAGTTTACGATTACGATGGTGAAGGGGTAGCCGTTATCGGTCCTACCGATTCCAAGGGCTATGCCAAATCCGGCGAGATTACCTATGGCAGCTATATTGTCAAGGAAACCAAGGTGCCCGTGAACTATCAACCTGATGGCGACGCCGAATGGCATATCACTATTGATGATAATAGTCCGCTGATCACACTGGACATCGCGAACCTTCGTCAGTATGGTAGCGTCAAAGTAGTCAAGACCGCTGAAGACGGACTTGTAGACGGACTTAAGTTCCAGCTTACCGGCACCTCTGTTTACGGTGAGGAAGTCAATATGACAGCCACCACCAACGAAGCAGGTGTTGCTGTATTTGAACGCGTGCCAATTGGCATTGATTACACACTTTCCGAAGTGAGTACCCCGAACCGCTATGTAATTCCTGAGGCCCAGAACATTACCGTCGAGTGGAATAAGGTAACAGAGCGTCAGTTCCACAACGTACTCAAGAAATGGCGTGCAGATATCTTTAAGGTTGATGCAAACCTTCGTTGGGGCGACGGTGGTTTAGAGTCCGTCTCTGTCATGTCCTTGAAAGCTACCGTTAACTCTGATGAGATCGTAGAGCGACTTGGTTTCCCTTACGGTGAGTCTCAGGGGGATGCGTCTCTTGCAGGTGCAGTGTACGGTGTATATCGCTACGATGAACTCGTAGACACCTATACCACTGATAAGAATGGTTACATTCTTACCGATTACTATGTATGCGGCGAAGGATGGAACATCCGTGAGATTACTCCTTCCGAAGGATATCTTCTTGATGAGTCTGTTTACTGGCTTGACGTAGAACCGGGTCAGTATACCGTCGAGAAGAATACGGAAGAGCTTGACGTATATGAAGAAATTATATATGGTGGCTTCCACCTCATCAAGCACAAAGACAATGGTGATACTCAGATTGAAACCGAAGAAATCGGTGCTGAATTCGAGGTTTACCTGAAGTTCGCAGGTTCTTACGAGAACGCTAAGGAAACAGAGCGTGGCTATCTCATTACTGATGAGTGGGGCTATGCTGAAATCGACTATTTGCCTTACGGTATTTACACCGTGAAGCAGGTCAAAGGTTCTGAAGGCGTAGATTTGATGAAGCCGTTTGATGTCTTTATCAGTGAGCCTTGGACATATCAGCAATTCATTATCAATAACGCACCGTTTACCAGTTACGTAAAGGTGCAGAAGACGGATGCTGAGTCTGGTCTGGCAATTCCTTATGCCGGTGCAGCATTCCAGATTTACAACCCGGATGGAACCAAGGTTTCCATGCAGTATACCTATCCGGAACTCACTGTAATCGACACCTTCTACACCAACGAAGATGGTTATTTGATCACACCTGAGACTCTCGGATACGGCAAGGATTATTACCTGGTCGAAGTGAAGGCGCCTTATGGCTACGTGCTCAACTCAGACCCGGTTTACTTTGACGTTACTGCAGACGACGCCACTGACGAAGGCGGTATTACCGTTGTGAATGTAACCCGTTCCAATATGCCGCAGAAAGGTGTCATCCACGTCACCAAGACCGGTGAGGTGTTCCAGTCTGTCGTAATCAACGGTCAGATGCACAAACCGGTATACGAAGTGAAGAATCTTTCCGGTGCGGTGTTTGAGATCCGTGCTGCAGAAGACATCTACACCCTCGACGGCGTAATGCATTACGCGAAGGGAGAGCTGGTAGATACCATCACGACCGGGTCTGACGGAATCGCTACCAGTAAGGAGCTCTACTTGGGTAAATACGATATCCAGGAAATCACTGCACCGCATTCTATGGTACTCAACGGAAAAATTCAGAATGTTGAGCTCGTGTATGCCGGCCAGGAGATTTTTATCACTGAGACTTCCGGTAATCTCTATAACGAACGCCAGAAAGTGAAAGTGAGTTTGGAGAAAGCCCTTGAGCAGAACGAACTCTTCGGCATCGGCATGAATGCTGAGCTCAAGAACATTACCTTTGGTCTCTATGCCCAGACTGACATCGTTGCAGCTGACGGTACGATGATTCCTGAGGGCGGACTGATTGAAATCATTATCTTTGATGAAAACGGTAAGGCTGTTATTTCTACCGATTTGCCTTTGGGAAGCTACTACGTGCAGGAGCGCAGCACCGATGACCATTATATTTTGAGGGATGAAAAGTATGGCTTTGAATTCACTTACGGCGACCAGACCGTAGAGGTCACCCACCTCGCAGTCAATAACGGTGCAGCTATTGAGAACGAGCTTAAGTACGGTTCTGTATCCGGTCTTAAGGTCGATGAGGATGGCAGGTTCATTAAAGGCGCCGTATTCGGTCTTTTCAGCAATGATGAAAATGAGTATTCCTGCGAAAATGCGTATATGGTGACAGAAAGCGCAGAAGACGGAACCTTTAAGTTCGAGAATATTCCTTACGGCGCTTGGGTTGTTCGTGAGATTCAACCTGCAGTAGGCTTCGTTCTCAACGAGAAGGCATATCAGATCACCATCAAGGAAGACGGCGATGTCGTAGAAATCAAACTCGAAAACCGTTATATCCGCGGTGACATCGAAGGTCTCAAACTGGACGAAGACGGCAACGTCATTGCCGGCGCGAAGTTCGGTTTGTTTAAGTCTGGTACCACAGAGTTTACTGAAGAAAACGCATTGCTCGTAACTGAGACTGACTCTGAAGGCAAATTCCGCTTTGAAAACATTCGCTTCGGTAAGTGGATTGTTCGTGAACTCGTACCTGCCACAGGTTATGTGCTCAATGAGACTCCCATCGATGTGAATATCCAGACTGAAGGCGAAATCATCAAAATCTCCTTCGAGAATAAGTTCATCCGCAGCGACATTAGGGGCTACAAGGTTGACGAAGACGGCAAACCTGTCGAAGGCGCTTTGTTCGGTCTCTTTACCGAGGATGAAACTGAATTCACCGAGGAGAGAGCTGTACTCGCTGCCAAGTCTGATGCAGAAGGCATTTTCTTCTTCGATGACGTTCGCTTCGGCAAATGGATCGTGAAAGAGCTTGCACCTGCGGAAGGCTTTGTGACCAACGACACTGTTTTCACGATCGATGTAACCACTGACGGTGCTGTTATCGAAATCAAAGCTGAGAACCGTCATATCTACGGTATGGTCCATACCACTAAGGTTGATAAGGATTATCCGGACAACCTCCTTGCCGGTGCCATTTTTGAAATCTACATGGACGTAGACGGCAACAAGGAATTCGATGCTGACATCGACACTCTCGTTGGTGAAATGGTTGAATACGAGCCCGGTCTGTATGAGCTTGAGAATCTCAGATACGGTGGTTACTTCCTTTATGAGAAACAGGCACCTGCCAATTATGTCAAGGACGATGCATATCATTACTTTGAAATCGTTAACGACGGTGAGATGGTAGAGGTCGAAAATGAAGCCGGCATTGGTTTCATCAACAACCATATGGTCGGCAACCTCAAGATCGTTAAGAGTTCTTCTGACGGACGTCTCGAAGGATTCTCTTTCCGCATAATCGGCGAGAACTATGACGAGATCTTCAAGACTGACGCCAACGGCGAAATCTACATAGAAGGTCTCCGCATCGGTAAGTACACCGTTGCTGAGGTGGAAAATGAAGTCAGTTCAGGATATAAGCGTCCGGCTCCTGTTGAAGTCGAGCTTGTTGCCGACGAAACCCTTACCGTTAATGTTCATAACGACAAGATTACCATCGAAGAATCGCCCAAGACCGGTGACAATTCCAATATAGGTCTTTGGTTTGGACTTTTAGGCTTGAGCTGTCTCGGTATGGTAGGCACTGTGATCTACGGTCGCAGAAGAAAGCGCGAAGAACTGGAGGGCTAATCAATGAAGTCGATAACGATTAAATCCATTCTTCTGTGTGTCGCAATGCTGTGCATTCTTTGCTTTCCTGTTCAGGTATTGGCAGAGACGAAGCAAGGCACTACAGAAGATGAACTTCAGCTGATGGAAGCTGAGAAACTGGAAATCCAGCTCGGTACCGATTGGGCCGGCGTGGAGTTCCAGCTTAAGACGGATGCCGGGTTATATCCCGGCACTGTCAAAGTAGGACAGGACGGTGTGCTCCGTATGGAAATCGGGATATTGTACCTAGAGTAGAGATTACATCATCGTACTCTACCCTTTCCGGAGCCGACGCAAGCTCCTGCCACAACAGAGATTGACCCGGAAGAAAACAATTCCGGAACTGACTCAGCAGAAAATGGCAGCGCAACCGTTGCCGGCATTCCGGTACTCCATATCGTACTCTTTGCAGGCGGTATGGTGGTGGCAATCGGCGTCTTAATTGCTATGCATGTAGTGAAAAGACGCCGCGAGTCCGAACCTGCGTATGACGATGATGGTGACGAATAACTCTCCAGACTGAGTTTGGGAGGAAATCGCGCCTAATAAGCACAATTATGCTGTGAATAATCTGTAAATGTTACGAAAGGGCTTGACAAATGCAACCTAATCGGCTATACTATAGTCGTGGCAGGGCTTGCGTTCAGGCTCTCGGAACGTTTAAGGATAACGTCAGACCTGATTCAAGGGAATCAGGGATCCGTTACGGATCTCGCGCAATGAGCAGATCCACAACAACGCAGGTCAATTGAATATTAAGCCGGAAGGCTGCTCGAATATTACAGAGTCAATTGCTGGATGAGACAACAAACTCCAGCGTTTGGCTCTGTTTATTTGTTTTGCAGACCTTCCGGCTTTTTTCTTTATCTAATCGGAGGAAACGAAATGAATAAATCTAAGAAAAAAAGAAAGGGATTTAACGCAAGCAGCATACGCTGTCCATATTGCGGCAGCACGGTTGTTTATCGCAGCGCAGATGGAATCTATTACGAGAATAAAAAAGGCACTATGCTTTATGTGTGCAGTAACTTTCCTGAATGCGATGCATACGTCAGAGTTCACGCCGGCACCAATATCCCGGTCGGTAGTCTGGCCAATCACGAGCTCCGTTCTTTGAGACGTACAGCTCACCATTATTTTGATCAGCTTCATCTCTCGGGTTACATGAGCAAGCAGGATGCATACCAGTGGCTCGCGGACTTGATTATGGCACCTCTGTCTGAGGCACATATCGGTCATCTCGGCGAGTATTATTGCAAGCTTGTTATTGAGGAGAGCCGTAAGCTTCTGGACAGATCGCGAAGAATCAGTCGGGTTCCGCGATTTCAAGTCCTCAGAGGAGGGGCAGCGGCATCATGAAACTAAGCGAAGAGAGACAGAAGAAGGTGGAAGAAAATCTGGGTCTGGTATACAAGGTAATCAACGATAAGGTCCACGGCCCATATCAGCTCGGAATCTATTCCAGAGAAGACCTGTTCCAGATTGGATGCATCGGTCTTTGCAAAGCTGTCGCGACGGACAAAGGCGGCAACTTTTCGACCTATGCCTACAGACTGATTTGGAATCAGATATGCGACGCCCTGATCTACTCGACCCGTCGCCAGGCGAATGAAGTTACCTATGATGTGACACCGTATACTGCAGAGCAGGATGACACCGATATCGAACTGGGTATAGCAATTGACCAGGCTTTGGATAAAGCAAAGCTCGATGCCCCGCCATCCACCGTTAAAGGTATCGATGCTATCAGACTCATGTCAGAAGGCTACACCTGCAGAGAGATAGGAGAGCAGATTGGTGCCACCGACAAACAAGTCGCTGCAATGGTATCTAAGGCACGTAAGTTTTTAAAGTCCAGAAAGGACGTCCTTGACCTTGCAGGCAACATTTAATCGAAGAGACGCTAAGGAGTAAGATCCTCGGCGTCTCGTTTCATTAGGAGGTAAATATGAAGTCTTTACTTAAGAAAATACGCCCCTTCATAATTCCAATCGTTGTTACACTGGTTGTATTGGTGCTGTTTCACAGCATCTTTATGCTTGGTTATGTGCCTACGGAATCTATGGAGCCAACGCTTGAGACCGGAAGCCTTATACTGGGCCTTAGGATCTTCGATGAATTGGAGACCGGCGATATCATTATTTTTAGACGTGACGGCTCCTATCTCGTGAAGAGAATTGCAGCTTGCGCCGGTGATACCATTGATCATCAGAACAGCATAGTAACGGTTCCAGATAACTGTTACTATGTCTTAGGAGACAATGCGGAAAATTCCCACGACTCCCGGTACTGGGCGGATCCGTATGTATCTCATGAAGATGTCATCGCGAAGCTGCTGATGCCGATAAAATGAAGAAGGATATCACAAACCAGAAGTTCGGGCGACTTACTGCCAAGGAGGTTGTTCGGACAGTACCGGGAAAAGGCAGCATCTGGAGATGTGAATGCGAATGCGGCGGGGAAAAAGAAGTCCCTGCCGCTTATTTATTGAATGGGCACACGAGAAGCTGCGGCTGTATAAATGCCGAGCGACAGGCGCGCCTAGACATCACAGGACAGCGCTGGGGGCGTCTTGTGGCCGTTCGCCATGTTGGATATACCACAATAGAACAAACCGGAAAAAAGCAAGCTGTGTGGCTTTGGCAGTGTGACTGCGGAAATACCAAAGAGATTCCTGCTACGCAGGTTAAGCACGGTGGCACGCGAAGCTGTGGTTGCAAGGCTATGGAGCATATCACCGATCTGCGAAAGCAAGACATTACAGGAGAGCGATTTGGCAGACTGACAGCGGTCCGTCCCACTGAGCAACGGGACAACAATGGCAGCGTTATTTGGGAACTGCGATGTGATTGCGGGAATTTGACTTATAAGACAGTAAATGCCCTGAAATCAGGGCGTGTACTCAGCTGCGGCTGTAAATACCGTGAGACCAGGAGCGAAACAGTGAAGCACCGTCGAGATATGGTTGAGGGAACCAATGTCAGCAACATTGTTGTTTCCAAGCACCTTCGTTCAAATAACACTTCCGGACACACCGGTGTTGGCTTGGATAGGAGAACCGGGAAATGGTATGCATATATCAATTTCCAAAAGAAGCATTATAATCTGGGTTTGCATAAGGACAAGAGTGCTGCCATACGTGCTCGCCGTGCAGCTGAAGCAAGGCTTCACGATCCTGTCATACTGGAATACTGGGACAGTCTGACAGAAAAACGAAAGAAAGAATTTCAGGATTATCTGCGTAGCACTAATAAGTAATGCGTATAATGAAAGGTCGTCTGAGCTTAACTGCCCAGGCGACCTCTTTTTTATCTTCGTTTTCTTTTTTTATTTGTTCTTTTTAGAATTTGTTAGAATCTTATCAGGGAATACCAATGCATTGATCAAATCTGCGGGATCTATGTCCAAGGCGTCTGCAATATTGTAAAAGACCTCAAGGGAGAACGGGCGAACAATACCCGGAGCTTCGATAGCGCTGATATGTGAACGGCTCACATTGGATAACTCTGCAAGCTTCTCTTGAGACATACCACGCATCTTACGAAGCGCAGCTATTGCAATGCCGAGCTGGATGAATCTATCTCTATTCTTAAATTCAACCTCTTTACTCATTTACAGTCACCTACCTTTCTTCTATTATTATACTTTTTTTACTCTTTTAACGCTGTATTTGATATAAAGCACTTGACTAATATTTAGAGCAAAAATATAATTAAATGATACAGTTGCTAAAATAGGTGAGCAAATGTAACTGAGGGAAGAGTCTTGCCAACCGCTATACACACATGCTTAATTTATGGGATGCCTATCCTAAGTAGAACACAGCCGAACAGGAATCATCCCGATGGTTTCTCTAAGAGAAACCATAAAGAGATAGCGAGTTGTAAGATAGCCCATCGGACTGTGTCAGTTCGATGGGCATTTTAGTTTGAAACTTGTTAGGAGTGGATGATGTGAAAGAAAAAACATGCTGCTTTACCGGGCATAGGGAAATTCCTTCAGGACAACGTCGAAGAATCTTCGCAAAGACCGAAGAAGCAATCGAGGGACTTATAAAAAAAGGCTATCTATATTTTGGAGCTGGAGGTGCATTGGGCTTTGATACAATCGCTGCCTTTGCGGTTCTCAAATTGAAGGAACGTTATCCTGATATTCGTCTGATCCTCGTGCTTCCTTGCTTCTCTCAAACGAGAGGATGGTCGCAGGAAGATATAGAGATATACGATGACATCAAACAGAAGGCCGATAAAGTTGTATATACTTCTCAGGAGTACACGAGGGGCTGTATGCATAAACGCAATCGCCATCTGGTTGATAACAGTTCTGCTTGTATTTCTTATCTCACAGAAAACAAGGGCGGAACTTTTTATACAGTGAACTACGCTAAGAGCAAAGGTGTCGAGGTAATAAACATTGCAGAGTAAACAGAAAATAATCGTACTCCTTTCCCCTGTATTTTAGCTTCTTCACCTCGTTGGAAATAAAAAGCGGTAAATGTCTATGGCTGTAAAAGGAGCCTGTAAAAGGAGCGGCTGCTTTCTTTTGGCTTAACATTCGTAAAAATATGTGACATCTCATAAAATCCATTGACTTTTCACGATTTTTGTGCTATACTGTCTTCCATAAACAAGGCGGGAGATGAAGCGTATGGCTGTCCAGTACAACCGGCTGTGGAAATTGCTGATTGATAAAAAGATGAAAAAATCCGCCCTGACAGAGTTGGCAGATGTGTCCTCCTCTACGATAGCAAAGCTGAACCGGGACGAATATGTGAGCCTGGAGGTTTTGGAGCGGATCTGCCGGGCGCTCCGCTGTGACATCGGGGATGTAGTGGAGCTGACGGAAGAATCGGAGAAATAACGGGACGCCTGCAGCGGCTTCTGTGGAAAGGGTGGTACGATGAAAGGGGAACTGAGAAAGCCGGCGTCTGTCAACGCCATTCTGCTGATCGGTATTTTTACTTTTGTCTTTTTAGGGGCGGAATATCTGTTTGTCAATATGATTTCTCTGTCGGTGACGGAAGGGAGAACTGTCATTGCCCAGAACTATGCGCTGGGCGCCAGCGCCGTCGGCTTTTTCTTGTATCCGGCCATGGAACGCTGGGGCGGGAGGCGCTATAAAAGCGCGCTGACCTTTATCCTGGCGCTGGGTGCGATTATCTGTACCTTCATTGTCCAGCAGCATATCTCCTATGCGGCGACCATGACGGCAGGGATGGTGCTCTTCCTGCTGCTGGGCGTTTTCGGCAGCGCCGTCCACTATCTGGCTGCCGTCACCATAGACGGCGACAATGCATTGGCACGGCTGGCGGGGATCGCCTACACCCTGGGAATTCTGCTCCAGTATGCAAACAACAACCTTGTCAACCTGGAGGTTGCGGAGGCGGCGTTCCTT
>ENA-OOWZ01001355-OOWZ01001355.1-human-gut-metagenome-genome-assembly--contig:-NODE-1355-length-11888-cov-3.014029_pt1 | contig 11888 bp, 8 predicted proteins | sample MGYA00241580_ERZ501329 | MGnify/ENA primary metagenome ERZ501329 (study PRJEB25962, sample SAMEA2042923) | human gut metagenome | biome: human gut; feature: human-associated habitat; material: faeces... | reverse complement strand
TCCGGATAGTTGAATCTTCCTCAAGCTCTGAGTCAGAATAAATCTTTTTAATATGCTCATTGATTGTACGAACATCCACGCCATACAATGTGCCCATCATCTTCTGTGTCAGCCATATATTCTCATCCTCGTAGCGCATCTCAATGCTGCCCTGTTGATCACCGACAGAGGCAACATAGGTTAAGTATTCTGCTGCACTGGAACGGATAGTTATTTCGTCTTTTTTCTTTTTCAAATAGGAGGCCTCCTTTAACGTCTCAAAATCATTATTCTGCCTGTGCATCAAAGGATTGTTTCACAATTTCCATGATTTGATCTAATTCATCCTGATGCTCCATAAATAATTCTACATCGCCATTTCCCCAACGTCCTAGGCCGGTAACATCTTTGCAAATACCATTAGGATCATTAATTTCCGAAAACTTCATATTAATCGAGATACGCAATCTTTGTTTCTGAAAAACAATATCAACAAAATTGGTATCCAATTTATAGGCAACATACAACTTTTTATATTCCTTCTTTACCGCTGGAGATAAGTTCATAATACGCTTATCTAAAGACTCAAACAATATTCTTGTAAAAGCATTCACATCATATGTTTCCAGGGAATATTTCTGCACTGCTTTTTCTTCTACTTGATATGGCGCAAGTTCTGCAGCTGTTAAAATTGGATATGGCCAAATAGATTCTGCTTTCTTTGCTAATTCGTTTGCTCTCTCTTGGATATGTTTTTCATTCCACTTATTTTGCAAAACCACATATTTATTAAGCTTAAGTGCACTTTCTTTGAATCCACCCGACATATCCATCTTTTCCAAGAAAGGTCTGTCACTCATTTCAGAATTATATGCAGTCAAAGTAAGATTACCAATTGTATGTAAATATTTTTTCTGACCCCCCTGCCACTCGGCACCAAGATCAGCTTGCCACTCTGAAGAAAGATTTTTGTTCTGCGGCATAATATGCTCAATGGTGTAATTCTCTATTATAATTGGAGCTTTGTTTTCAAAGTTTTCCAAACGACTAAGAATATAGTTTCTAGCACGCATATTATAAATATCACGGCTTACAAATGCACCTTCAAACTTATCGTTATCCGGGAATTCTTTATATGTATCCTGCATCACGAAAAATGCCTTAACAGAATTCAGATAATCATCTGGTCTAATATAATTTTTCAACGTTGCAAATGTTTTGTTCATTGAGTTGGTCGGAATCTCACAAATTGCACGTCTCAGAACATAGCTAATACAAAGCTTCAGAATTTTCTTTAGTTCATCTGATGTAATTAGTCCTTCTACGCAGTCATGATGAATTTTCAGCAAGAACGGATAAGATACTTCCATTCTTAGATCGATAATGTCCTCATATAACTTCTTTAAATCCGTGTCAGTATTTCGCTTGAATACAATGTTTGTATAATATTTTGCATATTCAAGCAAATCTTGACATAATTCTCTGATAGTTCCAAACTCACAGTTCAAATGATACAACTTGAATTCTTCATATACACGTTCTTTCTTTGGAATACGAGAAAGTTTCATGGTCAAGTAATGACGGAAGAAAGCATCCATTACTGTTCCTTGCGTTTCATAGATAAACAGCTGTTCCATAGGCCGCCAAAGATGTTCATATACATACGTTTGTTCTGATGGCTCTAATCCCATCAAAACATAGTTACGAATCAAATCAGATTCAGAAAGTTCCTTACCGGTAGAATTCAAGCTTTCAAAAATTGCCTGTGCATCGTCAACAGCACGATCTAATGTGATATTAACAATTTGTAATTTTCCAATTGACTCATATACCTCAGCTGGTTGGATTTCTTTATCAGCGAGTTTTCCAGCAAAAAATTTGTAGTTTTCAATCAGTCTTGATCTAGTGCCTTCTGCAATTGGCTTTTTCTCAACAAGGCTTATAAGAATATCTCGATCTGTTTCAGTCAGCAGTAACTTATATCGTTCATCACCACTTTCATACTCGTTTTTTAGAAGCATATTATCTATACGACGAGCATTGATTGTTGTGTCATTCTGATTCTTTATTGCATAATCGCGCAAAGCCAGAAGAAGCAGTGTTAAGGTAGTCATTCGCTGTTGGCCGTCAATAATCATATATTTCTGAACACCTGTTGGCATTGCCTGTTCAGCAATATTAACAATAGAACCTACAAAATGGCCCACTTTACCTTTTCTCTGCATCTCTACAATATCGTTCCAAAGTCGTTTACACTGATCTATATCCCAGCTGTAGAATCTCTGATAAACCGGAATCAAGAATTGCTTATTTCCGTTCAATATCTCATAAATATTGCCTTTACGTGCATCCATATCGCACCTCCATTACTTCTTTTCTCCATAAGAAACCGTATCCTCTGCCACTTTGCTTAGTTCTATTTCAGATACATATTTATAGAGTTTTTCCTCTTTTCGTGGTTCCACATTATCCGTCCAAAGCTCACACTGACTAATTACTGTGCTTATTGCAAAATCATAGTCTTCCGGCGGATACTTATATTTCTTAAGGAGTCGCTTAACCATCTTACGCATCTGCGCTCTAGTAGTTTCTTTCTTCTGCCAATCGATCGTGCGATTCTTACGAAGCATTTCTGTAAGTTCTCTTGTCAAAGCAATCAATTCATCATTCTTATAAAAATCCTTGATATGATCCGGTTTTGTAAGAGCATCATAAAATGCCAACTCTTCTTGTGAAAGCCCCAGTTCCTGACCATTCTTATAGAGATTTGCAATCTCTTCTGCAGTTTTCAGAAGTTCTTTAATAACCTCTTCATTAGTGATTAGTCCATTATAATAAGAGTTCATCAGTTGTGCTATCTTCTCCGAGAATTTTTGTGACTGAACCACATTTGTTCTCTTGTAAAGAGCCACTTGCTCAGCCATAAGTTTTTTCAAAATCTCGACAGCTATATTTTTTTCCTTCATTCTAGAGATTTCGTCCAGGACTGCTGGATCAAACAGGCTGAAATTTTCACCGCCACTCTTACTACTGTCAAATAAGCTAATGACACCTTCGCTCTGTACTGCCGCTTTCAAAAGTTCATTGATTTGATCGTTAATCTCGGTAAGTGACAGGCTCTTTCCACCAGTACCACCGTAAGTAATTTTAATAACCGTAGATCGTAAAGCCTCCATATAAGCTGCTTCATGCCGTTCCTGTTCTGTTGTCATACTGGAACAAAGTGAATGCGACTGTTTCAAAAGCATAGCTTCCTTTAAGAACAAATCTTTTCTTTCTGGTACACTTGCATCGAGAATAAAGTTTACACCACCCGTAATAAGCTTAGCCATTGTAAGCGGAGAGCCACCTACAAAGCCGCTAAAATCAAAGCCATGCAGTAAATCCTTGCAGACCTGCAGCTTTTCTTGAAACTTCGGATAGGCCATCTTTGCAATGTTCATGTCACCATATTTAGACTGATCGCGCTTCGTATATTCTTTCATCGCCGCCTTTAGAGCTGACGCAATTCCAACATAGTCAACGATCAATCCACCTTCTTTATCCTTGAATACACGGTTAACACGAGCTATTGCCTGCATCAAGTTATAGCCATGCATTGGCTTGTACACATACATGGTAGCCAAAGAAGGTACATCAAATCCGGTAAGCCACATATCTACAACGATGGCTATTTTCATCGGATCGTTATTATCTTTAAATTTTCTCGCGAGTTCTTCCTTGTGCGCTTTGGTTCCGATAATCTCTTTCCAATCTTCTGGATCATTGTTACCGCCAGTCATGACCACACCCACTTTATCTGTCCATGTAGGTCTAATTTTTAAGATACGGCGGTAAATTTTCATTGCAATCGGACGAGAATACGCCACAATCATAGCTTTACCTGTCAGAAGATTTGCTCTGTATTTTTCATAATGTTCAACGATATCATCACAAAGAGATTCAATCGTAGAATCTGCTCCCAGTACGCTTTCCATCTGGCCAAGCATCTTTTTGCTCTTTTCAATCGTTTGCGCGTCGGATTGTTGCTCCAAGACATCATAAGTAGAATCAATTAACGCCAGCGTATTCTCATCCAACTTTAGATGAACCACACGACTTTCATAATAAACCGGACGAGTAGCGCCATCTTCCACTGCCTGTGTCATATCATAAACATCGATATAGTCACCAAAAACCTCACGAGTATTTCTGTCCTTAGCTGAGATCGGTGTACCAGTAAAACCAATAAATGTAGCATTCGGCAATGCGTCATGAATAACACGGGCATTACCAATTACCGTATGCGCTTCCTTTTCACCGTTTTCATTCTCTGACATAACGATTTTTTCATCAAAACCATACTGCCCACGATGTGCTTCATCTGCCATAACAACAATGTTTCTGCGTTCTGACAAAGCTTTCTCTCCACGTTCAAACTTGAACATTGTTGTAAATATAATTCCATTTGCACTTCTGCCATCAAGAAGCGACTTCAAATGTTCCTTGCTCTCTGCCTGTACCGGTGTCTGACGCAAAAAATCTGCGCATTGTGCGAACTGTGCATAAAGCTGATCATCCAGATCAATACGGTCTGTCATAACTACGATTGTTGGACTATCTAATGCATCTTGCAATAAATGTGCATAGAATACCATCGACAATGACTTACCAGAGCCCTGTGTATGCCAGAACACACCACCCTTACCATCGGTCTTCGTTGCTACCTTTGCTTTCTCTATCGCTTTGCGAACAGCAAAATACTGATGGTATCCGGCTAACACTTTGAAACGACTATTGCTGACACCTGAAAAAAGAATAAAATTCTTCAAGATATCCAACAGACGTTCCTTTTGGAACATACCCTCATAGAAAGTTTCAAAGGACGCATACGCAGTATCTTCGTAATTACCGTCTTTTGTTTTCCATTCCATAAAGCGATCTAATCCGGAAGTGATCGTTCCTGCTTTATTCGTAGACAAATCGCTAATTACACAGATTGCGTTATAATAAAAGATAGATGGTATGTCCTGCATATAATTGCGAATCTGATGGAATGCATTCTCCGCTCCCACTTCATCTTTCGCCGGACTCTTTAATTCCATCAAAACAAGCGGCAATCCATTAATAAATAAAATAATATCTGGACGACGGTTATTTCCGTTTTCTAAAAACGTAAACTGATTTACCACATAGAAAGAGTTGTTCTTTACGTTGGCGTAATCAATCAAACGTACAATAGATGATTGCTCCTCGCCCTTTATAAAAAACTTAACTGTAATACCATTTTGCAGATAATCCATGAAAATGATATTCTTCTGCAACAGACTTCCAGTATCAAAATTCTTCAATTTGGCTAATGCCTCATCTATAGCTTCTACAGGCAGACCACAGTTGATACGCACCAAGCTATCTCTCAGAATAGAGTCCAGAAGCGGACTGGTATAATCTCTATCAAAATCCGGAGCGTAGAGGTGGTCATAGCCCATGTTTTCAAACAATTCAATGATTGCTTGTTCGTATGTATCTTCTGTAAATAAACTCGGCATATTCAACCTCCTGTATTTTTCGTTATATTTTTATGATAAACAAGAATTTAGCGGCTTAAAGGTCGATGTCGGAGACATCAAGCTCGCCGGACATAAGCTTTGGAAGCAATGAATCTCTGATTTCCATTAACCTCTTTGATTCTCTTGTTTTTGAAAGAATCATAGAGAACATAGGCTTAATAACTTCATCAAACTTGCTCAACACATCGCCTGTCGGTAAATTAGTGGGATAATTCTTGAGAATATCCGTCTTCAAATTTGTAAATACACTACCATTTCCAAGCGCAACCAAATTGTCTCGAATGTGCCTGAAATACAGATATAAGTATTCGTTTGAAAACTTGGATGACGGAAAATACAGCCAACCATCGTGTATGCAAGTATCAATATCAAGAATTTTTGGTAAACCGGGCGTGGCACTGTTTGATAAAACCAAATTTCCTGCTTTGAGAAAGACAGTTTTCTTCAATCCATCCTCAATGATGTATTCTTTGATTTCATTGATAAAAGGTGAACTAATACAGGTTGCATCGGATATTTTTAGCCAATGCAATCCACTGTCAGACAAGAAATTTTGAATTGGACGAGGTGAACCGCCACGCTTTATTTCAACAAAATCGCCCAGAACCCCACTTTTCCAAATGGTTGGTAATTGCCCGCCAAATGGTTCATAGTCAATGAACCACGATTTGAACAAAGCCATTGCTTGCTGTTCTAAATTCTTGTTTATCTCCTTATTTTCTCGTATTTTTTCCTGAATATCATCAAGAATAGACACTATTTTCTTCTGAAACAATATATCGGGCACTTCAAGTTCAAGATTCTCGATCATACCTTTTGTCAAAGCATTTCTTGTTGCACCACCAGCAGCAATTTGTAGTAAATATGGCTTCATCATTTGAAGGTAGAACAGAATATAGCTACTTAACACCTCATCTTCATTAGGGCGTATAATGGCTACATGCTGATTCACACGTGCGGGCAAAACTCTCACATCAACTGCACAAGCACGAGCCACAGAATCTCCTGTAATATTCAAAAGAATATCTTGTGATTTCACTTCAACATTGCTCAATTTTTCCGCCTGTTTTTCATTTATATGTGCTAACCCATCATGCGAAAACGTAAAATCAAGTACATTTTGACTCCTGATAAGCGAAATTCCCTCATCACAATATGCTTCTTTACCTCCTCTCGGAGTTGCACCGCTACCAATTTTTAAGCATATATCTTTTAATTTATAGACCGCCATGTTTCCACCTTCCTTAACCTATGTATTTCTTGTGAGCCAATTTAACATTGCTCTGTTTGACCATTGCATATTGCAAGGTCGTATCTATTCGTTTATGCCCCAAGAGCTGCTGTAACTGCTCAATTGGCATACCTTTATCAATCGCCATCGTTGCGAGCGTCCTGCGGAACTTATGCGGATGGACTTTTTGAATATCCAACTGCTTACCCATTTCACGCAGGCGAGATTCGATACCGCCTATCTTGATTCTCTCATGTGGAGAGCGCAGAGTAACAAACAGTGCCGGATTGTCATCCGTTCTGCTGTCGATATAGTTTTGCAGATGAATCTTTGTCCGAGCATCAAAGTAGACAATGCGTTCCTTATCGCCCTTACCGAAAACCACACATTCCCGCTCGTTAAAATTGATGTCTGCTTTGTTCAGCAGCACCATTTCACCGATACGCATTCCAGTAGAAGCAAGCATATCAATCATCGCCAGATCCCGAAGTTCTGCGCAGTTGTCGCGCATTTTCTCCAAGTCCTCGTCTGTGTATGTTTCCTTGATATTAGTTGCCGTTTTCACCTTATGAATACGGCGAACAGGACTTTTCAAAATATAATCCTCATCCTCCAACCATGAGAAAAAGCTGGACAAAATCCTGCGAATATTATCTATCGTCACACGGCTGGACTGGTTCTTGCCTTGATAATCTGTCAGATAGGAACGCAGGTCCTCCGTCTGAATGTGGCGAATACCTTTGTTTATCGAAGCCACCATCGTTTTAATGGTTGTGCGGTAATATTTCAGCGTTTTTTCTGAACAGCCTTCAATCCGTTTTGCTGCAACAAAAGCGTCTATCAGCTTTGGGTTGTTGTCTGTATCGCTCTTTTCTGTCTGTGCTGTAATCTCGCAGCCAAACAGTGCATTTTCAAGCACCTTTTGCAGTTGCTGCATCTGGGCATTGTCTAGGTGTGGCAGCATTTGCTGCACCACCTCTGAAATAATTTGTTGTTTCATAGGTCATTCTCCTTCAAATTTATTTTCCAGAGAACGACTCAACGGCAGTTCCGTTGGCTTTAGCTCCCGCCGTTGGTGGGAGTATTTAGGTTAAACAAGAATTTAGAGCAGCAAGCTCAGGCGATATTCAAAGAATGGTTTATAGACAATCCCGAAAACAATGAATGGTCAACAGGAACATTCTCTGAACTTATTAAATCAACCTTAAATGGCGATTGGGGAAAAGAAGCACCAACAGGCAATAATACTGAAAAGGTTTATTGCATCAGAGGTGCAGATATTCCCGAAGTCAAAGCAGGCAATAAAGGCAAAATGCCCACAAGGTATATTCTTTCTAAAAACTTTGCCGCAAAACAACTTGCAGCCGGTGACATTGTTGTTGAAATTTCAGGAGGTAGTCCTACTCAATCAACCGGAAGATGTACAGCTATAACTCAATCATTACTCGACCGTTATGATAGTGGTATGGTTTGTACAAATTTCTGTAAGGCAATGAAGCCAAAAGAAGGATACAGTCTGTTTATCTACTATTATTGGCAATACCTGTATGGTAAAGGTGTCTTTTTCTCTTATGAAAACGGCACAACAGGTATTAAGAACCTTGACTTTTCAGGCTTTATCGAAACGGAAACTATTTTAATTCCGCCAGTAGATAAAGTTATAGCATTTGACGATTATTGCAAATCAATTTTTAATCAGATTTTTGCCAATGGCAAGCAAAACGAACATCTTGCTGTACTTCGAGATACTCTTTTGCCAAAGTTGATGTCTGGCGAGCTTGATGTCTCCGACATCGACCTTTAAGCCGCTAAATTCTTGTTTATCCTATCATTGAGTGCAATTTTATCATCAAACGCCTTCAGGAATGAGCCGATTTTTTCTTGTTCGACTAATGGTGGAACATCAATTTCAAGATTCTTTACCACATCCGTCTGCACACGCTGTCGTCCAGATGAACCGACCATAGATTTTATTGCTGGTTCTCTTACTTCCGGGCTGCAAACGAGATAGTACAAATAGTCTTTATCAGCGATTCCTTCTTTTGCTCGGAATACAATATACTCCGTTGAGCCAAAGCCAACTTCTCCATCATTTAAGATTGAGACCTGAGCTGTTTTTCCGTTTTCTAAACACGGCGTAATTCGTGCCATAATTGTATCTCCATTACGGAACTTCGTACCACCAGAAAAACCTTCTTCAACATAATATGGAATATCGCGATAAAATGGGCGAAGCACATCCATAGGGATTTTCTTAGCTATAGCACCTTTTTTTATTGTTTCTCTCGGATTGAAATCTGCAATATCAGAGAGCTTCTTTTTTGTACATTCAGATTTCATGCCCACTCGCCTCCAGTTTTTCACGAATTACAAATTCGTTTATTCTTTCTTGTCCTGTATTCATAAGCTAACTCTCACTTTCAGTTTCATCTTCATCCGTTCTATAAACATCTTCAACCGAATAAGTAGCATCATCCAGCATCTTAACATCTATGCCTACGTTGATTGTGTCCTGTGTTTTTCCTCCATCCTTCAATTCATATATAAACTGCAATGCTGCTTCAATATAATATTCAATTGCATTCTCGTCCGAATTCAAGGATTCAATATTATCAATGCTAATCAAATGAGCTGTAGTTGAAGTAATCAACCGTCCTTTTTCAACAAGGCCAAAGTCTCGCTCTATTATCTGCACAGAAAAATCTCCAGAATTTAACCAATCAACAATTTCCTTATTTTCATCATAATCTTCAATTGGTTGATACGAATATTTGTCAATTTCCTTTGCCCACGCTTCTAACTGCACCTTAACTTCATTTTCATTTTTGCATATGAACAGTGATGAAGCTGATACATTTTCTGCAAACTCCTTTAGCAGAAATTCTCCAAAAGCATTATCTTTGGAATAGTATATGATTTTTGAGTTGTGGTGTTTTAATGCAAATTCCAAAACACTTTCCCATAGCAATGCATCCTTAAATCCTTTATCAGACTTTTTGTCTTTTCCTTCAAATGGAGGCAACTTACTAAATGCACGATTTACAATGCTTTCAAACCTATTATTAGAAGCAATTGGAATTTCTATAACGCTATTTCCTCTTCCTGAAATCTCCTTCTTATATTCCTCTATCTTAATTTTTATATATTCTGGATAATTTATTGTAGGATTCTCCTGTATAGAATACTCAGGAAACTGTTTCTTTGATATTGTACTTTTATATGTAACAAGCAATTCATCATGCTTTTCTATAATCTGCTTCTCCATTTCACTCCAGACAACTGATGGGATAGCCATGGTTACATATTCATATATATCAAGTTGTTCAATCATACCAACTACATGTTCAAATGTTGCGTTGAAGCTAAAGGTTGTGAAATCTGCCTTCTTTTCATATGCTTGAAACAATGCATTCGTATCAAAAATCAAACAATACGTTATTTCACTGCTTGAACTCATATCCGATCGCCCCCAGCTTCTTCCTGATTTCGTCCTCCAGTTCATGCGACTTTGCAAACATTTCCGCAAGTTCAGATGTTAACCGATCCATCTTTTCTTCAAAGGGCTCATCGTCATCTTCCTGCTCTTCAATACCCACATAGCGTCCAGGTGTAAGGATATAATCTTGTTTCTCAATTTCAGCTGTATCCGTAACAGCACAAAATCCCTTAATATTTTCAAGTGTTCCGTCAACAAAAGCTTCGTAGGTATCTGAAATCTTATTGATGTCTTCATCCGTCAGCTCGCGAAGCTTTCGGCTCACCATTGTTCCCATCTTTCGAGCATCAATAAATAAAGTCTTTCCCGGTTGTTTTTTCTGCCTATTGATAAACCAAAGTGAAACTGGAATCTGCGTTGTATAGAAAAGCTGCGTAGGCATTGCAACAATGCACTCTACTAAGTCTGCATTGATAATATTCTTACGAATATCACCCTCTCCGCCTGATTGAGAAGAAAGTGAACCATTCGCTAATACCATACCAATACGACCTGCTGGTGCAAGATGAAAAATCATGTGCTGGAGCCATGCAAAATTGGCATTTCCTTCTGGTGGTGTTCCGTATTTCCATCGCTGATCTTCTTTTAGTTTATCCAATCCCCAATCGGAAAGGTTAAACGGTGGATTCGCCATAATATAATCTGCTCTCAACGTTGGATGACGATCATCAAGAAATGTATCTGCTGCATAGGTTCCAAGATCAGGCTCAATTCCACGGATTGCAAGATTCATCTGCGCCATCTTCCATGTAGTAGGGTTTGAGTCCTGACCATAGATAGAAATATTGCTGATATTACCACTGTGATTCTCAACAAACTTCGCAGACTGAACAAACATACCACCTGAACCACAACAAGGGTCATATACTCGTCCCTTGAAAGGTTTCAAGACTTCCACCAAAGTACGTACTACGCATGAAGGCGTAAAGAATTCACCACCACGTTTTCCTTCCTGTTCTGCAAACATAGAAAGACAATATTCATAGGTACGGCCCAAGATATCTTTTTCACTACCGTGTTCAATCATCTGGATGTTGGTGAACAGGTCCACAACATCACCAAGTCTACGCTTGTCCAGCTCCGGACGTGCAAAGTTCTTAGGCAAAATATCCTTCAAACGCTTGTTTTCTTTTTCGATGGCACGCATGGCATCATCGATCACCGTTCCGATTTCCGGAGTATGCGCTTTTGCCGCAATCTCGCTCCAACGTGCATCAGCCGGTACAAAGAAGATGCCCTCCGAAGTATATTCATCAATATCCTCCTCGAATCCATCGCCTTCTTCAACGAGTTCCTGATACTTATCATCAAATCTATCTGAGATATACTTCAAAAAAATCAATCCCAGAACAACGTTCTTATATTCTGATGCATCCATATTGCCACGAAGCACACAGGCTGCATTCCATATTTGTTTTTCAAATCCAATATCAGCTGTATTTTTATCTGCCATTTTAGTTTTCCTCCTCTGATAATTCATCTTCCAGCGAAAAAGTCAAAGCGGATATTCGCAATCCGCTTCGCTACTTGCTCATAACCGAATAGCTGCTTCGCAGCTTATCAGGAGTGGCTTGTACCACTCCTGATACAAGCAAGTCCCAACCCACTGCTTATTGCTTCACGCAATAGAAGC
>ENA-OOWZ01001347-OOWZ01001347.1-human-gut-metagenome-genome-assembly--contig:-NODE-1347-length-11945-cov-3.765685_pt1 | contig 11945 bp, 10 predicted proteins | sample MGYA00241580_ERZ501329 | MGnify/ENA primary metagenome ERZ501329 (study PRJEB25962, sample SAMEA2042923) | human gut metagenome | biome: human gut; feature: human-associated habitat; material: faeces... | reverse complement strand
AATCTTTTGTAAAGTATGTCTTTTTCAAGCTACTTATTCAATTTGGCATGATTACAGGGAAGCGGGGCTTGCGGATGAGGCGAACGCTCAGCTTCCGCCTATGGAGCTGCTTGAAAAGGCCGCGGAGCATACGGACATAAACAGCATTGTGCTGGACGAAGCGAACGGCACCGTATTTTTTACGGACAGCATGGTGCGCCTTGACGTGGGCGCTATCGCAAAGGGCTTTGCGGGGCAGATAGTTACGGATGAGCTTAACGCGCGCATAGATGCGGGGGAAATATCCGCGGCGCTTATAAGCCTTGGCGGGAACGTATGCGCGGCGGGGACAAAGCCTAACGGCGAAGCGTGGCAAATAGCCGTGCAGAACCCGCGCGGCAGCGATAATGCCGCAACGGCGAGCATAGCTTCGGGCTATGTTGTAACGAGCGGGGACTATCAGCGGTATTACACAGTAAACGGCGTGCGCTATAACCATATTATAGACCCCGATACGCTTATGAGCGCGGACAAGCACGCATCCGTTACCGTTATATCGTCCGACGGCGCGCTTGCGGACGCGCTTAGCACGGCGCTTTTCATAATGGATACGGACGAAGGGCGCGCGCTTATAGACTCGATAGATGATGCCGAGGCGCTTTGGATAGCCAAGGACGGCGGCATAACGCGCACGGACGGGTTTAATATAGCCGAATAATTTGGTATAATAAAGTGAATAAGCAATACGGAGGGTTTTATATATGGGTCGCATGAGACTGCTGGACAAGGTATTTAACGCTTCTGCAAGCCAGGTGGAGGGCTTCTGCATAGTTAAAAGCGTGGGCATAAAGACAAACGTGAAGGGCGCGGCGTATTTGGACATGATACTGGCGGACGCGGGCGGCGAATGCAACGCCAAGCTTTGGGATTACGCGCCGGAGGTACACGGCTCATACGAAGCGAACACGGTCATAAAGGTGCGCGCCACGATAAACATGTGGAAAGACGGGGAGCAGCTTAAAATAGACCGCATACGCAATTTGAAGCCCAATGAAGAAGTGGACATGAGCGAGCTGGTGCCCTGCGCGCCGCAAAGCCCGCAGAAAATGTATTACGAGATATTTGCTGTTACCGAAGGGTTTAACGACCCCGATTTGAAGCTCATCACGCAGTATCTTTTGAAGGAGAATAAGGAGGCGCTTATGCGCTGGCCCGCCGCGCTGAAGCTGCACCACGCCATGCGCGGGGGATTGCTTTACCATACGCTTACAATGCTTGAAAGCGCAAAGGCCATAATAGGCGTATATAAGCGGCTTTATCCCTCGCTCAGCAGCGAGCTTGTTTACGCGGGCATAATACTGCACGACATTGCAAAGACGCGGGAGCTTGTCGTGGGCGAGCTTGGCCTTGCAAGCGCATACAGCACCGAAGGGCAGCTTCTTGGGCATCTTGACCTTGGCATGGCGATGATAGAGCGCGCGGCGGCGGAGCTGATGATAAACGACGAAACGAAGATGCTTTTGCAGCATATCGTAATGTCCCATCACGGGGTGCCTGAGTTCGGCTCACCTAAGCCCCCAATGTTCCCGGAGGCGGAAATAGTGAGCGAGGTAGACTTGCTGGACGCAAGGCTGTTTGAAATGTATGACGCGCTTTCGGGCATAGTTACGGGCGGCTTTACGGAGCGGCTGTGGGCGCTGGATAACAGGCAGCTTTATAAGCACGGGCATGAATAAGCCCAAAATTGCGGCCTGACAGCCCAATAATTAGGAGAATGAATTACTATGGAGAATAAACCTGTCCTTAACCGGCGGGAAGTGAAGCGGCAAAAGACCGCAAGGATAATGAAGGGCGCGGCGGTGCGCGTGGTTGTTATGACGGCGGCACTGCTCATTGTCTGCTTTGCCGTAATGGGCATAAACAGGCTGACGGACTATATACACGAAAAGAATTACCGCGCGCTGAGCGATGAGGAGATTGCCTACGCACTTGTGCGCGGGGAGGAAAAGGAAGCGGAAAACGCGGACGCATCGAGCGAGAAGCGCCTTGAGCTCGCCCGCGCCGCATGCAGCATAGTTGGCAAGGTGAACTATTTCTGGGGCGGCAAAAGCAGCGCAGCGGGAGTTGACCCCGCGTGGGGAGAGCTTAGGGAGGTTACGAGCAGCGGCAGCGAATCGAGCGGGCAGATGAAGCCCTACGGGCTTGACTGCTCCGGCTTCGTAAGCTGGGCGTTCATACAGCTTGGCTACAGCTTTAGCGAGATGGAGACGCTGCTTGGCAACGGCACATGGAACCAATGGGACCGCAGCGCGGACATTGCGTATAATGATATCCGCGTGGGGGACGTGGCCTTCATGAACCGCTACCCTACCGACCAGGGCAACCACATAGGCATATGCATAGGCTTCCTTGAAAACGGAGAACCCGTGTTCGCGCACTGCTCGTCAAGCTACGATAACGTGGTCGTTACCACGCGCGGCACGGCGTTCAACTACGCCAGAAGGCCAAACATATTCAATTGATCGCGGCTGCATATCGCCGCTGCAAATTTTGGCATAAACGTCCTCATCAGGCATGGGGGCGTTTATTTATACAAAAAAGACCCCTTTTGGGGGTCTACGGATAGCAGAGTGGGGAGGTCATGCGTTTATGTGCGCATTTATTCTTTCCATAAGCATGTTCACGGCAACCATATTGTGGCCGCCTTCGGGGATTATTATGTTGGCATAGCGCTTTGAAGGCTCAACGTACATTTCGTGCATGGGCTTAACGGTGGTAAGGTATTGCTCAACCACGCTTTCAAGGCTGCGCTTTCTTTCCTTAACGTCGCGCATTATGCGGCGCAGTATGCGCACGTCCGCATCCGTATCAACAAATATCTTTATATCAAGCAGGTCGCGTATGCGTTCGTCGCTCAAAAGGAGTATGCCTTCAAGCAGTATCACGGGCGCGCTTTTTATAAGCAGGGTTTGGTTGGAACGGTTATGCACCGTGTAATCATATACGGGGCAAAGCACGTCCTCTCCGCGCTTGAGCTTTGCAACGTCCTCCAGAAAAAGCTCCGTATCGAATGCATCGGGGCAGTCGTAGTTTATTTTTGCGCGTTCGTCATAGGTAAGGTCGTCATGCGCCTTATAGTAATTATCGTAATATATTACGGATACGTCCTTGCCGAAGCGTTCGCTCAAAAGGCGGGTTATCGTGGTTTTGCCCGATCCGGTGCCGCCCGCAATGCCAATGGCCATAATGTTGTTCATGTGCTGTCCCTCCGCGCTGAAAATGCTGCTTTTGATATATTGTATCATATTTTGCGGAATATAAAAAGAACGGCCTTGTGAGCCGTTCCTATTATTTTTTTTAATTAGCCGGCGTAATGCAGCACCGTGAAGCAATCGTATTCGGAAACGCCGTTTATATAGCAGCCGTAGTCCGTATCCGTATTGACGAACGTTACCCTTATGGTGCCTTCCTCGCCCGCGCGGGTAACGAAGCGGCAAACGTATTCTTCGCCGTCAAGGCTTATTTCGGTTATGGCTATTTCGGTGCCTATGGGCAGGGTCGCATCCTCCTGCGTGCCGTCCATGCGCACGGGGAATTCCGCGCTAGTTTCCATGCCCATGTATTCCCAGTCCTCGGCATTGTTCGTATCAAACCTGAATACCCAGGGCGCGGAAGGATCCTTTGCAAAGCGGAAAGAATCCGCATCCATAAGATACGTTGTGCTGCCGCCGCGCGTGCCGAGTATGTCAAGAGTTTGGTTCACAGTGAGCGAGCCATCGTTCACAGTATCTATGTACCCATAGAATGAAGGCTCTTCGGTCTGAGGCGTGCCGGGTTCAACGTCGATGAGCATGTCGCCGCTGTTGTCATAGGGAACCTCCGGCGCGGCAAGTATCAGTTCGCTTCCGTCGAAGCGGATAACGTAGCTTACAAAATCGTCGCTCTCCATGTCCCCGCTTATGAAAAGCTCCGTCCTTCCGTCCGCGTCAAAATCGTATGCCGTGGCTATCGTTGCCCACTGTATCTGAAGGTTCATGGTATGCTCGGTTCCGCTTGCGTCCTTAACGCTCAGCGTGCAGTAATCCTGTATCATATACTGTTCGCCGCTTTGCGCGGCTATGCTCACCTTTTCGGCAAGGCCGTCCCCGTCAAGGTCAACCTCGCATTCGCCGTCCTTGCTGAAATCGAGCGAGGCGGATACGGGATCGCTCTGCACGCCGTTGAAGGTGCGCGCCATAACGCCCGTAAGCGCGGCGGTCAGCTTTTCGTCGTCCGTGTCGCCCGCATGCCAAAGGGCGTAATGTATGCCGTCGTGCTCCCATTCAACCAGCTTACCCTTGTCCTCCGCGGCGTACACGGTGGCATCTACGCAGAATCCGTCGCACTCAACTATTACTATGCACTGCGCGGTGAGCTCATAGTAAATGCCGGATATGTTGCTGTCCTTGGCGCTGGCGCGGTAGGTGTATTCCTCCCCGTCATAGGTGAACTGCACACCCGCAAGCGTGCCGCTGATTATATAATAGCTCACGTCTGTCGCGTCCGCAGGCGCGTCTATGTTCACGCCCGCCGCGCTGAAGGCATCGGCCGAGTCCACGCTGACCATGGGGTTGGGCAGATTGGCTATGGGCGAATCCGTGGGCGTTGTGGTTCCGCTTGTGCAGCCGGCCATGCCGAGCGCAAGCAGCAGCGCAAGCGCGCCCTTTGCAATTTTTTTGATCATAGCAAGTATTCTTCCTTTCCGCTCCGCGGCATTGCGCGGGGCTTAGGTTTGTTTTCATTTTCTGCAATTATAACGCATTTTGGTGCGGAATGGTTGCCCGAACATGCATTATTCATGCATTGTTCATAAAGGAAAATAAAGTTGCCGCCGTGGGATGGCAAACGAGGCGATATGTGGTATGATATAATAGGTTAATAAGATAGGGAGGATGGGCCCATGCGAAATTATAACGACAGTTCCGCCCGCGATACTGCGGCAAGGCTGCTTTCGCTCGTGAACCGCGTGACAATACTGCGGGAAAAGGAGCCGAGCGACGCGCTGAAGCTGCTTGCCGGCGCGGCCGAATGCATAATAAACGGCGACTGCATGGGAGCGTATATAAAGCACTGCGCGCTGTGCCGCGCGCTTATAAAAAGCCCTGCGCGCCGCGTGAGCGGCAGCATATTTACGGATTATCTTATCCACCTTGCCGTGGGGTACGAGCATTCCTTTGCGTTAAGCTCTGCCACCGGCATGCTGGACGAGGCGCAGCTTATGCTTTTCAGGAGCGACCTGAGCGCGCTTGGGGAGCTGAGCACGCTTGATTCTGCGGACATAAGCCGCATGACCATGCAGCGCAGCCGCGAGCTCAATTCCCGTTCCCGCTACGCCAAGGACGATATATCCGTAATGAGCACCGCCGCATGGGGCGGGACCGAGCCTAAGCCCATGCCGCATAATAAAGAAGCGATGCCTGCGGAAGCGGCGTTGCAGCCGCCTGCGGAGGGCGAATGGCTCGCCTGGAGCTACGGCGAAAAGGGCATGCGCGGCGAATACGCGGCGGACGAGGTGCTGGAGGAAATATACATAAGCCTTACGGAAAGCGATAATTGGAAAAGCGCGGCGCAGGATATTTTCAATCTGTTTGCATCGTCCGGAACGGGGGTGCTTTTAAGGAGCAGAACGCTTGAATGCCGCACGGACGGGCAGCGGGCATGGCTTGAAGAGGCGGCGCAGAATGAGTGCGCCGTGCAGCTTAGCTGCCAGGAGAAGGCGCGGCAAACGCTTGGCGAGCAGGTGATAGCATTCATGCGCGGAACGAAGCCAAGCTGCGTGCTTATATATGGGCCGGAGGCCATGGGCAAGGCGACGCTTGCCCGCGCCATGGCGGATGAGTTCCCGGAGCTGAGGCTAATACAGGCATGCCCCATGAACGGCGCGGAGATACGCAGTTTGTTTGCGTACCTTGGCGCGCAGCCGCTCAGGTTCATGCTGCTTATGGAAAACGCGGATACATATTCGCCCGCGTGGCGCGCGCTGCTGAATGAATGCACGGGCGCAGCCGTGCCGCAAAACGTTATGTGCGTTGCAACAAGCTCAAGCTCGGCGGGGTTTGCGGGCTTCCCGGTGCGGATAGGGCTTGAAAATATGGAGCTTGACGCCTTCGCCAAAACGGCGGAGGAGCTCAGCGCCGCCCGTGCGCCGTATATAGACACGGACGCGGCATGGATACGCAACGCCGCGGTTGATTACCAGCTTGACCCGCACGATGAATTCAACGTCTCTTCCGCTTCGCTCATTGCGGCGCGCTTCATTGCGGCGCATGAATAGGCGGAAAGAGTAAACAAACTTTGAACAATGGCGTCGCGCTATTTATAGCTGCCGCTTTAATTGGTATTATATTCTAAGAACGGAGAAAAACGGATGAAAACACTCGCTTTGGCAATACTTGCATTGGAGGCGAACCCCGCCGTATACGCAAGCGACGGTACGCTTAACTACATGCCCATTTTCAAAATCATAATCGCCGTATATCTATTGTATGTGGCGGTGCTGGGCAGGGGCAAGATACTTGAAAACAAGCATCTGAAGATAGAGGAAAAGAAGTTCCGCACCATAATGCGCATTGTGGCGCTTGCGGGCGCGGTATTCACGCTGGGCAACAGCGCGATAGAATTTTTCCTTTACGACAATGCAACCTTTAAGGTGGTCGGAAGCGTCTTATGGATGCTGGGCCTTGCGGCGCTCGTAGCCATGCTGGTACTGAGCATTGTGTTTACCGATAGGAAAGCGGCTGCCGAGGAGCAGCGCAGGCAGGACGAAGAAATGATCCGCAAGGAGCGGAACAAAATGCGCGCCGCGTTCGAGTTCGATGATGAGGACGACGATAAGCCCGAATCCGATAACAAGACGGACGGCGAGTAACAAAACGATGACATGCGCGGATGGGGGAAAGGCTTTCCTTTGAGCGCATAGCATACAAGAACAAAAAACACAAGGAAAGGATTCATTGAGAAATGAAAAAGAGTTTTCGTATCCTCGCGCTGGTGATGGCGCTGATGACTGCGCTTGGCGCGGCGTCCTTCGCCTCAGCCGAGGTAGTAAAGGACTACGTTGGTACGACTACGATGGTGGAAAGCGATTTCTTCTATCAGGGCCCCGGCACCAGCTATGCCTTCGTGCAGGGCCAGAGCCGCGTTGAAAAGGGTACCCGCGTTATTCTTTTCGGAATAACCAGCGACGGCAAATGGAGCTATATCGGCTTCGATATCCACATGGGCTATGTGCAGACAAGCTGCCTGGACGATGCAATAACGCTGAAGAACGGCAATACCGATTCCATAAAGGCCATGCTTGCCAGGGGCAGCAGCGCTTCTTCCGGCAACGTGACAGTCGGTCCTAACGGTTCAACTACCGCCACCACTAACGCCACCGGCGTTATCTACAACTGCACCAACTGGGTGAGCCTGCGCGCGGAAGCCAGCAGCTCCTCCAAACGCGTTGCCAAACTGACCCCCAACACCACCGTTACCATAACCGGCGAGCAGAACGGCTATTATAAGGTAACTGCGGGCAACTACATAGGCTACGTTCTCAAGAGCTATGTTCGCGTAACCAGCAGCGGCAGCACCACCGGCGGCACTACCGGCGGCACCACCTCCGGCGGTAAGGTATACGTTCCCGGCGTGGGCTGGGTTGACGCGCCCAACAGCAGTACCGGCACCACCGGCAGCGGTTCTTCTTCCGTGGGCTGGACCGGCGGCAACACCTCCGGCGGCTATACCGGCAACTGGACCAGCGGCTGGGGCAACCTTTCCGGCAGCAATAACAATAATAACAACAATAACAATTCTGGCAACGTGACTTCCAATAAGTCCATCGGCACCGCCGTTACCACCGGCAAAATCAACTTCCGTCAGGGCCCCGGCACCAATTACAGCAAGGTGACAGGCTGTGCGCAGGTTCCCAAGGGAGCCACCGTTACCCTGCTTGAGTACACAAGCAGCGACAACGGCTGGTACAAGGTAATCTATGGCAGCTACACCGGTTACCTCAGCGCCAAGTATCTCAAGGTCACCTTGACCAACAACAACGCCGGCAGCAACAATAACTCCGGCAATAACCCCGGCAGTAGCTGGAATACCGGCTGGAACACCGGCTGGAACACCGGCAATAACAACTCCGGCAATAACAATTCCGGCTCCTCCGCCACTGCCACCACAGGCACCACCACCGGCAACGTGAACTTCCGTCAGGGCCCGGGCACCGGATATAGCAAGGTTTCCGGCTGCACCAAGGTTCCCAAGGGCTCAACCGTTACCATACTGGAGCAGACCAACGGCTGGTACAAGGTAACTTATAAGAGATACACCGGCTACCTCAGCGCGGATTACGTTGCGGTTGCGGGCAGCGGCGTGAACACCCCCGGCAGCACCGGCAATAACGTGAGCGGTTCCGGCGTGGGCACCCAGTATGCCAAGTATACCGGCACCTCCGCCGATATTTGGGGCAGCATGAGCGTTGCCGGCACCAACATAAGCGACAACATCTACTGCAACGCCATGAACAGCAAGGGCCAGTTCGTGTACAACGCTTACAGCTCTTCCAAGAACAACCTCTATGCGCTCAGCTATCTGACCGACCCCATTGCCGTTATATACGGCCACAACATGAGGAAGGTTGCCAAGAAGCAGACCACCAATCTGGGCCTGCATGAGCTGCACCATGTTCAGAACGCATGGCTTGGCGAGGCCAAGTGCGAATACTGCGGACGCAGCTGCTCCGGCGCCAAGACCTCCACGTTCAACATCAACTATAACGGCAGCAGCAGCTGGACCCTGGTAGGCTTCTTCGAGCTTTCCAACTCCACCATGAGCAGCGCCGCACAGCGCAAGAAGATACAGACCTACGCTTCCTTCAACTCCACCCTTACCGGAAGCGCAAAGCAGCAGTGGGTAGATACCATGATGAGCTACTGCAACAGCAGGTATCTGGGAGCAACTCTGGGCAGCATCTCCGGCAGCGACAAGGTGATGGTAATAATCACCTGCGCCGATAAGTCCGGCTCCAAGAACCAGAGCATGTATATGATTCTCAAGGGCAACTAAGCTAAAATCAAAAAACGCTCCTCCGCGCGGGGGGGCGTTTTTTTATCGGCCCTATTGTTCCACGGCGAACATGTTCAGCTGGCGTATCAGCTTCATGTCCCGTCGGGAAAGTATCAGCTTTTCCATGAGCGCATCGTCTATCATCAGCGGCACGGGGGAGAGTATGCATTTTAGGCTTATCGGCAGCATTGGGTAGCGTGAAATGCCAGTCAGCATGCCCTGCACCTGCTCCACGCGGTCTATCGGGTTCACTGCGCAAAGCGAAGCATGCTCCATGCGGTTGGTTTGGTTGTCCAGCGAAAAGTTCGTTACCGCATCGAAATACTCTGCCGTGCCGTAATAGAGCGAGCGGCAGGAGGAGAGCGCATTGTCATCAAAGCTTGGCACATCCAAATAGAACACCGCTGTGCATGGCTCCGTGGCCCTGTCCAGCTGAAGCACGTTCTTTACGCAGCGGCCTATACGCCCATCGTAAAAGTAAACGTATATGCGGCTCTGCTGGAAGAACGCGCAGGATTCGCCGTGCGCCTCGCCATGAGTGAACGTGCGCTGGTCAAGCAGCTGCTCTATTCGTATGTCAAGCGCGGCGGCAATGTCGTAAAGCGTTTCAACGTCTATTGCAATGTCCCCGGTTTCATATTTTGAAAGGGTGGCCTTGCTTTTGTGTATCATTGCGCTCAGCTGGATAAGCGTAAGCTTCTTTGCCCGGCGGTAAAGCCGTATCCTTGCGCCCACGCGCGCGTTTATCCCGTTCATGTAAGTATCCCCTCCGTGTAATGCATACAAAAGTTTCGTATAAATCAACTTTATGCGCTTTTGACGGCAGATTTATGCCATAACGTGGCATATTATACCGCTGATGTATAAATAATTCTACTGTGAATAAACAAATTCCTGCATGAGTTTCGCTAAACGAAAAGTATATTATTTGCGCCGAGGACCGATTGAAATGTATCCTAACAAAGAACGCAGATCCCCTAATTTAGCGATATTCAGCGGAGGGTGCTATTTTATGCAGAAAAACGCAAAGAGCTCATTAAAGGATGTTATTGTTGTCGGCTTCGCCATGTTCGCCATATTCTTCGGCGCGGGCAACCTTATTTTCCCGCCGTACCTTGGCATGGTATCCGGTCAGGAATGGTTTAAGGGCTTCCTGTGCTTTATGATAGCCGATGCCGGCCTTGCCGTTATGACCGTGCTTGCCATGATACGCTACGACGGCACGGTATGGAGCATGCTCAGGCGGCTTTCCAAGCCCGCTGCGGCTGTGATGGCCACGGTTGCCATGCTGTGCGTAGGGCCGCTGCTCTGCATACCGCGCACCTGCGCCACCACGTTTGAAATGGGCGTGCTGCCGCTGTTCCCCGAATGCAGCCCATGGCTTTTCGGCGCGCTGTTCTTCGATGAGCTCGCGGCGGGAAACGACGATATTTTTGCGTTCCGCGTTAATTTTTACCACCTTGAAATCGTATGTTTGCCCAACGTACTGGTCGAGGTTCTTCGGGGGCTGGACGTCTATCTGCGAAGCGGGCAGGAAGGAGTCCACGCCTATGCTTACGATGAGGCCACCCTTTACTTTGCTCTTTACGCGGCCGGAGAGAATTGCGCCTTCCTTGCAGTTGGCGAGAATTTCTTCCCAATTTTTCTTTTGCTGCGCTTTATCGTACGAGATTACGGGGTTGCCCTCGCGGTCTTCAAGCTTTTCAAGCAGTACTTCTATTTCTTGACCGATTTGTATGTCGTTGATGTCCGGAAATTCGTTTATCGGAACGACACCTTCGGATTTTCCGCCTATGTCAACTACTACTTCGTTTTGGCGGATTTCGATTATTTTGCCCTTTATTATAGAGCCTTGTTTGAGTTCGGCAAAGCTGCTGTTAGCCAGCAGTTCTTCCATTACGTTGTTCATTTATGTCCTTGTGGATATTGCCGTCTCCGCAAGCGGAAACGGGTTGATTGTTTATGGTTATGCCTGCGCAAAATATGCACAATGCGTTTATTAAAGGTTAAATAATTTCAGATTGCCCAGCGTCTTGCAAGAGTTTTTTGCCGTATTTTACCAAAAATATCCCCAACTTTTACCGCACTTTTAACAAATTCTGGCGATTTTCATTCACTCATAAAAATAAAAAATATAAAATTACGTCAAAAACTTTTCTAACAAAACCTAAAAATTACGCATACGGCAAAACTCGCGCGCGGTAAATAGCAAGGTTGCGCGAAGGAAGTTCAAGCCGCGCGGTAAATGGCAAGGTTGCGCGAAGAAAGCTCAAGCCGCCCCTTTGAGTTCCCACTCCATTTTTTGAGCATCTGCTACCCCTTGGGTTCCTGACATTCCTTGGTTCACCGTTCTCTGAATCCTTCCTCCCCCTTTCCTGTACAGTTCCTTTTGATTCGCGGCATCTCCGCTTTTTAAAAGCAGTTTGCGCCTCTTTTCCAATTCCCCCTCCGCACTCCACTTTTGTGTTTCCACTTTGCCCCGCCAGAAAAAAAACAGCAAAAATTTCCATATTTCTCCCATGTAAAATAGAGAAATTTTAAGCTTCAAATGCGCCGGGAAAAGTCCATACTCCGCTTTTAATTATGATACCCGATATTCTGGCAGAAAGATACGCTTCAAAAGAAATAAAACAAATTTGGAGCGCCGAAGGAAAAATACTTCTCGAACGCGACCTGTGGATTGCGGTCATGAAAGCCCAAAAGGAGCTCGGCCTCGACATTCCCCAAGAGGCCATCGACGCCTATGAGCGAGTAAAAAACAATATCAGAATCGACGAGATTAACAAGCGCGAAAAAATCACCCGCCACGATGTCAAGGCGCGCATCGAGGAATTTTGCAGTCTCGCCGGTTTCGAGCACATACACAAGGGTATGAC
>ENA-OOWZ01001346-OOWZ01001346.1-human-gut-metagenome-genome-assembly--contig:-NODE-1346-length-11960-cov-3.146829_pt1 | contig 11960 bp, 10 predicted proteins | sample MGYA00241580_ERZ501329 | MGnify/ENA primary metagenome ERZ501329 (study PRJEB25962, sample SAMEA2042923) | human gut metagenome | biome: human gut; feature: human-associated habitat; material: faeces... | reverse complement strand
TAATCCAATCGCTCAGCCAGGGGCGGCTCAAGCCGTCCTTGGCACGGTTGTACCCGGAAAACCGACCTTCGCGCTGGGAAGGCCGATTTTCTGCGTATAACACGATACCGCGCAATATTAAATGAGAAGGTGAAGCTGTGGAACTTTACGAACTTTGGAAACCCCTGATGCGGGACGGCACCGCATCCTTCTGGCAGGAATTCTACGTCAAATTCTATCAGGCATTTATCGAAGGAAGCCGCTGGAAGCAGTACCTGAACGGCGTCGGCACCACCCTGCTGGTCACGGCCATGGCGCTGACACTGGGCATTCTCCTCGGCATTGTGGTGGCCGTGATCCGGACCGCCCACGACCAGCAGCGGACAGGGCACAAGAACCCCATTCTCGGCCTGTTCAACGGTATCTGCAAGGTATACGTCACCGTCATCCGCGGCACGCCCATGATGGTGCAGCTGCTGATCATGGGCTTCGTTATCTTCTCCTTCTCCCGGAACTACACCATGGTGGGTGCGCTGACGCTGGGCATCAACTCCGGCGCTTACGTCTCCGAGATCATCCGGGGCGGTCTCAAGGACCCCCGGATCAGTCCCTGGACCAGTGTGGTCGCTGTGGAAGTGGCACCGGATTTAAAAAGCTGTAAGGCATGGATCAGTGTGCTGGGAGACGAGGAAGTCAGAAAGTCTACCCTGCAGGGCTTAAAGAGCGCCGAGGGCTTTATCCGCAGAGAACTGGCGCGTACCATCAATCTGCGCAACACTCCGGATATCACTTTTGTGATGGACCAGTCCATCGAATACGGTGTCAACATGTCCCACAAGATCGATGAAGTCATTGCAGCGGATGAGGCACAGAAGCCGGATAATGAAGTTGTGGAAGATACGGAAGAGACAGAGGAAGGTGACGAATAATGGATTTGCGTGAAGAATGTCGTGGCGCAAAAAAGATCGGCATCAGCGGACATATTCGTCCCGACGGAGACTGCGTGGGTGTATGTCTGTCCTTACAGATGTACCTGCGTAAACTCCTTCCCGAAGCAGAAGTTACCGTATATATACAGAAGCCTTCCGAAGAGTTTTCCTATCTGAAGGGATACGATGAGATCCAGACCGAATGTCCGGAGCAGGATCCTTTTGATGTATATTTTGCACTGGACTGTAGTGGAGACAGACTGGGAGACGCGGAGAAATATTTCCAGAATGCGAAAAAGAAGATCAACATCGATCATCACATCAGCAATTCCGGCTGCGGTGATGTAAATCTCGTCCGGCCCGAGGTGGGCAGTGCCTGCGAGGTGCTGTATCACATCATGGATGCGGAACTTATTGACAGAGATATTGCGGAAGCACTGTACACCGGCATCATCCACGATACCGGCGTATTCCAGTATTCCAATACGACACCGGAGACATTGCAGGCAGCAGCATTTCTGATCTCTTTTGGATTTGATTTTTCTAAAATCATTGAGGAGAGCTTTTATCAGAAGACGTATCTGCAGACGCAGATCATGGGTAGAGCCCTGATGGAGAGCATACGCTTCATGGACGGCCGCTGCATCGTGAGCATGGTGGACCGCAAGACCATGGATTTCTACAATGCAGTACCGGGAGATCTGGACGGCATAGTGAACCAGCTGCGCAATATTAAGGGAATCGACTGTGCGATCTTCATGTATGAGACCGGTGTGTTGGAGTACAAGGTCAGCATGCGTTCCAATGAGAAGGTTGATGTGGCGAAGGTGGCAGCTTTCTTTGGAGGCGGCGGACACGTACGTGCAGCAGGCTGTACCATGAAAGGGACTTTCCATGACTGTATCAATAATTTGTCACTGCACATCGATAAGCAATTGCGGGGAGAACAGGATTAATGGACGGCATCATCAATGTATATAAGGAAGCAGGTTTTACCTCTCATGATGTGGTAGCCAAGCTTCGCGGGATCTGCCGGCAGAAAAAGATAGGGCACACAGGTACACTGGATCCACAGGCTACCGGTGTGCTCCCTGTATGTCTGGGGAGTGCTACCAGAGCATGCGAAATGCTGACGGACAGGACCAAGGAATATGTGGCAGAACTTTTACTGGGTCAGATCACAGATACCCAGGATACCACGGGAACCGTTTTGGAAGAACGGGAAGTAGCGGTGGATGAGGCACAGGTACGTGAAGTGATCGAAAGCTTTGTCGGCGGTTATGACCAGATTCCGCCTATGTATTCCGCACTGAAGGTCAACGGAAAAAAACTCTATGAGCTTGCCAGGGCAGGTAAAGAAGTGGAACGGCAGGCAAGACATGTGGATCTGCCGTCGATCGAGATCCTGGAAATAAGACTTCCGGTGGTGAAGTTCCGTGTGGAATGCTCCAAGGGAACTTACATCCGCAGTCTCTGTGCCGATATCGGCGGGAAGCTTGGCTGCGGTGGCACCATGCAGAGTCTCGTCCGCACCAGGGTCGGAGAATTCCGGCTTGCGGATGCCCTGACACTTGCACAGCTGCAGGCACTCCGGGATACAGACAGATTAGAGGAGGCACTGCTTCCCACGGACCGCATTTTTGCGGATTTTAATGCAGTACATGTAGAGGAAAAATGGCGGAAATTGATCGATAACGGGAATGCTTTTTATCCGGGACAGACCATGGAGCAGACTACTTATCCTGCGGGAGAGTGGGTGCGTGTCTACAGAGAGGATGACAGCTTTGTGGGCATTTATGCGTATGACGGGGTAAAAGAATGGTACAAGCCCATGAAAATCTTCCCAAGTAACACAGAAAGCAGGAAATAGACTTGGAAATCATTGCAGGAACAACAGACTTTTATCTGGAAAAAGATACAGCGGTAGCTATCGGCAAATTTGACGGTGTGCATTTGGGGCACAGAAGACTTTTAGAGGAAATCCTGAATAAGAAAAAGAACGGACTGGCAGCCTGTGTTTTCACTTTTGATCCCACACCGGCGGTGCTGTTCGGACTGTCGGATGGAAAAGAACTGACGACAAGAGAAGAAAAAAGGCGTCTCTTCGAACATCTGGGTATCGACATCCTGATCGAGTTCCCGCTGACAAAAGAGACTGCAGCCACAGAACCGGAGCGTTTCGTGACAGAGATTCTGGCGAAGCAGATGAATACCCGTTTTGTGGCAGCAGGTGAAGATCTGTCTTTTGGGAAAAATGGAGCAGGCAATGCAGAACTTTTAGAGAAAATGGCTCCGCATTTAGGGTTTTGTGTCCGGACCATAGAGAAGATCGAAGTGGATGGCATCGAGGTCAGCTCTACTTACATCCGCAAGCTGGTGGAAGAGGGTCGGATGGAAGAAGCGGAAAAGATGCTGGGGATGCCCTATACTCTCGTGGGATGCGTGGAACATGGCAATCATATCGGGCATACTCTGGGCTTTCCCACAGTAAATCTTCTGCCGCCCGCAGGTAAGCTCCTGCCGCCCAACGGTGTCTATTATGCGGTAGTCCGTTATAATGGGAAGGTCTACAAAGCCATCAGCAATGTAGGGACCAAGCCGACGGTTTCTTCCGAAAAAGTGATGGGAGTGGAATCTTATCTATATGATTTCGCCCAGGATATTTACGGTCAGGAGATTGAAGTGGCACTGAAAAGCTTCCGGCGTCCGGAACGCAGATTCGGATCCTTGGAAGAGCTTAAGAAACAGCTGGACCGGGATATTGCGGATGGGCGAAACGCGTAAATTGAGTAAAAAAATGTAAAGAAACGTAAAAGAAAAGTAAAATATCCATTGCAAGTTTTTATTCTATCTCGTAAAATATATTTTGGATTGTTTATAGTTAGATTAAATTTGAAAATAATTATTTTGGTTTTTCGTAAGAGAATCAAGAGAGATTGAGGGATTAAAAATGAGCTTTGGAACAATATTGACAATGGCTGGAGGTCTGGGACTGTTTTTATTCGGAATGGAACTGATGAGTGATTCCATTGAGAAGGTAGCAGGAGCCAGACTTCGTCGTATTCTGGAGATTTTTACCACGAACCGTTTCATGGGGATGATCGTAGGTATTATTTTCACCGGTATCATCCAGTCTTCCTCCGCATGTACGGTTATGGTCGTCAGCTTTGTTAACTCCGGTCTGATGAATCTGTATCAGGCAGCGGGAGTCATCCTCGGTGCCAATATCGGTACCACCATTACTTCACAGCTGGTATCATTTAATCTGTCCAAGATAGCACCGTTAATTCTGTTAGTCGGTGTGGTCGTGATGATGTTTACGAAGAAAGAAAAAGTCCGTAAAGTAGCGGAAGTAGTTGTAGGCTTCGGTATTCTGTTCGTGGGACTGAGCACCATGTCCCAGGCAATGGCCAACATGAAAAATGAGCCGCAGGTAGTAAATCTGCTGATGTCTCTGAAGAATCCGTTCTTAGCCACCTTGATGGGATTTGCCCTGACCGCGATTATTCAGAGCTCATCCGTAACGGTCAGTATCGTACTGTTGCTCGCCAATCAGGATCTGCTGCCGTTACCGATCACACTTTACATTATCTTAGGATGTAATATCGGTGCCTGTGCTACCGCAATGTTAGCTTCTATGACCGGTAAAAAGGATGCGAAGAGAGCTGCACTGATCCATCTGCTGTTCAATATCATTGGTACGGTTATTATCTACATTGCTCTGTTCGTGGCAGGCGATCAGATCGTGGAACTGATCAAGTCTATTTCCGCGGACAACGGCCGGTTCGTGGCAAATGCGCATACGCTGATCAAGATCGCACAGGTAATTATGCTGTTCCCGTTCACCGGCTGGCTGGTAAAGATGACCTACCTGATCGTACCCGGCGAAGATCAGAAGGTTGGTTACAGAGAGAGCTATCAGTTAAAATACATCGGCGACAAAGTGGTGTTCAACCCCGCTACCGCAGTGGTAGAGGTTGTCAAGGAGCTGGAGCGTATGGCTTCTCTGGCGGAGGAGAACTTAAACCGTGCCATGAATGCCCTGATCACATTGGATGAAGAAGACATTGAGGAAGTCTACGAGGTAGAGAAAAATATCAACTTCCTGAATCATGCCATTACGGATTATCTGGTGAAGATCAACCAGACGACACTGCCCATCGAAGACCTGAACAGTCTGGGTGCTCTGTTCCATGTGGTGAATGATATCGAGCGTATCGGTGACCATGCGGAGAATGTAGCGGATGCCGCAAGACAGCGTAAGGAAGAAGGAGTATCCATCAGCAAGGAAGCCCAGAAGGAACTGGGAGACATGCTGGAGATGGTCAATAAGATCATCCGTTATGCCGTAGAAATGTTTGCCAAGAGCGATGAGACCCACATGCAGGAGATCATCACTTTAGAGGATCAGGTAGATGAAAAGGAACGCGAACTGCAGAAGAAGCATGTAGAGCGTCTTACCAAGGGAGAATGTTCTCCCGAAGCCGGTATGATCTTCTCGGATATTGTATCCGGTCTGGAGAGAGTTGCAGACCATGCGACCAACATTGCATTTGCCATTACTACCGAAGAGGAAATGGACGAAGGCAAGACCAATTAAAAACAAGAATGAGCTGTAAGATGAGAACCATGCAAAGTATAATGCTTTGCGTGGCTTTCTTTTTTCGACACTTAAGACGATACGATTGACAAAGCAGAGAAAACAGTAGTATTTTGTAACAGAAATACTATCGGAAGTTGTGAGGATACAAATACATGAAGATCTATTTGGTAAGACACGGTGAGACGGACTGGAATCAGGCGGGACTTTTGCAGGGGCAGACGGATATTGCGCTTAATGCCCAGGGATTGGAGCAGGCCCACGATGCGGCGGAGCGGTTAAAGGAGGTTCCGTTTGAAATTGCATTTTGTTCACCATTGATCCGGGCGAAGCGCACGGCAGAGATCATCATAGGCGACCGGAAGATCACCCTTACCACAGACGAAAGACTCAGAGAACTGAATTTCGGACCCTGGGAAGGCGTGGATATCCGGACCATCAAGGATGCTGCCAGCCAGCCTTTTACTAATCCGGGCAGCTACATTCCCCCCGCGGGAGCGGAGAGTTTTGCACAACTGTATAAAAGAAGCGGCGAATTCGTAGATCAGGTATTGCTGCCATTAGAAGGTACATATGAGACTGTGTTGGTGGTGGCTCACGGAGGAGTGAACCGCAGTATTCTGAATCCTGTTCTGAATATTCCTGTCGATGATTTCTGGCGGGTGCATATGGGCAACTGTGCTACTGCGATTTTCGACTGTACAGATGGAAAACTGTCCATGCTGGAATATACGGATAGCAAGAGTGCCAATGCGAAGAGCAAGCTGCTGTGAAGGGTTTGCTGAAATTTTAGGCGTGTTGGCTTGACAGACAGAGATTTTTTCCCTATAATACGCACTGGAACAAAGTAAATCTCGATTACAAAACCCGTAAGGGCAGTGGATTTTTCAAGATTTTGATCTTATTTTCGCCACACAGCAGAAATGTTGTGTGGCGTTTGTTGTATAAGGAGCAGAAAATGAACCAGACTTATATGAAAGAAAAGAAAATATTTCCCCTTGTGATGTCCATGGCACTTCCCATGATGCTTTCCATGGCATTCAATTCCCTCTATAACATTGTGGACAGCTATTTCGTGGCGAAACTCAGTGAGGATGCCATGACAGCACTTTCCCTGGTCTATCCGGCACAGAACCTGCTGACTGCTGTGGCGGTGGGCTTCGGCGTGGGTGTTAATGCCATGATTTCCTTCTATCTGGGAGCACAAAATCAGGAAAAAGCGGATAAGACGGCAACCCAGGGCATGGTGCTGGGCGTATTGCACGGTGTGCTGCTCATGGTCCTGTTCCTCTGCGGAATGAACTTATTTTTGGGAATGTTTACGAAGAGTGATACGGTGCGGGCACTGGGCATGGAATATTCCAATGTCGTGTTCCTGTTTTCTGCCATTGTGACCGGAGGCATCACACTGGAGAAAATATTCCAGGCGGTAGGCCGGATGCGGGCTACCATGGTCAGCATGATCGCCGGATTTGTAACGAATATTGTACTGGATCCGCTGTTGATCTTCGGCATCGGACCTTTTCCACGGATGGAGATCGCCGGAGCGGCGCTTGCCACCGGCATCGGACAGGTGATCACATTACTGGTATATCTCATCTATTATGTGGCGGATCCTCTGCCGGTGAAGCTTCATAAAAAATATCTGCGCCCGGAAGGGGAGATCTGCGGCAAGACTTATGGTATCGGTATCCCGGCGACCCTGAATATGGCCCTGCCTTCTCTGTTGATCTCCGCGTTGAACAGCATTCTGGCAGCATATTCCCAGGGGTATGTGCTGGTGCTGGGTGTTTATTATAAGTTACAGACCTTTATTTACCTGCCTTCCAACGGTATCATTCAGGGCATCCGCCCCTTGATCGGCTACAATTATGGTGCAGGAGAGAGAAAGCGTGTGGAGCAGATCTACCGTCTGACATTGGAACTGACGGCCGGGATCATGGCTGCCGGTACGGCACTGTGCTGGCTGATCCCCGGAGAGCTGATCGGACTGTTTACTGAGAATCCGGAGACCATCACCATCGGTATCGCGGCACTGCATATCATCAGCCTGGGCTTTATTCTGTCCGCTGTGTCGGTGACCAGCTCCGGAGCCCTGGAGGCACTGGGACGGGGGATGGCTTCCCTGGTGATCTCCGTGATGCGGTATGTGGCGGTGATCATCCCTGCGGCATTTGTCTTAAGCCACCTCATCGGTGTCACCGGTGTATGGTGGGCGTTTGTCTGCACGGAGAGCGTGACCGCAATGGTGGCGTATGTGCTGTACCGGAAGGTTTGGAAGAGGGCGTAGAGCCGTCTCCGCACAAATCGACGGGTGAACTGATGTATACACAATATCTTGTGTCATGAGATTGACTTCCTCCACAAAGTGTTGTAGAATAAACCGTGATAGGTTTTATGGGCACAAGCCATGGGGACATGAGATTAAGGGGGTACATAAGATGTTTCAGGTGATCAAACGAGATGGTTCCAAAGCAGACTTTACACTGACGAAGATCAATGATGCCATTATGAAGGCTTTTACTGCGACGCAGATGAGCTACAATAATGACATTATTGATCTTCTTGCGTTACGGGTGACCGCAGATTTCCAGAAAAAGGTGGAAAATGATGAGATCCATGTAGAAGATATCCAGGACAGTGTGGAGCGTGTACTGGGACAGGCCGGCTATGAGGAAGTGGCGAAGGCGTATATTCTGTATCGCAAGCAGCGCGAGAAGATGCGTACCATGAAGTCCACGATCCTGGATTATAAGGATGTGGTCAACAGCTATGTCAAAGTCGAGGACTGGCGAGTGAAGGAGAACTCCACAGTAACTTATTCCGTAGGTGGACTGATCTTAAGCAATTCCGGTGCGGTAACGGCAAACTACTGGCTGTCCGAAATCTACGACGAAGAGATCGCCGAGGCACACCGCAATGCGGATATCCATATCCATGATCTGTCCATGCTGACCGGTTACTGCGCGGGATGGTCCTTAAAGCAACTGATCAAGGAAGGACTGGGCGGCATCACCGGCAAGATCACTTCTGCACCGGCGAGACACTTATCCGTACTGTGTAATCAGATGGTGAACTTTTTGGGGATCATGCAGAACGAATGGGCGGGAGCACAGGCTTTTTCCTCCTTTGATACCTATCTTGCCCCCTTTGTGAAAGTAGATCATTTAAGCTATCCTGAAGTGAAAAAATGCATCGAAGCATTTATCTACGGTGTGAATACGCCCAGCCGCTGGGGTACCCAGGCTCCTTTTTCCAATATTACACTGGACTGGACGGTGCCCGATGACCTGGCAGAACTGCCGGCACTGGTAGGCGGCGTGGAGATGGATTTCAAATACAAGGATTGTAAAAAGGAAATGGATATGGTCAACAAGGCATTCATCGAGACCATGATCGAGGGCGACTCCAACGGCCGCGGTTTCCAGTATCCGATTCCGACGTATTCCATCACGAAGGATTTTGACTGGTCCGACACCGAGAACAACAGACTGTTATTCGAGATGACCGCAAAATACGGTACACCGTATTTTTCCAATTATATCAATTCCGACATGCAGCCCAGCGATGTCCGCAGTATGTGCTGCAGACTGCGTCTGGATCTGCGGGAACTGCGTAAGAAGACCGGAGGCTTCTTCGGTTCCGGCGAGAGCACCGGAAGCGTGGGTGTTGTCACCATCAATATGCCCAGGATCGCATATCTGTCTGCCAATAAGGACGAATTTTACGCAAGACTGAACCACATGATGGATATTGCGGCGAGATCCCTGAAGATTAAGCGCGGTGTCATTACAAAGCTGTTAAATGAGGGACTGTATCCTTATACTAAGCGGTATCTGGGCACCTTTGAGAATCATTTTTCCACCATTGGTCTGATCGGCATGAACGAGGTGGGCTTAAATGCCAACTGGCTGAGAGCGGATATGAGCGATCCGAGAACTCAGGAGTTTACCAAGGAAGTACTGAATCATATGAGAGAGCGCCTGTCGGATTATCAGGAGCAGTACGGAGACCTCTACAATCTGGAGGCGACTCCTGCGGAGAGCACCACTTACCGTCTGGCCAAGCACGATAGAAAGCGCTGGCCCGGTATCAAGACGGCAGGAAAGCCCGGAGATACTCCTTACTATACGAACTCTTCCCATCTGCCGGTGGATTATACTGTGGATATTTTCGATGCACTGGATATTCAGGATGAATTGCAGACCCTGTATACTTCCGGTACGGTGTTCCATGCGTTCCTGGGAGAGAAGCTTCCCGACTGGAAAGCAGCGGCTTCCTTGGTGCGGACGATCGCTTCCAATTACAAGCTGCCATATTATACGCTGTCGCCGACCTATTCCATCTGTAAGGAACACGGTTATCTGGCTGGAGAGGTGAAGGTATGTCCTCATTGTGGGGCGAAGACCGAGGTGTACAGCCGCATCACCGGTTACTATCGTCCGGTGCAGAACTGGAATGATGGTAAGTTACAGGAATATGCCAACAGAACGGAGTATGACATTGGCCGTTCTTCCTTAAAGCGTCCCACCAGAAGTGTGGTAACGCTGTCCAATTTTGCGGAGGACGTGGAAGTGAAGGTGGAGCAGCCGCAGGATATCAAGTATCTGTTCACAACCAAGACCTGCCCGAACTGCAAGCTGGTGAAGGAATATCTGAAAAATGTGCCCTACGTGACCATTGATGCGGAGGAGAACATGGAGTTGGCAAGACGTTACGGCGTGATGCAGGCACCGACACTGGTGGTAGTAAACGGCGACAGCCATAAAAAATATGTAAATGCTTCAAATATCAAGAAGTACGTTGACCAACTGACATTAGTTGGGGTAGAATAGATACAGGTCAGGAGGCATCGCCCGAAGGCGGTGCCTTTTCTGCGGTCATTACAGATACACCGCAGAGGGAATTTACACAATTGAGAAAATAAAATGCAACGAAAATGATTGCAGAACGGAGGAAATATGATCAACAAACTGATCACTCGAATCAAAGAAACCAACGCACCGATCGTGGTAGGACTAGATCCTATGATGAAATTCGTGCCGGAATATATTAAAAAGGCGGCTTTCACTGAGTATGGTGAGACCCTGGAAGGTGCCGCAGAAGCAATCTGGCAGTATAACAAGGGGATTGTGGATGCAATTTATGATCTGGTACCCGCTGTGAAGCCTCAGGTAGCAATGTATGAGCAGTTCGGCATTCCCGGTATGGTGGCATTTAAAAAGACCGTGGATTATTGTAAAGAAAAAGGTCTGATCGTCATCGGCGATATCAAACGTGGTGATATCGGATCCACTTCCGAAGCATATGCAGTAGGACATCTGGGAAAAGTACAGGTAGGTAGCAGGAGCTATTACGGTTTTGATGAGGATTTCGTGACCGTGAACCCTTATCTGGGATCCGACGGTGTGAACCCTTTTGTGAAGATCTGTAAGGAAGAGAAAAAGGGCATTTTTGTACTGGTGAAGACTTCCAATCCCAGTAGCGGCGAATTTCAGGATCAGTTAATTAATGGCAGACCGCTGTATGAGCTGGTAGGAGAAAAGGTCGCAGTCTGGGGAGCTGACTGCATGGGCGATTCTTACAGCTATGTAGGTGCTGTGGTAGGCGCAACCTATCCTGAGCAGGGCAAGGTACTTCGTAAGGTAATGCCCAAGGCATTTATCCTGGTGCCCGGTTACGGCGCACAGGGCGGTAAGGGTGCAGACCTGGTACACTTCTTCAATGAAGACGGACTGGGTGCCATCATCAACTCCTCCCGTGGCATCATTGCTGCATACCAGCAGGAGAAGTATGCACAGTTCGGTGAGCAGAATTATGCAGATGCTTCCCGCGCGGCCGTGCTGGATATGCGTGAGGATATCGCACAGGCACTGGCAGCACGCTAAAGACGCGCATCTCCACGTTTGACCGGCGCGTGGGGATAGACTTATGCGTTTGACGGCATAATATACAAAGGTATGGGGTGTCCGCAAGCGGACAGATGGGAGAACGAAGGATGAGAGAAAAACTATATATTACCTTCCATTCGGAGGATGAAATCAGACAATTTGTGGATACCTGCAATGAATTCGATGATGCGATCGATATCCGTATTCAGAAGACCGCAATGGATGCGAAGTCTCTTTTGGGAATGCTTCTGATGAAGACGGAGGAACCGCTGGAGATTGAATACGCCTGCTACGATGATGAGGATAATTACGAAGAGTTCAAGCAGGCTATCCTGGAAAAATATGATGCGAAAGTTGTACCGGCATCGGAAAAATCTGCTGAAAATAAAATTGTTTGAAAAAATTAAAAAATTCTATTGACATTTTCACCTGCAGCAGTTAAAATACATACTGTTGCAGGCGAAAACCTGTGAATGTACGTGTAGCTCAGCTGGATAGAGCGTCTGGCTACGGACCAGAAGGTCGTGGGTTCGAATCCTGTCACGTACATCGTAAGCCCCG
>ENA-OOWZ01001344-OOWZ01001344.1-human-gut-metagenome-genome-assembly--contig:-NODE-1344-length-11972-cov-2.106319_pt1 | contig 11972 bp, 9 predicted proteins | sample MGYA00241580_ERZ501329 | MGnify/ENA primary metagenome ERZ501329 (study PRJEB25962, sample SAMEA2042923) | human gut metagenome | biome: human gut; feature: human-associated habitat; material: faeces... | reverse complement strand
ACGAATGCCGTCTACATCCGCCTCGATCTCTTCACGGGAAGACCGCGGAATTCTCGTATGATCCGCAGACGTTTTCTCTTTTTTCGCCTCTTCTGCAGCTTGCCGTGTCATCTCCGGTTCTGTCTTTTCCGGCTCTTCAGCCGGCACAGAACCACGGTGAATCGAAAGCTCCGGCATCTCCATCTGATGGGTATCGTCGTTTTCGTTTAAATCAGCCTTCGATTCCACATGAGAAAGAAGGCGGGATTTCTTTTTCTTCCCGGCTTTTTTCGGTTCCTCCACTGGCTCAAGAATCAGCTCTTTTCCTTCCTCTTCTTCCATCGCAGCTTGGCGCGCCAGACGCTCCTGGCGGCGCTCCTCCGCCATCCGGCGGTGGTCATTCGTCTTTTCATGGATCGGCGCGAGAATCGGCTTCTGCGTCATCACGATCACGGAAATCACGATGGCGATCACAATAATCACCCACGCGCCGATCTGGCCGAATCCCATGCCGAGAATTTTCACGACAGACCCTCCTAAGATTCCTCCGCCGAGATGATCGTAGGCGCTGTCAAAATAGTAATCCAGAAATGTCGTATCTCTCGTATAGCCGGACGCCAGAAGCTGCATAAAAGCGCAGAAAAAGACGAAGCAGCTGATCGCTCCCCCGGTTTTCCGCACAATTAAAAAGTTCTGTCTGTTTGCTATGTAAAATGCTGTTCCAAAGAAGATCAGAACCGGTGCTGCCCACTCTGTCACGCCGAAAAGGCCGAAAAAGAAGTCGCAGACAGCCTGTCCGATCACGCCGCCCATACCGAAATTACTGAGCATCAGCAGAATCGAAACAGCAAGCACGGAAAGCAGAATAATTTCTGCGCGCACTCCCTCGTCCATCGGCTCACGGACTGTGTTTTTCCTTGTGCCGGAGGTACGTTTTGCGGTACTGCTCTTTTTCGCCGTTGTTTTTCTGGCCGTTGTTTGGGTCTGTTTCTTTTTTGCTGTTCCGGAAGCAGAAGTTTTTTTCTTTGTCTTCCCGCTTCCCTTTGTTGTATTTGCCATGCAGAACTTCTCCCCTTTCTCGTATTACAGCAGAAAATATCCTGCAATGGAGAATGTCCCGACAAGAAGACAGTACAAAGCAAAATATTTCAGTTTCCGTTTTTTCACCACACGCATCAGAATACGGATCGTAAAGTAACCGGCAAGTGCCGCCATGAAAACGCCGACCAGATATACCGGATGAAAAACAATTTTATTTTTTCCCATGGTCGCAATTTCAACGATCGTTGCCCCGATAATCGCCGGAACACTCACAATCAGAGAGTATTTCACAGCGTACGAACGGGTCATGCCGCCGATCACACACGCAGAAATAGTCGAACCAAGACGGGAAAGCCCCGGAATCGTGGAAAAGCCTTGGAAGAATCCGGCAATCAGTGCATCTTTCGGCTTCAAATTTTTCTGCGTTTTTTCTCCCTCCGGAAGCATATCTGCCACCACAAGCAGAATCGCCGTCAGATACAGACCAACGCCAGGTGCCAGCAGATTCGAGGAGGTCAGTGTGACAAGGCTCTGAATCATGCCGCCGATTACAGCAGTCGGGATGGTGGTCAGAATCAGCAGGAAAGCAAGCATACGGTAGTTGCTGCCGAGTACCTTCCGGTACTGCTTTCTCTCCTGATGCTGACTGGAAAAGTGTTCCTTTAAATTATGAAACAGATCGATTATGATTCCGCACAGCGCGAGGAAGAGACGTTTCCATTCCTTCGAAAATGTGAGCAGAATTGCAATCATGGAGCCAAAGTGCAAAAGCACATTGAAAAACACCGTCTGCGTATCTTCGATCTTCATAAAGTGACGGAAGATAATCAGATGTGCGGAGCTACTGATCGGCAGGAATTCCGTGACTCCCTGGATCAGGCCCAGAAATAAAGCTTCTATTACTGTCATTTTTTTATCCTGTTCCCTTATTTTTCTCTTTTGTGAAAGTCCGGACAAAACTTCCGTTCGAATTTTCACAGCGAACTCATTCTAACACAAAATCCCCTGAAACACAAGCCGCGCCGTGAAGTCAATTTTCTGTCCCTGCTGCCTTTTTCATCAGCTCATTCAGCTTTTCGAGCGCGCGGGCAATGCCGCCGACCTCGTCGATCAGGCCTTCTTCCACTGCCTGCGGGCCGTCCAGCATTGTTCCGACATCCTTGACCAGCATTTTCGTATCGAGCATCAGCTCCTCGAGCCGTTCCTTGGTGATTTTAGAATGGGCCGATACAAAACCTGTGATCCGATCCTGCGTCTTTTCCATATTACGGTACGTCTGTGCAACACCGATGAACATGCCGTTTGTACGCACCGGGTGAATGACCATGGTGGCACTCGGCACGATCAGCGAATAGTCTGCTGCAACGGCGAGCGGGACACCGATCGAATGACCGCCCCCTAAAACGAGCGATACCGCAGGCTTTCGCATGGACGCAATCATCTCTGCAATTGCAAGACCGGCCTCCACATCTCCGCCTACGGTATTCAGGAGAATCAGAAGACCATCAATACTTTTGTCCTCCTCGGCACGGGCAAGAGCAGGGAGAATGTGCTCATAGCGCGTCGCTTTCGTGCGCTCGCCGAGTGATTCATGCCCCTCCACCTCGCCGATGATGGACAGCAGATAAATGTTGGTCTTCAGTTCTACAATATTTTCTTTTTCTGTCTGGTTTTTCTGTGATTCTGCCATACGGATTTCCTCTTTTCTGCTATTTCAAAATAGCTTCATCAGTATGCGCAGATTCTTATGATTCTATGTAATTTCCAGTGAAATTACTCGTCCAGGTTAGTGTATACGTACTGTACGTCGTCGTCGTCATCCAGCAGATCCAGGGTACGGTTCAGGTCTTTTAATGCCTGCGGATCGGTCAGTTCTACGTAGGTCTGTGGGATCATGGTAACGTCTGCCTCTGCCATGGCGATACCGTCTTTCTCCAGAGCCTCACGTACTGCGGAGAAGTCATCCGGATCGGTGATGATTTCGTAGCTGTCCTCTTCGTCTGCGAAGTCTTCTGCGCCTGCATCCAGAGCAAGCATCATCAGATCGTCAGCATTCATTTCGCACTCTTCTTTGTCGATGATGATCTGGCCTTTTTTGTCGAACATGTAGGATACGCATCCCGGTGTTCCAACGCTTCCGTTTCCTTTGGTGAAAGCGCTTCTTACGTTTGCTGCGGTACGGTTCTTGTTGTCGGTCAGAGTCTCTACGATGATCGCGATACCATTCGGGCCATAACCTTCGTAGGTGATACGCTCGTAGTTGTCTGCGTTTGCATCTCCGGCAGCTTTTTTAATACCGCGGTCGATGGTATCGTTCGGCATGTTGTTTGCTTTTGCTTTTGCGATAACGTCACGCAGCTTGCTGTTGTTTGCCGGATCCGGTCCGCCCTCTTTGACAGCGATTACGATCTCACGGCCGATGATGGTAAAGATTTTACCTTTTTTTGCGTCGTTTTTTTCTTTCTTATGCTTAATATTGGCAAATTTTGAATGTCCTGACATACCTCTTTTGTCTCCTTTATTTAAAGTATTGCTTTTCTGTAAAAAGGTTTCTCCGAAAAACGGCAGAAGCCCATATAATATAGAATATAGCACGATCTTTCTCATTCGTCAACCGTGAACCGCGCCAAAAATACCCCTTATGTAGGCAGATCCAGGCTGATTTTCAGTGCTTCGTTCACAAGAGCCAGCTGTTCCGGCGTCAGATGACAGATTTTATCTTTCAGCCTTCTCTTATCGATCGTCCGAAGCTGTTCCAGTAAAATAACAGAATCCCGTACAATCCCATAGGCGGACGCTTCGATCTCAATGTGTGTCGGCAGCTTCGCCTTATTCATCCTCGATGTAATCGCCGCACAGATCACCGTCGGACTGTGCCGGTTGCCGATGTCATTCTGAATGATCAGCACCGGACGGACACCGCCCTGCTCACTTCCCACAACGGGCCGCAGGTCGGCATAATATACATCGCCACGCTTGATTACCACTTGTGCTCACTCTCCGATTCTTTCCGTTTTGCTTTCCCATACGATAACGATCCGGCGTTTTACGCCTTTTAAAATCGTTTCCATGTATTTAATATTGCCTGTTTTTCCGGAGGTATTCACAAATTTCATCCGGCATTTCAAAAAAGTCCGCCCGGAGTCCTTTTGGGAACCCGTGATTCTGATCTGCTTTGCTCAGATTGACTGCAATCCTCTGATAATCTCGGATGCTGTTACATAGGAAGCACTGCTTTTTTCTTCCGCAGCCTCTCCCGCCTTTCCATGCGCATATGCCGCCAGTGCCGCTGTTTTGGCAAGGCTGATTTTTTTCTCATTTTTTTCACACTGACGTTTTGCTGCAAAGGCGCCTGTGATTCCCGCGAGCACATCGCCGCTTCCCGCCGTCGCAAGCGCACTGCTTCCGCTTGTGTTTATGTAATACTGCTCACGCCCTTCCTCTGCTGTCACGGTTACGGAATCCTTTCGTACACAGCAGGCCTGGTATTTTTCGGCTGCCCTTCCGGCGCTTCCTGCCGGCTCACGCTGGCATTCTGCAATGGTCGTGTGCAGCAGCCGTGCAAGCTCTCCTACATGAGGCGTTAAAATTTTTTCTGCCCGGCAGCCCGAAAGAATCTCTGCATCTTCTGCAATCAGGTTCAGCGCATCTGCATCCAGAACAAGAGGAACTTCTGTGTGCTGCACCGTAAAAACGAGCAGTTCTTTTGCCGTCCGGCTTTTGGAAAGCCCCGGTCCCGCAACAACAGCGTCCGCCCATGCGAGATCCTGCAGCAGGGCTTCTTCCGGAAGCGGCTCATCCTCCTTCCAGAAATCCGCCATTGCTTCCGGCAGGGCACAGAAAAGCGGCGTACGGTTTCTTTCCTCTGTCACAACCTTTACCATGCCGGCACCGGATGCAAGGACTGCCCTGGCACACAAAACAGCGGCTCCGCACATGGCACCGGAACCGGCAAGTACCAGCACCTTTCCGAAGGTTCCCTTATTTCCCATCGGCGTGCGGGTAAGAAACCGGTCCAGATCTTCTTTTTCCACTGAACCGTACCAGGGCGTCTCCTCTTCTCCTGCATCAAAGCCGATTCCGATATCACGGACCAGGACCTCTCCGGCATATCGTTTTCCGGGATCAAAAAGAAGCCCTGGCTTTGCACAGGCAAATGTCACCGTGGCTCTGGCTTTCACCGCCGCATCAAGGACCTCTCCGGTATCCGTGTGGATCCCCGAAGGGATGTCCACGGCAAGAACAGGAACACCGCTTGCGCAGATTGCTTCCACTGCCCTCCGGTACTCCCCTGCCAGCGGACGGGATACGCCAATTCCAAAGATGGCATCTATGATAACAGTATATTCCCGGAAATCCGGATTCTTAACCTCACGGACCCCATAATTTTCCGCAATTTTCTTCTGTGCTCTCATGCCTTCACTGTATTTTTCCGGATTTCCAAGACAGAACAGTTCCGCATCCACCCCTTTCGTCTTTAAAATCCGTGCAATTGCCGCACCGTCCCCTCCATTATTTCCGGGACCGCACACAGCAAGGACTTTTCCTGTATCCCATGTTCCATTTTGAAGCTCCTCCACGCAGGACAGCGCCGCGCGCTCCATCAGTACCAGGGACGGTACCCCCATGGTTTCGATCGTATTGCGGTCTGCCTGCTTCATCTGTGCTGCTGTAAGAATCCGTTTCATCGCTTTTCCTCCTTTTCCTGCCTTATCCGGAAAGTGAACAGAAAAAGTCTCCGGTTTCCCGAAGACTCTCCTGCTTTTGTTTTGGTTTCTTAATTGTTCTTTGGATGCTCCGCCTCATATCTGGTCAGATTGTAGGAGAGACGCATCAGACTTTCGGAAAGATGGACGTTCTCGACGATCACATCTTTCGGAAGTTTTAAATTTAGATCGGTATGTGCAAAATTCCAGATTGCTTTTACACCGTTGTCCACGAGAATCTCTGCCATCTCTACCGCTTTTGCTTTTGGCAGTGTCAAAGCCGCAATCTCTACATGGTGTTCCTTGATAAATTCCGGAAGCTCGTCCGCCATGCGGATTTCAATTCCGCGCACGGAGATTCCTTTTAATACCGGGTTGACGTCAAAAATACCGACCGTTTTGAATCCGCTTCTTTCAAAGGCCGCATAATTGGCAAGCGCCTGTCCCAGATTTCCGGCTCCGACAAAAATCATATTGTGGACTCTGTCCAGACCTAAGATTTTTCCAATCTCGCTGTACAGATACCGCACGTTATAACCATACCCCTGCTGGCCGAAGCCGCCGAAATTATTTAAGTCCTGGCGAATCTGGGAAGCTGTCACTTTCATCCGCTCGCTCAGCTCACCGGAAGAGATCCGTTCTACTCCGTCCTCCAGCAATTCGCCCAGGTAACGATAATATCTAGGAAGTCTTTTGATAACTGCCCGCGAAATTCCTTTTTCTTCCAAGATAAATTCCTCCTTATTTACACCTGCATATATTCATATTATATATGGTTGATAGAAAATTGTCAAAGATTTCTTGAAATTTTGTGTATTACTCTCTATAATAAGGATGGTGTATTATGTCAAAATACAGAAATATGTTATCTGGAGGAACCACATGATTCTTGCATGTCAGAATATCTCGAAAGCATTCGGGACAACGGAAATTATCAAAAATGCATCTTTTCATATAGAAGAACGCGAAAAAGCCGCACTGGTCGGCATCAACGGTGCCGGAAAATCGACGCTGTTAAAAATCATCATCGGTGAAATGAGGGCCGATGAGGGAGAGGTCATCCTCTCCAAAGGAAAGACGATGGGCTATCTCGCCCAGCATCAGGATCTGACCGGACACCTTTCCATTTACCAGGAAGTGCTGACCGCGAAACAGAATCTGATCGATATGGAGGAACGCCTCCGTCAGATGGAAAGTGATATGAAGACAAAATCCGGTGCAGCGCTGGATGAACTTCTTTCCACCTACACCCGCCTCTCCCATACCTTTGAACTGGAAAACGGATACGCGTACCGCAGTGAAGTCGTCGGTGTTTTAAAAGGTCTTGGCTTTTCCGAGAGCGATTTTGAAAAACAGGTGGACTCCCTCTCCGGCGGTCAGAAGACCCGCGTGGCACTTGGTAAACTGCTGCTCACCAAACCGGACATCATTCTGCTCGACGAGCCGACCAACCACCTCGATATGGACTCGATCTCCTGGCTCGAAACGTATCTTTTAAATTACAGCGGAGCCGTCCTGATCGTCTCCCATGACCGTTACTTTCTCGACCGCGTTGTCACAAAAGTCGTTGAAGTGGACAATAAAAAAGTAACAACTTTTGAGGGAAACTATACCGCCTACAGTCAGAAAAAAGCAATGCTCCGTGAAGCCGCTTACCATGCCTGGGTCAACCAGCAGCAGGAAATCCACCATCAGGAGGAAGTCATCGCAAAGCTGAAATCCTTCAACCGGGAAAAATCCATCAAGCGCGCCGAGAGCCGTGAAAAGATGCTGGACAAAATGGATGTTCTCGAAAAACCGACGGAAGTACGCTCCGATATGCGGATCCGTCTGGAACCGCGCATCACCAGCGGAAACGATGTGCTGACCGTCGAGCATCTCTCCAAAGCCTTCCCGGGACAGACGCTTTTCCAGGATCTGAATTTCGAAATCAAGCGCAGGGAGCGCGTCGCAATCATCGGAAACAACGGAACGGGAAAAACGACGATCTTAAAGATCTTAAACGAAGTCATCCGACCGGATGCCGGCTCTTTTACACTTGGAAGCCGTGTACAGATCGGTTACTACGATCAGGAGCATCAGGTGCTCCACATGGAAAAGACCATTTTCCAGGAGATTTCCGACGCGTATCCGTATCTGACAAACACCGAAATCCGAAATGTGCTGGCCGCCTTCCTGTTTACAAACGACGATGTTTTCCAGCCGATCCACACGTTGAGCGGCGGTGAGCGCGGACGAATTTCCCTTGCCAAGCTGATGCTCTCCAATGCCAACTTCCTGATCCTCGACGAGCCGACCAACCACCTCGATATCGTATCAAAGGAGATTCTGGAAAACGCGCTGAAGGATTACACTGGAACGGTACTGTACGTTTCCCACGACCGTTACTTTATCAATCAGACTGCAACCCGGATTCTGGAGCTGACGGGACAGACACTCGTCAACTATATCGGAAATTACGATTACTATCTGGAGAAAAAAGAAGAGCTGACCCGCATCTATGCTCCTGCTGCCGATGCCGCCGCTCCGGAAGAAACAGCGGCTCCTTCCGAAGCCTCCTCCACAAAGCTGGACTGGAAAGCGCAGAAAGAAGAACAGGCACGTCTCCGCAAGAAAGAGAACGAGCTGAAAAAGACGGAGAAACGAATTGAAGAGCTTGAGACACGCGATTCGGAAATTGATGAGGAAATGTCGAAACCGGAAGTCGCAACGAATGTGGCAGAGTGTGTGAAATTAAGCAAAGAGAAAGCAGAGATTGCCGCGGAACTCGAAGAGCTGTATGAAAAATGGGAAGAGCTTGCCGAATAGGCCTGGTTTTCCCCGGAAAAATTCAAAACAGAAAAAGCCGGTCCGGCGCATCCCTTTTTGCGGGAATGCCGGATCGGCTTTCTTTTTTGCTTCGTTTAATTATTTCTCCAGCTCCTCGCGGATGGCCAGGATGAAATCACGGCTGTTTAATACGGTCGGATTTTCCATGGTGGTGATCAGCGCAAGGTCTTTTGTCATTTTTCCGCTCTCGATCGTTGCGATCGTTGCTTTTTCCAGACGGTCTGCAAATGCGGAAAGTTCTGCGTTTCCATCCATTTCCCCGCGTTTTCTGAGTGCGCCGGTCCATGCAAAAATGGTGGCCACGGAGTTGGTGGATGTCTCCTCACCTTTTAAGTGACGGTAATAGTGGCGCTGTACGGTTCCGTGCGCAGCCTCGTACTCGTAATATCCGTGCGGGGATACGAGAACAGAAGTCATCATCGCAAGGGAACCGAAGGCGGAGGATACCATGTCGCTCATGACATCGCCGTCGTAGTTCTTGCAGGCCCAGATAAAGCCGCCCTCTGCTTTCATGATGCGGGCAACGGCATCGTCGATCAGAGTATAGAAGTAGGTAATGCCTGCTTCTTCAAATTTTTCTTTGTACTCTGCATCAAAGATCTCCTGGAAGATATCCTTGAAGCGGTGATCATACTTCTTGGAAATCGTATCCTTGCTTGCAAACCACAGATCCTGTTTCGTGGACAGTGCGTACTCGAAACAGCTTCTCGCAAAGCTTTCTATGGAGTTATCCAGATTGTGCATGCCCTGAATGACACCGGCGCCGGTGAAGTTGTGGATCAGCTCTCTTGTCTCGGTGCCGTCCTCAGCCGTATAAACCAGCTCTGCTTTTCCCGATCCCGGAATGCGCATTTCTGCATTTTTATAGACATCCCCGTATGCATGACGGGCAATCGTGATCGGTTTTTTCCAGTTGCGCACGCACGGCTCGATGCCTTTTACGACAATCGGGGTACGGAAAACGGTTCCGTCGAGCATGGCACGGATCGTTCCGTTCGGGCTCTTCCACATTTCTTTCAGATTGTACTCGGTCATACGCGCTGCATTCGGCGTAATGGTGGCACATTTGACTGCTACACCGTATTTCTTGGTAGCGTTTGCGGAATCTACGGTTACCTGATCGTTCGTCTCGTTTCTGTGTTCCAGTCCCAGATCGTAATATTCCGTTTTCAGGTCAATAAACGGGAGAAGCAGCTCATCTTTGATCATTTTCCAGAGAATTCTGGTCATCTCATCTCCATCCATCTCTACCAGAGGAGTGGTCATCTGAATTTTTTCCATAGTAGGCCTCCTTTTTCTATTCCCGTTTATTGTATAAAGTATCCTATAGCTTGTCAAGTCAAAATTCGCCTGATTTTTTGGCGTTTTCCCATAAATTCACACAATTTTTGCAGGATGAGAGGTGTTTTCCTTCATTTTTCTTTTTTTATGCTGCCGCACAGTGTCTCACAGAAGAGACAGAAAACGGTCTGTTTGAAGCATCCCATGCCCCTGACGGTTGCGCGGAAGGCCAAGGTCTCTCGCCGATTCGCAAAGCAGCATTTTCGCCTGGACATTTGTAAGATCCGGAACCCGTTCAAGTGCCAAAGCCACGGCTCCGGACACCCGCGGTGCCGCCATCGAGGTGCCGCTCTTCACCACATATTCCTTCCTGCTTCTTCCAGGCGCGCAGGAAATGAGACGTTTTCCAGGCGCGACAAGATCCGGTTTGCAGACGCAGTCCCGTGTCGGGCCGCATCCGGAGATTCCTCTTCTTGGCTCCAGCAGATCGCCCGCTCCCACAGTGATCACTTTTCTGCTGCTCCCCGGCGCCGTAATACTGCCCGGAGCGGGCCCCAGATTTCCGGCCGCTGTCACAACTGTGATCCCGTCATCCCAGGCGCGCTCCACCGCCTGCACGAGCAGATCATCCACCGATTTTTCCTGCTCTGTTGTTCCCACTGAAATATTTAAAATGCGGATATTAAGTCTTATTCGCTCTTTGCACACCCAGTCAATCGCCGCAAGGATATCCTGCTTTCTGCCGTTTCCCCTGCGGTCGAGAATTTTTGCTACCAAAAATCTGCATTCCGGTGCCGTACCCCGGTACTTCCCGCCGGATGCTCTCCCGCTTCCGCCGAGGATTCCGCAGACATGCGTCCCATGCCCATTATCATCGTAAGGCGTCTCCCGCCCGTACACCAGATCCCGGAACGCCACAATCCGGTTATCAAAATCAATATGCGGAAAAATCCCTGTATCCAGCACCGCCACGGTAATTCCTTTCCCTGTCAGAATTTTCTGCTCGTTCATCGCAAAGCTCCGGCGTATTCTTATTTTATGGTATGCAAAAAGGCTGCCCTTTGCAAGAAACAGCCTTTTTCTTATCAACTCTTTTAAAATTGTATCTGTTTTTCCCCTTTCCGCTTCCAGAGCATCATCGCAAGCGGGATGCCGCAGAGCTCGGCCAGAACGAAAGATACCCAGATCAGATTCAGATTTCCAAACCATTTCAGAATAAAAGCGAACACCAGCGGCAGGATAGCCTGGCGGGTCATGGATATGTACATGCTTTCTTTTCCGAGGGAAAGTCCCTGCAGCGATGCCTGATAGATCAGCCCCGGGATGGAGAGCAGATAGGCGACGGCGAGAATGCGGAGCGCCGGAACTCCGATGTTCATCAGGTTGTCGGAGGCATCAAAAAGTTTCAGTACAAATCCCGGGCAGGATTCCAGCACAGCGAAAAAGATCAGGAACAGTCCGCCGCCGTAGAGAATGCCGTAACGGATCGACTGGCGGATTCGTTCTTTCTGTTTTGCACCGTAATTGTACGCCACAATCGGAATCAGACCATTTGTGATACCGTGGACGCCGACCGTTGTGATGTTCTGAATTTTCGTGCAGATACCAAAAGCCGCAACAGCTGTAGACGAGAACGTAATGACAATCGCATTCATCGCCATGTTGACAACGGAGGTAAAAATCTGCACCAGCGTGGATGGAAAGCCGACTTTAATAATCTCTCTCACGCTCTCCCAATCCGGCTTCAAGGTAAAGGCAAACGGAATCTCCGGATTCCATTTTTTATTGATCAGCATTCCGGCAAGACAGCCCATGAACTGACCGATGACGGTTGCAAGCGCAGCTCCGGCCGTCTCCATGCGCGGAAGGCCGAACCAGCCGAAAATGAAAATCGGATCGAGAATCAGATTGGTCAGTGATGCGGCGGACAGCGTGAAGATAAAGAGGTGCGATTTTCCACTTGCCATGACAAACCGGTCAAAGACCCACTGTCCCATCTGGCCAAGGGATGCCATCATACAGATGCTTAAATACTGCATGCCGTATGATGCGATCGCTTCATTTCCGCCGGACTGGCTTTCAAAATAAATGCGGGCGAAGGCAAGACATAGAATACAGTTTAAGATCCACGAACAG
>ENA-OOWZ01001342-OOWZ01001342.1-human-gut-metagenome-genome-assembly--contig:-NODE-1342-length-11989-cov-10.660633_pt1 | contig 11989 bp, 14 predicted proteins | sample MGYA00241580_ERZ501329 | MGnify/ENA primary metagenome ERZ501329 (study PRJEB25962, sample SAMEA2042923) | human gut metagenome | biome: human gut; feature: human-associated habitat; material: faeces... | reverse complement strand
GGCGGAGAAAAACTCCCGCGGCCTGATGCAGCGTTTCGGTTCACTGGAGGTGGCCATGCGGCAGAATGACCTTGCCTTCGAGGTGCGGGAGTATCTGAAAAGTCATCCCAATGCGGCGGTGGTGAATCTCGGTTGCGGGTTGGACAGCACAGGTCGGGCTTGCGATAACGGTAAGTGCAAGCTCTACAATCTGGACTTTCCGGACGTCATTGCTGTGCGCAACGAGCTGCTCCCTGCCAGGGAGCGGGAGGAAAATATCCCCTGCGACCTCAACGATACATCGTGGTTTGAGAGAATCGATGCCTCCGGCGGCGCGGTCTTCTTTGCGGCGGGAGTGTTCTACTATTTCCTAAAGGAGCAGGTAAAAACACTGGTACGTGCTATGGCAGACGCTTTTCCGGGCAGCGTGCTGGTGTTTGACGCTGCAAATCGGACGGCGGTGAAGATGATTGCAAAAACATGGCTCAAAAGCGCGAAAATCAAGGATGTCGGCGCATATTTTGCGGTTTCGGACGCTCCCCAAGAGATCAGTGCGTGGGATAGCCGCTTGCAGGTCACCAGCCGAGGCTATATGCTGGGCTACACCGATTTAAAAGACCCATCCGTCAGCGGATTTTTCCGTTTTCTCGCCAGGGTCGGTGACGGAATGATGAAGATGCAGATTGTAAAGATCAACTTTTAAAAGAGGCGTTTTGAATGAAACACATCCACTTTGATGTTGAAAGCGATGGCTTTTACGGCGCGTATTGGACATGCAAGGACGGCTCGGACTGCGCCGTCATCGCCATGCTCGGCGACGACCCCGAGGATTATATGGCGCGCTCTGCGGTGAAGTGGCTGCTTTGCCTCGGCGTGAACATATTGACCATGTCGCCCGGGAAAAAGGACTACGGTCATCACAACTATCCGCTTGAATACATCGAAAAAGCGGTTGCATGGCTTAAATTACACGGCAACGAAAAAATAGGCATTGCAGGAGCCTCAACGACCGGCACGCTCGCCCTGACGGCGGCTTCGCTATTTGATGATATCTCTCTGACCATCGCAATGACCCCCAGCGACTTTGTGTGGCAGGGGTTCATGCAGGGCAAAAAGGATGGCTGCAAGGAATGGCCAATGGTGGGAGAATCACTCTTTTCTTACAAGGGAAAGCCCTTGCCATACATGCCGTTTTGCTATCAGCACCTTGACTATTGGCGCATAATCTCGGAGGAGTCCAAACGCACCGGCAATATGATTGCCTCCCGCAAGCTGTTTGACGACTCTGAAACGGCGCATCCGATCACTGAGGAGGAATTCATAAAGGTCGAGAATATCCGCGGCAAGCTGTTTCTTGTCGGCGCAGAGGACGACGCACTTTGGGACACCGCAAAATATATCCGCCGCATGGAAAATCGCTTTGCGGAGAAACCGCACTCCTGCGAAGTCGAGGCGGTCGTATATGAGCACGGCACGCATTTTGTTTTCCCCGACGGTATGCTCAAGACCATGCTTCCCGTCGGCTCGGCACTGTTTGTCAAGCTGGCGTTCAGCGCTGCGAAGAAATATCCCAGGGAGTGTAAAACGGCTCGCATTGACATTGACCGCCGCATGACCCGCGTGATATGCGATTGGAGGGACAAAAAGTGACCTATTTGGGAATGCCTTTCGGCATGTGGACGATGTTTGCGCCGTCCTTCCGAAACCAGCTGACAGCGGTGTTCGGCTACGGTACGAATACGGCAAAAGCCATCACGAAAAAAGCAAAGCCGAAATACAGGGAGATCATCTCCGAGTTGCCCGAATTTGAAAAGGGCGACCGGTTCAAGATGAACCTCGTCAACTGCGCGATGCTCGGTGCGTTTATTCTCTCCATGCCGGAGCGCCCAAAGGTGGACAGACTGACAGATTACTACGCAAAATCCATGATGACAAAGCCCATGAAATGGTTCTGCCGGATGAGCGGAAAGAGCAAATTCACCGAAAAGGACATTGCCGGTATGAAAGCCACCGCCGCGCTGAGAGCCGCTGACCGCAACCCCTACTCGTGGAATATGGAGCTTTACGAATATCCCGACGACAGCGGCTACGAGGGACGCTTCACCAAATGCGGCATCTGTGTGCTGATGAAAAAGCTGGGGCTATATGACCTCACTCCCGCGCTGTGCCGTCTGGACTACACCATGAGCGAGGCGGGCGGCGCGACTGATTTTGTGCGGCAGTACACTCTCGCCTCCGGCGGACCCTACTGCGACTGCGGGTATAAAAAGAAAGGGTAACGGACGATGAAGAGGAAGGAAACCTATCTTTCCCGTGATTTCCGGGAGACTGTGGCACTGCGCTTTCCCGCGCAAGCAAAGGAACTGAACACCGCTTTCGATATGCGCCTGAGTGCGCTGCTGGCTGAAAATGCGGGTGCAAGCAAGGAAAAGCAATACCACCTCAAGCGGCAGATATTGCCGGGCATTGCGGCCTACGAGACCTTACAGCGGGTCATGCCGAAAGAGGAGGCGCTGCAAACCGTGCACGGCTATGTGGAGCGCTTGGCGAGAACGAGCCACAAACAGCTTGCCGCCCTGCTGCACATACCGGGGCTTTACCGCCTTGTCCCCGGCGTTTTCGTCAAATCCACCCGGAGCGTTTTCGGCCTGGCGGCGGGCTTTGCCCCAAAAGAACTGCAGACCGGTAACGGCGTCTGGCGTGTGGATATGATGGAGTGTCCCTATCACGACACCTGCGCAGAATACGGCTGCCCAGAGCTGTGCCGCTGCTTTTGCGACAGCGACGACATCAGCTATACCGGGCTGCATCCGAAGCTGATCTGGGAGAGAAGTATGACACTGGGGCGTGGAAATGACCGCTGCGATTTCTGCATGAAGGTCGAAAAATAGCCGGGAGGCAGATTGGTATGGACATCAAACGATTCGGCAATAGACAAGGAAAGACCATTATGCTGCTGCACGGAAATCTTATGTGTTGGCGGCAGGCGGACCGACTATTTTTCTGAAGGCTTCCCCAAACATTCAAATCGGTCGAATGATCCTCAGCGGGCCGGAGTATCTGGATTTTGGCGTGCTGAATCGACTGATTTTGAAGGTCATGCCGCAAAAGCAGTATCGAACGGCACACGAAAAGTATATGCCTGCATGGGCGTTGCGCTTTATGGGGCAGACGGAGCAGGGAATGCAGACCATGCTCCGCCGTATCCCGGATCATATCAGCTTGGAATCCGTCCGGGCCACTTGGGAGGCAGGGCTTTATCTCTATCGGACGGACTTTCCGGTACAGCCCGATGCAAAGGTCGCCTGCTGGTACGGAGAAAAAGAAGGGCATATGAAAAAGGCCATCCAGCGACTGCGGAAGGCATATCCGGGTCTGATCGTCCGCTGCTTCCCCGGTTTTGGTCATGGTGAGATCATCAATCATCCGGCGCTGCTTGCATCGGAGCTGGAACGCTTTCTGACGGATGGCGGAACAGAGAGATGTGCTGAAGAATCAGGAAAGTGAAATACAATGAAAGTTACAACATTGGACGAAAAATCCATCCATGATATCGGTCACGCTTTCGGCTATTACGACTACGGAGAGGAAACGGGAATGTCCGCTGCCTTTTCCGGGAAAGAAGCCACGGCAAACTATATCTGCGCCTATGTGCGCGGGGTGCTGCGGGGCGGCTTTCTGCACACCACCGGCGAGCGGGGCGAGGGCTATATCGCCTACAAGCTGCCGAAGCAGAAACTGGGCGTCAGGACGCTGTGGCCCATTGCAAAGGGGATGCTGCGCAATTCCAGCCTGAAGAGGCTCGTGCACTTCGCTATGGCCATCAAGCGCGGCGGTGTGCCACTGCAAGATCGCATGGACAAGGAGAAGAAGCCGTATATCTTTGTAGGGCTTGTCTGTGTGCGGGAGCAGTATCAGGACAGGGCTATATGCGCAAGGTTATGGATATTGCCTTTGCCGAGGGCAACCGGCTGGGCGTGCCGGTAATTCTGGAGACCGATGCCAAGTCCAAGTGCGACAAATATGTCCATCTGGGCATGGAACTTGCCGGAGTGCGGGACATCGGCGAATTTGGAAAGCTGTATGACCTGATCAAAAAACCGGACGCGGAAAAGCAGCAGTCTGTCAGTACGGAGGCATCAACATCAAAATGAAAATCACGGTTCTTGTAACGCTCATGGTATTTCTGGCATACTTTCTTGTTTTATACGGCGGGGTGGGTTTCATTCAGGACAAGCGTTTTTTCTCATCCGCACCAAAGGAAAATCTGGACGCAATCCCCGATACAAAGGAACGATTTCCCGGCGCACATAGTATCGGCTGGGTGATTGAGATCATTGCCATCCTGCTTTTTCTCGCTGCGGCGGCACTAAGCGTATGGGACGGCGTCAGAAACGGCTTCGGCTTCCTGGACTTCTTTGTGCGGTTTCTCGCCGTGCTCTACGCCATGGAGATCTACGACATCATTTTCTTTGACTGGGTGCTGCTGTGCCACTCCAATTTCTTTCCGCATTTCTATCCGGAGCTGAAGGGCGTGGTCGGTCCGCATATGTTCGGCTATAACAAGCAAACACATATCTGGCACTTTGTGATCTACATTCCCGCCTCCGCTGTGGCAGCGTGGCTTTGCGCGCTGCTTTGAGGACGTGTGACAGAAGCAATCGTTTTGGGAGGCAGAGATTTTCTATGCGTGTGATAAAAAAAGTCCTGCATGAAAAAAGAAAAACAACAGAAGCCCATATCCAGCAGCTTCAGCAGGCGGGGAAACAGGGTGTCCGATATACAGCGATGATGCCGGATATTCCGTTCCTGATGTTGGGGCTAATCAGCGATATTGGCTGGATGATCCACTTGATTGCAGGTGTTATTTACTTTTGCAGAAACGGCTTTTGCCATGTGCTGGACTATGCGGCGCTACTTGCGCTGGCGGGCGTCCTGTTCGGTGTTGCGTATCTAATTTATCTGAACAAGATCCACGAAAAGGAGATTGCCACAAAGCTCCAAAAGAATTTGAGCTTTGGGATAACGGTTTATTCCGGACTGGCAGGGGCGGTTGTCGGAATGACTCAGATCACAACAGCGGGCGTTTCCTCAGTGCTTGTATGGCTCATCGTTGGCGGTGTTCTTAACTTCGTCGCAGGACTGCCAATCTACCTCTCCTTCAAAAAAGGAATTTTCTATGGGGTGCAATGACTTTATGAACCGCAATAGGAGGCGAAGAAAATGGGAGCATATGCCCGATTCGCACGCAGACTGAGAAGGGAAAAACAATGATCATACTGCAATTGTTGATTTATTGCCTGCTGTTTACCGCAATGGTAAAAATCGCTGTGATCGGCGGGGCGGTCAATGGACTGTACTTTTATCCCAAGACGGTGCAGGACCAAGCCATTGAGCTGGGACTGATTGACCGCAATACGATGAACCGGAAACGAAAGCGCTTTATGATTTCGTTTTACATCGTGATGCTTGCTGCTCTTGTGCTGATTATTGGTATGTGGAACAGGGCTTCCTCCTTTGGTGAGGCCTATTGGCAGGCGCTGCTGTTTCTTGAGGTTATGAATATCTATGACGGCGTTGTAATCGACAAGCTATGGGTCGGGCACAGCCAGTTTTGGGTGCTGCCAGGGCTTGAAGATGCGCCGTTCGTGCAGACCTGGAGGCAGGTGCTGAAAAAGAGAAGCATACTGGCGCTGATCTGGGTTGCGGGAGCGGCAATTGTCGGCGGTATTGTCCATTTGATTTTCTAAGAAGTTGGAAATTGCCCAAATGAAAAGCAGAATCATGAACTGCAATCGGAGGCAAAAAAGATGAAGACGGAGAAAACGAAAATGCTGATTCGATGGTACATTCTCGGTGCGATCGGAGCAGTTCTGATGGCCGCCGGGGACCGGCTGCTGGGCTGCATTCCGCTTCAGGAAACGGACACCGGTCTTTTCAACAGAGCCTGTTATCTGTCTGGCTCTTATGGGCTGTGGAGGCCCGTGCTTACCGTTGGACTGGGAGCGATTGGGGGCTTTCTCTATTACTTTGCGGTAAAAGCACTGAATGCGGACATTGACGCAAAGTATAGGAAAACAAAGTCCGTTCAGTACCTGTGCGGAATTTTCACCGTTGCAGTGGCGCTGACGATCCATACCTGGGTGGCAACCATGGCGTGGTTCACCACCTATCTGGGCCCGCGCATCGGAGAGGAAGCGGCTATCGCGGCGGTCACGGTCTATCAGGACGGCATGCTCCCCGCCATTGCGCCGATGTACGTTCCGATGATACTGGCTTTCGGCATCCATTTCGTGATGCTGCTTGCGGGCAAGACACGGTATTCCCGGTGGATGCTGGCTTTTCACCCGGTCATATGGAACATTCTGCTGGCAGGCGTCCCGGATATTGCCCAAGCGATGCAGGTGCCTGTCGATACATGGATGTCCGTAATGAGCCAGAGCAGCACCAATACCGCCATCGTGATCTGGTGCATTGCGGCGGCGGTTTATGCGAGAAACAATTTTAAGAGAAAGGAATCACTTACATGAAAAGCACTATTTCTGATGTTCAAAAGAAAATCAAAGTGGGAACGCACGGAGAGGACTACGGCAGCTGGATGTCAAATCCGGTCTTCTATGTTTTTGGGGGAATTGCGCTGGTGACGCTGGTGCTGACTGCACTGTCTTTTACCGTATTCCGCATCACGGTTTTGGGCGTTGTGTTCGCCGCAGCCACCGTGATTCTGGTGGCACTGCTGTGCTGGATGGCGTGGATCCGCCGCCAGTACGCCTTCGGCAAAGGCGGCATGATGGAAAAGGTGCATCAGACAATTCTGAGCAGCCTTGACTTTGACGGTCACGGAAGCCTGTTGGAGGTCGGCTGCGGCTCCGGTGCGCTGGCGGTCCGTGCAGCGCTCACATGGCCGGAGGCGAAGATCACCGGCCTTGATTATTGGGGTGCCATGTACAACTACAGCAAAGCACTCTGCAAAAAAACGCGGCGTCCGAGGGTGTCGGTAAGCAATGCGGATTTGTCCACGGCGATGCCAATAAGCTGGATTTCCCGGACGGGAGCTTTGATGCTGTGATCAGCAACTACGTCTATCATAACATTATGGGTGCGGACAAGCATGCCCTGCTGCTGGAAAGCCTGCGGGTACTGAAAAAGGGCGGCGTGTTTGTCCTGCATGACAATATGAAGCCGCAGATGTACGGCGACATGAACGCCTTTGTGGAGGAACTGAGGGGCATGGGCTTTGCCGAGGTTCAGTATGTGGAGACCGCAGAGAAAATTTTCGGCTCGAAGCAGCGTGCCGCTATGATGATGCTGGGCAACTCGGCCATGATCGTTGGAAGAAAATAACGCCGGAATCAGTAGGGATGCAATCCATATGAAAAGAGCTTATCATTCCGGCGGCTGGACTGCGCTTTTTGAGTCTGTAAACAAATTACAGGAGGACAAGTGATATGAAATACAACGGCTTTTATTTCTGGATGTTCAAGAGTCCGATGAAAGCAGTCCTGACGGAGAAATACGGCAACGCATATGCTGGGGAGACTATGAAAAAGAGCAAAAAAGTCTATCGTGAACTGGTCGGGAAAGCTGCCGACATTGGTGACGACAACCCAATGGCATACAACGAGCTGTTTGCACTCGCCTTTGTCGCACCTTACATAGCAAGCGGGAAGAAGATCCCCCCGGAGACGGTGCAGGAGATGATGCGGCGTTCGCTTTACCACATCAAGTGGTATTTTGCGAAAACCGACCTGAACACCGATAAGGGCAAGGCAGAGAACAAAAAGAGCATCGTGAAGTATGTCAAGTGGTACACGCCGGAAAAGGAAAAACAATATCCGACATCGTTCAAAGTGGACTTTGAGGGACAGCCTCATGAAGGAGCTTGCTACTACCGCATCACCCGCTGCCCCATCTGCGCCTATGCGGAAAAGCTGGGCGTTTCCGAGTTGATGCCGCTGTTCTGCGAGTTGGACGAGTTGATGATCACACTCCAGCACGGCGTTCTGCACAGGAAACAGACGCTGGCGAATGGCGGAGAGTATTGCGACTACTTTATTACAGGCAACAAAGAACGACCTTGAATCCTACTTCTGTTTCATCGGTGATGCCTGAATCGGAAAGCAAGGTGCTTCTTCACGATTCCTTTGCCTGGAGCTGCACCATTCCGTGCAGCCGCGATCATACCAGTTTGCATAAAAATTATTTGAAGGAGGTCTTTTCGTGAAAAAACAGTCCGATCTTTCCCGGCTGATGGGTTACGCCGGGAACTACCGATATTTCACCTACGCTTCGTGGGTGCTGTCTGCGGCCAGTGCGCTGACGGCGCTGGTGCCGTTCCTCTATATCTGGATGATTCTGCGGGATGTACTGGCCGCTGCGCCGGATTATGCGCAGGCGGTGAACATTCCTCATTACGGCTGGATGGCAGTGCTATTCGCGGTGCTGTCTTACCTTATTTATATTGCAGCGCTGATGTGCTCCCATCTGTCGGCGTTTCGGGTGGCGACCAATCTGCGGCTGGCAGTGTCGGAGCATCTGGCACTGCTGCCGCTGGGCTTTGCCGAGAACTTCGGCAGCGGTAAGCTGCGCAAGATTATCCACGAGAGCACCGGAGCCGCCGAGACCTATCTTGCCCACCAGCTGCCCGACCAGTACAACGCCATCGCCACCCCGGTGGGGCTGCTGGTGCTGCTGTTGGCGTTCGACTGGAGGCTGGGGCTGCTGAGCCTTGCGCCGGTAGTGCTGGCTTTCCTCATTATGGCGACCATGACCGGCAAGCGGATGGTCGAAAAAATGCGGCAGTACGGCAATGCCTTGGAGGCCATGTCCAACGAGGCAGTGGAATACGTCCGGGGCATTCCGGTGGTCAAAACCTTCGGGCAGAGTGTGTTTTCCTTCAAAAAATTCAAGACCGCCATTGATGAGTACGAAAAGTGGGTCGTCTCCTACACCAAAGACCTGCGCCTGCCCATGATGTTCTACACCGCCGCCGTCAACGGCGTGTTCGCCTTTCTGATTGCAGGCGGGCTACTGTTCACGATACACGGCGTGACCCCGGTATTTCTGCTGAACCTGCTGTTCTATATCATCATCACGCCGGTGATCTCCCTGACCTTGACCCGCATAATGTACATGAGCGAGAACAAGATGGTGGTAGCGGATGCGCTGGCACGCATCGACTCGGTGCTGGAGGCAGCACCCATGCAGGTTCAGGCTGTTCCGCAGCACCCGCAGGATGCTTCTGTCGCGCTGCAGAATGTGCATTTCAGCTATGACGGCAAGACGGATGTTATCAGGGGCGTTTCGCTGGAGATTCAGCCGGGACAGACTGTGGCTTTTGTAGGTCCCTCCGGCGGCGGAAAATCCACGCTGGCAAACCTTGTCTGCCGGTTCTTTGATGTGCAGAACGGCAGCGTCCGAGTAGGCGGAGCGGATGTGCGGGATATCCCCAAGGAAGAGCTGATGGATACTATCTCCTTTGTGTTCCAGAACAGCCGCCTGCTCAAGGGCAGCATTCTGGATAATGTCCGTCTGGGCAGACCGCAGGCCACCGAAGCCGAGGTGCTGGCAGCACTGAAAGCTGCACAGTGCATGGATATCGTGGAGAAGTTCCCGGCGGGCATCCATACCGTTATCGGCACCAAGGGCGTGTATCTGTCCGGCGGCGAGCAGCAGCGCATTGCCATTGCACGCGCCATGCTGAAAAATGCGCCCGTCCTGATTTTGGACGAGGCCACCGCTTTTGCCGACCCGGACAATGAAGCTAAGGTGCAGGCAGCCTTTGCCCGGCTTGCCAAGGGCAAAACCGTGCTGATGATCGCACACCGCCTGTCCACCGTAGCCAACGCCGACTGCATCTATGTGGTGCAGGATGGGCAAATTGCAGAATCCGGAACAAAGGACGAACTGTGCGCGCAGAACGGCCTGTTTGCCCGGATGTGGCAGGAGTATCAGGCCTCGGTGCAGTGGAAGGTCGCAAAGGAGGGGTAAAGATGATTGAAAAAATTCAACACGCCACGGCCAGCTCCTCGGAGGGCGCAAGGGGGCTTGTAAAGGGCGTTTTAGCGTGTGCGTTCCAGAATATGGCATTCATGCTGCCCACCGGGCTGCTGTATCTCCTGGTAAAAGATCTGTTAGCAGGCTCCACGAGCGGGAGAACCGCCTTTTATCTGCTGGGGTGCCTGGGCTGCTTTGCGCTGATTTTGCTGACCACATGGTTCCAGTACAACGGCACCTATTTTACGACCTATAAAGAGAGCGGCACCCGCCGCCTGACCCTTGCGGAGCGGCTGCGCAAGCTGCCCCTGTCCTTTTTCGGCAAGCGCGACCTTGCCGACCTGACCAGCACCATCATGGCAGACTGCGAGGTGTTGGAAAAGAACTGCTCCCACTTCATCCCCGGTCTGTTCGGTTCCCTCATCTCCACCGTACTCATTGCCCTGAGCCTGTTCGCCTTTGACGGGCGGATGGCGCTGGCGGCCCTGTGGGTCATCCCGGTATCCGCTGCCATCGTGGTGGGCAGCTACCGGGTGCAGGACAAGGTGCAGGCCAAGACCATGGCAGCGAAAATGGCCTGTGCGGACGGCATTCAGGAGTACATCGAAACCCTCCGCGACCTGAAAGCCAGCAATGCGGAGCAGCGGTATCTGTCTGGTCTTTCCGGCAAAATTCGGGCTGTGGAAAAGCAATCCATTGCGGCAGAGCTGGAAACAGCGCTGTTCGTATCCTCTGCGAGCATGGTGCTCAAGCTGGGCATTGCATCGGTGGCGCTCACCGGCTCGGTACTGCTGGTGCAGGGCAGCATCGACGTGCTGACACTGTTCCTGTTCCTGATGGCGGCATCCCGGATGTACGACCCTATGCAGGGCGCGTTGCAGAATCTGGCGGCGGTCATCGCCATGCGCACCAATGTGGGGCGGATGAACGAGATTCTGGACGCTCCCCTGCAGACCGGCAGCGAGCAGCTGACCAATCAGGGCTGCGATATCGTGTTCGACCATGTGGGCTTTGCCTACAACTCCGGCGAAACGGTGCTGCGGGATGTCTCCTTTACCGCAAAGCAGGGGGAGGTCACGGCACTGGTGGGTCCCTCCGGCGGCGGCAAGACTACCGTTTCCCGGCTGGCGGCACGGTTCTGGGACTACCAGAAGGGCAGCATTACCGTGGGCGGCATGGAGGTTTCCCGAATCGACCCGGAAAAGCTCATGAGCCTGTATTCCATCGTGTTTCAGGATGTGACTCTGTTTGACAATACGATACTGGAAAATATCCGTCTGGGGCGCAAAGGTGCCACCGACGAGGAGGTCCTTGCGGCGGCAAAGCTGGCAAACTGCGAGGAATTTGCCGAGAAGCTGCCGGACAAGTGGAACACCAACATCGGCGAGAATGGCTGCGCTCTTTCCGGCGGTGAGCGTCAGCGCATTTCCATCGCCCGCGCCTTCCTGAAGGATGCGCCCATCATTCTGCTGGACGAAGCCACCGCCAGTCTGGATGTGGAGAACGAAACTGCCATTCAGGAGGCACTTTCCCGGCTCATAAAACACAAAACTGTCCTTATCATTGCCCACCGGATGCGCACCGTAGCCGGTGCGGACAAAATCGTGGTGCTGTCCGACGGCGTGGTGGCCGAACAGGGCGCGCCCGATGCACTTTATGCCCGGAACGGCCAGTACACCCACATGGTGGATCTGCAGACCGAAAGCCAGAGCTGGGCCATCTGACCCAATTCAAAACAGCCCCCGGCACAACAAAAAAGGACATCTATTCAAAAGAATAGGTGTCCTTTTTATAAGTACATAACCGCTCAGCCTTGCTGTGCGGTCGCACAGCAGAGACTGCCCGATTTTGAGAGATTGGTCAGTCTCTGCGCTTTTTTTACCAATCAAAGGAGGCGTATCCATGAGCAACGAAATCATGCAGGAAAACACACCATTTGTTGAATGCAGTGCATTCCACCGTGGAATGAGCGTGTTGGAGGCCAGTCTGCGAAACACCGAGGATTCAGAAGCTA
>ENA-OOWZ01001319-OOWZ01001319.1-human-gut-metagenome-genome-assembly--contig:-NODE-1319-length-12158-cov-2.741634_pt1 | contig 12158 bp, 10 predicted proteins | sample MGYA00241580_ERZ501329 | MGnify/ENA primary metagenome ERZ501329 (study PRJEB25962, sample SAMEA2042923) | human gut metagenome | biome: human gut; feature: human-associated habitat; material: faeces... | reverse complement strand
GTTATTGAATACAAAAAAAAAAAAAAAAAGGGGGGCAGGGGGCCCCCTTTTTTTATTTGCTTGATTTTAGATTCAGTGCTCTATCCAATCTCTGGAGCGCTCTACGGCTCTGAGCCATCCGTGATAAATCTCGTCACGTTTTACAAGCGGCATCTGAGGCTCAAATATTTTGTCTACCTCTCTTATGGCCTCAATTTCGTCGAGATCCTTCCAAAAGCCTACCGCGAGTCCGGCGAGATATGCCGCTCCGAGAGCCGTAGTCTCAACGACCTTAGGCCTGTTGACCTTTGTTCTTATCAGGTTTGCCTGTATCTGCATCATTATATTGCTGACAGACGCGCCGCCGTCAACGCGAAGCTCGGACAGCTTAATTCCCGAATCCGCCTTCATGGCTTCGAGCAGATCTGTCATCTGAAAAGCTATTGCCTCAAGAACGCTTCTTGCAATATGCTCCGCTTTAACGCCTCTTGTAAGCCCCACAATCGTGCCGCGCGCATACATATCCCAATACGGAGCGCCGAGTCCCGTAAACGCCGGAACAAAATAAATGCCGTTTGCATCGTCAACACTCTCCGCAAGCTCATCGCAACGGCGTGCCGAGTCAATGAGACGCAAATCGTCTCTCAGCCATTTAATAACCGAGCCCGCATTAAATGCCGAGCCTTCAATCGCATAATTGACCTTACCGTCAAGGCCCCACGCCACGCCGGTTACGAGGTTGTTTTTGGACTTCACCCTGTTTTCGCCCGTATTCATAAGCAAAAAGCAGCCTGTGCCGTATGTATTTTTTGCCTGACCCGTCTTAAAGCATCCCTGGCCGAACAGAGCGGCAGGCTGATCGCCTATTGCGCCGGAAATCGGAGTTCCGACTATGTCCTCAAAGCCGAGAAGCCCGGAAGCTACCGTTCCGTACACCTCGCTCGACGGCTTAACCTCCGGCAAAATTGACATCGGAATGTCAAGCTTTTCGCAGAGATAAGGGTCCCACTCAAGCTTGTCAACGTCAAAAAGCATTGTTCTTGACGCATTGGAATAGTCCGTAACGTGAACCTGTCCTCCGGTGAGATTCCATATAAGCCACGTCTCTACGGTTCCGAAAAGCAACTGCCCGGCATCGGCAAGGATTCTTGCTCCGGGGACGTTTTCAAGAACCCATTTAATTTTGGTGGCAGAGAAATAAGCGTCCACAACAAGCCCTGTATGCTCCTTTATGTAGTCACAAAGCTCCTTGTCTTTTTTTATTTCCTCGCACATCTCCGCCGTCCTGCGGCACTGCCATACTATCGCATTGTAAATCGGCTTGCCCGTACCCTTATCCCAAAGAATGGTGGTTTCGCGCTGATTTGTTATTCCTATCGCGGCTATATCCGATGAAATCACCTTCTTTTGAGTTATTACATCGGTAACCGCCTGGAACTGCGAATACAGTATCTCCATCGGGTTGTGCTCCACCCAGCCCGGGTGAGGATAGATTTGATTGAATTCATACTGCGCCTTGGTTACAATATTGCCGTGCTTATCAAAAAGAATGGCACGCGAGCTTGTCGTACCCTGATCAAGCGCAAGTACATAGTTTCCCATTTTATACACCTCTGCTATTCTCCGTGAAACCGCACGGAGTTTTTTATTATTTTAACGGTTTTCCTTTTTGGCAAGAGACCTTGATTTTTCATCCTCCGCAAGGTCATACAGCCTATGGAAATTAACGGTCTTGTTTCTCCACGCAACACCGTATGCCGCTTTTCTGAGCTTACTCGGATTTGCCTGCTTTAACGTAGCATAGCGAACCTCATATATATTCAAAAGGTCATAGTATTCCGGCAGGCTGTTCAAAAATCTCTCATAGCTTCTGTCGTCCTTATCCGACCATGCAATCTCGGCTATCGCCGCAATACGTGGGAACACCATAAAATCAAGCGATTTTATACTGCTTATGTGCTCTGTCCAAATAACCGCTTCTGTCCCCAGAAGCTCGCCGTAAACAGGTTCCGGGGCATATTCATACGTCTTTTTGAGATTTATCATACTGTACGGCAAATTAAGATAATAATGCGGCGAGGACGAATTTATAAAAGCTCTGCCCATTTTGCCTTCTCGGCTTACGACTTTGCCGTTCATATCTTTATCGCAAACCTGCCAAATTATATTTTTATCAAGCGGTTTTTCTTTGTCGCTCCCGTCGCAACTGCGTATTATCGCCTTTCCGCCGTTTTTCTCAATATGAGACGCTACTTTGTTCATAAACCAAGTGTATAGCTCTTGCTCGTCTTTGAGAGACTCGTCCTTTATGCGCTTTTGGCAGTGCGGACATATGCTCCATCTCATTTTCACGGCGTCGTCGCCGCCTATATGAATAATCTTATCGGGGAAGAGCTGCATTATCTCATCCGTAACTTCGTATACGAATTTAAGCGTGCTGTCCTTACCGGCGCACAAAATGTCGTGCTTAACGCCCCAGCTCGACGCCACATTCCGCTTTTGCCCGAAGCAGGAGAGCTCCGGGTACGAAGCTATTGCCGCCACCGTATGCCCCGGCACGTCAAATTCCGGAATAACCTTTATAAAGCGCTTGCGGCAATACTCTACAATATCGCGTATCTGCTCCTTGGTATAATATCTTTTGCCGTCATTTGTTTTTCTGTCGCGACGGCGGCGGTGCGAGCCCTTTTGCGTAAGCATCGGATATTTATCGATTTCAATGCGCCAGCCCTGGTCATCGGTAAGATGCCAATGAAAAACATTCAGCTTGTGAAGTGCCATAAGGTCTATAAGACGTTTTATCTCGCTTGTCCGCCAAAAACGGCGGCTTGAGTCAAGCATAAAGCCCCTGTAAGGATAGAGAGGCTTATCCTCTATATACATATCGGGAACGGTGCCATCGCCCTGCAAAAGCAGCTGCTTTAGGGTTTGCAAGCCGTAAAAAATACCGCACTCGTTTTTTCCGTAAATATATATGCGCCCGTCGCGCGAAATAAGCGTATATCCCTCTTCGCCCGCAATCTCACCGCTTTTAACAAGCTTTATCGAGACATCGTCCGAAATCTCACGGTGAATACGTATGTCAAACTGTTTTTTGACAAAATCGCGAAATTCCGTGGTAAAATCCGTTTTGGTTACGGTAGTATCCGGCGAGAGCGAAAATGACGGTTTCCCCTTTGATATTATTATTTGATTCGGTTGAGGGATTATATTAAACACAATTATCCTCCGGAAAAGATTTGATTTTGCACCGTCAGGTACAAAAAGCAAGAAAAAAGTGCTTTTCGGGCAGCACACGAAGCATGCCGCTTCATCTTATACATTATATCAAAAAAGCGTGATAATAACAATACCGTTTTTCGTAATTTTGTATAAATAACAGCGAATATCGCTTCAATCAGCCGCTTACTGTCGTGATAATCGATAAAACAACGATAAAAGGGTTAATAAAATGCTTTTTGTATTTTTTGCATTTAATATTGAAAAGGTCGAGAAATTCTATATAATATATAAAGACAGTATCCATGATTTAAGACGGCAATACCGCACAACGAAAGGCTGATACAATGAATATTTACGAAGCAATATCCTCACTCGTTTTTTACGGAGAAAAAGAGGGACTTATAGAAAAAGAAGATGAAATTTACACGAGAAACCGGATAATGACCGTACTCTCTCTTGACTCATTTGAGGACGCAGAGCCGAAAAAGGACGCCGAGCTTGAAGACATACTCTCGGTAATATTACAATACGCCGAAGAAAACGGGCTTTGCGAAAGCTCGGTAGTTTACCGCGACCTGTTTGATACAAAAGTGATGGGCACGCTTGTTGCAAGGCCGTCCGATATAATCGCCGAATTCCGTAAAAAATACAGCGTATCTCCCGAAGAAGCCACATCATATTATTATCATCTGAGCAGAAAATCGAATTACATAAGAGAATACCGTATTAAAAACGATATTAAATGGATAACAAAGACGGATTACGGTGACATAGATATTACAATAAATCTGTCTAAGCCCGAAAAAGACCCCAAAGCCATAGCCGCGGCTCTCAAATGCAGACAAAGCTCATACCCGAAATGTCAGCTTTGCAAGGAAAATGAGGGATACGCCGGCAGAGTCAACCACCCGGCGCGCGAAAACCATCGTATTATCCCGGTTACAATGGGCGGCTCGCAGTGGTATTTTCAATATTCTCCGTATGTTTATTATAATGAGCATTGTATAGTATTTAACGGTGAGCATACGCCGATGAAAATCGACGAAGGCGCTTTTTTAAAGCTGTTTGATTTTGTAAAGCAGTTTCCGCATTATTTTGTCGGCTCAAACGCCGATTTACCGATAGTCGGCGGCTCAATACTTACACATGAGCATTTTCAGGGCGGCAACTATACCTTTGCCATGGCAAAGGCACCTATCGAAACAGAGCTTTCCTTTGCCGGATACGAGGATGTTTCGGCAGGCATTGTAAAATGGCCTATGTCGGTAATTCGTCTGTCGGGTAAGGACCCCGAGAGAATATGCAGCCTCGGCGGAAGGATACTTGCGGCTTGGAGAAATTACACCGACGAGGACGCATTCATTTTTGCAACCACCGACGGTGTTCCCCACAACACAATAACGCCGATTGCACGCAAGCGCGGCGAAAACTTCGAGCTTGACCTTGTTTTACGCAATAACATAACCACAAAGCAGTATCCTGACGGCGTTTATCATCCGCACCCCGAATATCACCATATAAAGAAAGAAAACATCGGTCTTATCGAAGTTATGGGACTTGCCGTTTTGCCTGCAAGGCTTAAAACCGAAATGGAGCTTTTAAAAGAGGCCATGCTTTCGGGCGCGGATATAGAGAAGGACGAGAGAATAGCCAAGCATAAGGCGTGGGCCGAAGCGATAAAGAATAAATATGACATAACAGAGGAAAACTGCGATGACATATTAAAGCACGAAATAGGCGTTGTCTTTGCGGCCATTCTCGAGCAATGCGGCGTTTTTGCCCGAACCGAAAAGGGAAAAGAGCAATTTTTGAAGTTTGCGGATTCCGTAAAATAAAGTTTTTAAAACTTTCAAAATTCTTGTTGACAATCCGACAATTCGGTGGTATTATACAAACATTCTAATTCCTACGGGTTTAGTATAGATTGTTTGAGAAAGGAAATCGGTATGAAGTTTTTGACCGGCGACATTATGATAATGCAAGAGATGCGCATGTGCTCCATGTGCTTCATGCGTTATGCCCGAAACGGTCATTCACTTTTCTGTAAAGCCTGATTTTTTATCATTGCGTTAAGGCAGCGGAAGGTAATGACCTCCGCTGTTTTTTTATTTCAACGAGAGGAGCTTTATTATGAGTCTTTGCAGAGGCTTTAATATATTAAGAGACGATCGAATGTGCTTTGAGAAAGTGTCTGTCAAACACAGATTTTAATCACGCATCATTTCTAAATAAATATAATTTTTAATAAAAAGGAGATAAATCCATGAAAAAGTCAATAAAAAAATCCTTGGCATTAGTTCTTGCGCTCGCAGTTATCACCGCAATCACTCTCACAGGCTGCGGCAATTCAAAAAGCTCTAAAATACAGATAGCCGTTCCCAACGACACAACAAACGAAGCACGCGCGCTTCTGCTCCTCCAGGAAAACGGCGTTATAAAGCTCAGAGACGGCGCAGGCATTACAGCCACCAAAAACGATATTGTTGAAAATCCGCACAACGTAGAAATAGTAGAGGCCGAAGCAGCTCAGATACCCAACGTATTAAAGGATGTTGACTACGCCGTAATCAACTCAAACTACGCTATAAACGCAGGTCTCAACCCCGTATCAGATTCACTTCTTATAGAGGGCTCCTCCTCGGCTTACGGCAATATTCTCGTAACTAAGCAGGGAAATGAAAATTCGCCTAAAATTCTCGCTCTTGCGGCAGCCTTAAAGAGCAAGCAGGTTGCGAACTTTATCAGCGACAAATACAACGGCTCGGTCATCAGCGTTGTTGAAAATCCCGGTGACGGATACGACCCGAACGTTGACTATGACGCACTTAAAGACACAACTATAACCGTTGCGGCTTCTCCCACACCTCACGCCGAAATTCTCGAAGTTGCAAAGCAGATTCTCGCCGAAAAAGGCATAGCTCTCAATATTCAAACCTACAACGACTATGTAGTTCCCAACACCGTTGTTGAGGACGGCACCATAGACGCAAACTACTTCCAGCACACTCCTTACCTTGACAACTTCAACGAAGAAAAGGGCACTCACCTTGTTTCTGTCGGCGCAATCCACGTTGAACCGATGGCTCTTTACGGCGGCAAGCAGACAAATCTTGACGCTCTCGGTGTTAAAGGCAAATAATTAAGGCAAAAGGAGAAATTATCCTTGATTGAATTAAAAAACGTAAGCAAATCGTTTGATACCGCCGAAGGCAAGGTTGACGCGCTGAAGGACGTCTCAATAACAATAGAGGACGGCGATATATACGGTATCATCGGTATGAGCGGCGCCGGTAAAAGCACGCTCGTTCGATGTATAAATATGCTTGAAAAGCCCACCTCGGGTGAAGTTATCGTGAACGGCAAAAGGCTTGACACGATGTCTCCGGCTCAGCTTCGTGCGGCTCGTCGCAACATAACGATGATATTTCAGCAGTTCAACCTTTTAATGCAGCGCAACTGCTTAAAAAATGTGTGCTTTCCGATGGAGCTCGCCGGAGCAAGCAAAAAGGATGCACAAAATCGCGCAAAGGAGCTTTTAGCCCTTGTCGGACTTCCCGACAAGGCCAAGGCTTATCCGGCTCAGCTCTCGGGCGGCCAGCAGCAACGCGTTGCAATAGCGAGAGCACTTGCGACAAATCCCAAGGTTTTGCTCTGTGACGAGGCGACAAGTGCACTCGACCCTAAAACCACGAGGCAGATACTTGAACTTATACGCGACATAAACAAAAAGCTCGGCATAACCGTTGTAATAATAACCCACCAGATGAGCGTTGTTAAAGAGGTGTGCAATCACGTTGCGATACTCGACGACGGTATTATTGCCGAAGAGGGTCTTGTTTCCTCTGTATTTACCTCTCCGAAATCCGAAGCCGCTCGCCACCTGGTATTCCCCGGCGGCGAGGATATGACGGTGTCGGATCCTCTGCACGAAAGACGCTTAAAGCTGACATTCTTAAATGTAGCCGCAACGTCTGTACCGCTTGTGGCAAGACTTGCCACCGAAGAGGGCATCAGCGCAAATGTAATTTCCGCGACAACGCAGAAGCTTTCGGACGAAATTTACGGCAGTATGCTGCTCGGTATTCCGAACAGTCAATTTGACAAGGCAACCGCTTTTCTTAAAAGCTTTGAAAACATTAAGGTTGAGGAGGTGAGCGCAGATGACTGACGGACTTTTTACGGCGGAGTCAATGGCAGAGCTTTTGACCGCGTTTAAAACGCAGTTCCCCATGGCGATATGGGAGACATTTTACGTTACGGTGCTGTCAACCGCACTCTCTCTTTTAATCGGGCTTCCGCTCGGCGTTTTGCTTGTAGCCGGTGAAAAAGGCGGCGTACTTCCCCTGCCGAAGCCGGTGCTGTCGATACTCAATGTCATAATAAATCTTCTAAGATCCATTCCGTTTTTGATACTTATGATAATGGTATTTCCCCTCTCGCGTGCGCTGATAGGCACTACCGTAGGAACCACAGCCACAATAGTGCCGCTTGTTGTTGCCGCGTTCCCGTTTGTTGCAAGGCTCGTTGAGAGCAGTCTGCGCGAAGTAGACCCGAATATAATCGAGGCGGCGCAGAGTATGGGTGCAAAGCCCATGCAGATAATCTGCAAGGTGATGATCCCCGAAAGTATACCCTCTCTTTTGCAGAATGTCACAATAGCTCTCACTACAATACTCGGCTATTCCGCAATGAGCGGTATCATAGGCGGCGGCGGACTCGGTAAAGTCGCAATTGATTACGGCTATTACCGTTATAAATATCTTGTTATGTATGCTGCGGTAATACTGCTTATAATACTTGTTCAGATATTCCAGAGCGTCGGCACACGCCTGGCTTTAAAGAGCGATAAAAGGCTGAAAAAATAAAATATCGAAGTTTCATCACTTCAATTACGACAAAAGGCAACCAAAACAATAAATTTCGGTTGCCTTTTTACTTTGCGGTAAAAAAGATCGCACGACAAGGAATTACTTCTTTGCCGTGCGATTTTCATTTGTTATTTACAGCCGGTGGCTTTTATCAATACATTCCGCCGCCCTGTGCAGCCATAGCGGCAGCCGCAGCAGCATCAGCCTTCGGATCCGGAATGTCGGCTACGAGAGACTCTGTGGTGAGTACCATAGCGGCAACGGACGAAGCGTTCTGAAGAGCGGAACGTGTTACCTTAGCGGGGTCAAGAATACCTGCCTTAAACATATCGACATATTCTTCCTTAGAGAAGTTAAAGCCGTAGTTCTTCTTGCCGGAACTCATGATTTCGTTTACGATAACAGAACCTTCAAGGCCTGCGTTCTTAGCAATCTGACGAACAGGCTCTTCAATAGCCTTGACTACGATGTTAACGCCTGTCTTAAGGTCAGCATCGTCTGTGTCAAGGAGCTTCTTAACAGCCGGTATAGCATTGAGAAGAGCAACGCCGCCGCCTGCTACGCAACCCTCTTCAACAGCTGCCTTTGTAGCTGCCAAAGCATCCTCGATGCGGAGCTTCTTTTCCTTCATTTCTGTTTCGGTTGCAGCACCGACACGGATAACGGCTACGCCGCCTGCAAGCTTAGCAAGTCTCTCCTGAAGCTTTTCCTTATCGAACTCTGAGGTTGTAACTTCAATCTGAGATTTGATCTGTGCAACTCTGCTCTTAATGGCTTCCTTATCGCCGGCACCGTCAACAATGATGGTGTTCTCCTTAGAAACCTTAACCTGCTTAGCACGGCCGAGCTGATTTATCTGAGTATCTTTAAGCTCAAGACCGAGGTCGGAGGTGATAACCTCGCCGCCTGTAAGAGTAGCTATATCCTGGAGCATTTCCTTTCTTCTGTCGCCGAAGCCGGGAGCCTTGACGCATACGCAGGTGAATGTGCCGCGGAGCTTATTGACAAGGATTGTGGAAAGAGCTTCGCCCTCAACGTCCTCAGCGATAATAACGAGCTTCTGACCCGCTTTTACGATTTGCTCAAGAAGAGGAAGAATTTCCTGAATGTTTGAAATCTTCTTATCGGTAATAAGAATGTAAGCGTCGTCAATAACAGCTTCCATCTTGTCGGTATCGGTTACCATATACGGTGAAATATAGCCGCGGTCAAACTGCATACCTTCAACAACATCGCTGTAAGTTTCGCTTGTCTTAGACTCCTCTATGGTGATAACGCCGTCGGAGGTTACCTTTTCCATAGCCTCGGCAATCAGCTTGCCGATGTATTCGTCGGCTGCGGAAATAGTAGCAATTCTTGCGATATCGTCGGAAGATTTAACGGGCTGAGCCTCGCTCTTGATAGCTTCGACAGCGGCGTCAACTGCCATCTGCATACCCTTTTTAACTACCATCGGATTAGCACCTGCAGCTACATTCTTCATGCCCTCGCGAACAAGAGCCTGTGCAAGAAGAGTAGCGGTTGTTCCGTCGCCTGCCACATCGTTTGTCTTTGTGGCAACCTCTTTAACGAGCTGAGCGCCCATATTTTCAAAAGCGTCCTCAAGCTCAACCTCTTTGGCGATTGTAACACCGTCGTTGGTGATAAGCGGAGCACCGTATTTTCTGTCAAGAACTACGTTTCTGCCTTTGGGGCCGAGTGTTATTTTAACTGTGTTGCTGAGTTTGTCTATACCGGCTTCAAGTGCCTTGCGAGCCTCTTCGCCGTAAATAATCTGTTTAGCCATAATGTATTTCCTCCCTTAAATCATTCAACAATTGCAAGGATATCGGACTGACGAACGATATTGTAGTTAACGTCGTCCATCTTAACCTCGGTACCCGAATATTTGCTCGAAATTACCTTGTCGCCGACTTTAACATACATTTTGACTTCGTTACCGTCAACAGTACCGCCGGGACCTACTGCCACTACCTCTGCTACCTGAGGCTTTTCCTGTGCAGACGCGGCAAGGATGATGCCGCCCTTTGTTGTTTCTTCAAGCTCACAGGGCTTTAAAACGACTCTGTCAGCAAGCGGTTTGATTGTCATACTATATTCCTCCTAAAAGATATATTGTAATTATGAATTTATTAGCACTCGCTTTCCTTGAGTGCTAATATATATTTTAGCCTCTTTTCAGAAAAAATCAACCCTTTTTTATAAAATTAACAAAAAATACATAATTTGGAATTTGCACCGCCCAAAAGCCGATAAAATACAGACTTATATATGTATATCGTATAATCATTATTGACAATAATATGTCTGTATAGTATCATACACTTTGAATTCATAGTAGATTACTATGGTATTGCGCATTCAGAGCGCGGTACCGTGAGAAAAGAGATGTAATTATGGAAGTATATGCGGATAACGCCGCTACGACTCGACTGTCAAAATCGGCTCTTAATGCAATGACTCCGTATTTTTGCGATGTTTACGGCAATCCGTCGAGTCTGCACCATATGGGTCAAAAAGCACACAGCGCTCTTGAGGAAGCACGTTTAGCGACAGCTAACGCAATAGGCTGCGAGAGAAGCGAGCTGTATTTCACATCGGGCGGCAGCGAAGCAGACAATTGGGCCATAAAAGGCACCGCCGAGCTTATGGCAAAAAAAGGTAAAAAGCATATTATAAGCACAACAGTTGAGCATCACGCCGTACTGCACACATTAAAAAAGCTCGAAAAGCAAGGCTTTGAAATAACTCTTCTCCCCGTTTCAAGCGACGGCTTTGTGTCTCCCGGCGACGTTGCCTCGGCAATAAAAGACGACACGGCTTTGGTAACCGTAATGTATGCAAACAACGAAATAGGAACAATTCAGCCCATAACCGAAATAGGTAAAATCTGTCGTGAAAAGGGAGTCATCTTCCACACGGACGCAGTACAGGCAGTCGGTCATCTTCCGATAGACGTAAAGGCGCAAAACATAGATATGCTCTCAATGTCGGGTCACAAGTTTCACGGACCGAAGGGCATCGGTGCGCTTTATATAAGAAAAGGCATAAATCTGCCTAACCTTATCGAGGGCGGTGCACAGGAGAGAAACCGCAGAGCCGGCACGGAAAACATCCCCGGAATCGTCGGTATGGCGGCAGCACTCACAGAGGCCGTAAACAATATGGAGGAAAATACAAAAAAGGTCGCAGCTCTCCGCGACAGGCTTATAGAAAAAATACTCAAAATTCCGCATAGCCGTTTAAACGGCTCAAGGGAAAATCGTCTGCCCGGAAATGTCAGCGTTTGTTTTGAAGGCGTTGAGGGCGAATCAATGCTGCTCTATCTCGATATGCAGGGCGTTTGCGCGTCATCAGGCTCCGCGTGCACATCGGGCTCGCTTGACCCAAGCCACGTGCTTCTCGCAATAGGATTGCCTCACGAGGTCGCTCACGGTTCTTTAAGACTGAGCCTGTGTGAATACAACACCGAAGAAGAGGTAGATTTCATCGCCGAAGCTCTGCCTCCCATAATAGAAAGACTGCGTTCAATGTCTCCGCTTTGGGAGAGACTTTGCCGCGAAAACAGCTTCTTCACCCACGATAAACATTGAGATAAGGAAGGTTTAAAAATATGGAATACAGCGCAAAAGTCCTTGAACACTTCGCAAATCCCCATAACGTCGGAAAAATCGACGACGCCGATGGCATAGGCGAGGTAGGAAACGCCAAATGCGGCGATATAATGAAAATGTATATAAAGGTTAAAGACGACGTTATAACCGACGTAAAATTTAACACCTACGGCTGTGCCTCCGCAATAGCCACAAGCTCGATTGCTACGGATATGATAAAGGGTAAGCCCATAAGCGAAGCATTGAAGCTTACAAACAAAGCCGTTGTGGAAGCTCTTGACGGACTGCCGGCAGTAAAGATTCACTGCTCGGTACTCGCCGAGGAAGCTATAAAGGCGGCAGTTAAGGATTACTACGACAAGAACGGCATCGCCTACGACAAGAAAAAGTTCCCTGAGTGCGAGAACTGCGAGTCCTGCCGGATGGTGTAAGCTTTTAACCACCGTGCGTTGACGGGAACCTGCGGCAATTCGAG
>ENA-OOWZ01001318-OOWZ01001318.1-human-gut-metagenome-genome-assembly--contig:-NODE-1318-length-12160-cov-3.142090_pt1 | contig 12160 bp, 7 predicted proteins | sample MGYA00241580_ERZ501329 | MGnify/ENA primary metagenome ERZ501329 (study PRJEB25962, sample SAMEA2042923) | human gut metagenome | biome: human gut; feature: human-associated habitat; material: faeces... | reverse complement strand
CGTGTAATCCGTCAGTTAAAGACGGATTACCGGATATTTACAGATGAATGGAACGAAGTTGGAAGCTGTATCATTGTCGGCAGTTCAGAACGAAGCAATCTACTCCTTTCCTTGCAGGAACGCATGGAGTGGGACCTGAAACGGCTGGACATGATTATCCATCAACTGGATAATCGAAAAACTGTATATACAGCAGATGATATTATCGCTTCTTTTCAAAGCAATACAGAGAGACAGTCGCTTTTCAACTTCATGCAGGGCATCATAGTCCGTCTCAAACAGATGGGCAAGATACGCACGGCTGAAAATTACTCCTATACTCTGAAAAGTTTCATGCAGTTCAGAGGAGACAGGGATATTTTGTTGTCTGACATCGATTCGGATTTGATGCAGCTTTATGAAGCCTATCTTCATGGGAAAGGTGTCGTACGGAATACCAGTTCATTCTATATGCGTATTCTGAGGGCGGTATATAACCGTGCCCTGGAAAAGGAACTGGTGGAACAGCGCAATCCTTTCAGGCATGTCTATACGGGAGTGGACAAGACCATCAAGCGTGCCGTTCCATTATCCGCCATCAAGCGTATGAAGAATCTGGACCTGTCCTTACAGCCAAATCTGGAATTTGCAAGGGACATGTTCCTGTTCAGCTTCTATACCCGTGGCATGTCGTTCATAGATATGGCTCACCTGAAAAAGAAAGATCTTCAGAACGGCTTCTTATCGTATCGCAGACGAAAGACCGGGCAGCAGCTGGTTATCAGGTGGGAAAAATGTATGCAGGAGATTGTCGGCAAATACCCGGAAGAGAGCCTTAGCCCTTATCTTTTGCCGGTATTGAAATACCCTTTTAAGGATACGCATAAGCATTACAGGAATGTCATGTCCGGAATAAACCGTAACCTGAAAGAAATAGCCAAATTGGCCGATATATCCGTTCCTATTAGCATGTACTGTGCCCGTCATTCATGGGCAAGCGCAGCCAAAGGCAAGAACATTCCGATTTCGGTTATCAGTGAAGGGATGGGACATGATTCTGAGGCAACCACACAAATTTATCTGGCCTCATTGGATAACTCCGTAGTAGACAAAGCCAACGCTCAGATATTAAGGGATTTGTAGGGGTATATGAAATGTTTAGTAAAACTACTCCATTCTATGTAAGAGAGATATAATTTGTTGCGAAATTACACAAAATATAGCAACTATCATTATTTAAGAGCCAATAAAAGCACATTACAATGTTCAAAAACATAGAATTGTTTATCAGATTTGATTTTTGAGACTTAAACAACAGTTGATAACCAGGATATTCCATCTGTCATACTACCTCTTACATAGAGAGACTCAGCAAGATGGAATATGAGTCAGATAAAGTCTAAAGAAAGAGTTACACAACGAGGTGAAGTATTCACAGCAGAGCGTGAAGTAAACGCAATGTTGGACCTTGTAAAAAATGAGTGTTTGAGACCGGATTCCCGATTTCTGGAACCAGCTTGTGGTGACGGGAACTTCCTTTCTGCCATACTCAGACGTAAACTCGCAGAATTAAGAAGAAAATATAAGAAGAGTCCCCGTGATTATGAGAGACTAGCAATAGTGGCAATAGGAAGTCTATATGGAATAGACATAATGGACGACAATGTTTTGGCATGTCGTAAACGTCTTTTTTCCATCTGGGATGAAGAATATACTGCCCTTTGCAAAGCAGAATCTTCGGATGACACTCGTCAGGCTGCAAAATTTATTATCAGTCGTAATATCATTAACGGCAATGCTCTGACTTTAATGTGTGTTGATAATGAAGGTAATGACACCTCTGTTCCTATAGTGTTCTCTGAATGGACCCTTATAGGCAATGCCCAAATGCAGCGTTCCGATTATACAATGTCAAGTCTTCTTGGTAAAGAAAGTAATCTTTTTTCTTTAGCTGGTGTACAGCAGGAAGGTGGAATATTCTTAAGGAGATATATTACTCACTATAAAAAGGTTCAGGATTATGGAGAATAGCTTGTTTCAAAATGCCTATAATCCGGACGTACTATCGTGTATAGCAAATCTTAGCAATGATGAGGTATTTACTCCTCCGGAGTTGGCTAACAAGATTATTGATATGCTGCCACAAGAGTTGTTTGAAAATCCCGATACGACATTCTTGGATCCTTGCTGCAAAAGCGGTGTTTTTTTACGGGAAATCGCAAAGAGACTGATAAAAGGACTTGAACAGCAAATTCCTGACCTTGAAAAGCGTATAGAACATATATTTTCAAAGCAACTCTTTGGCATTGCCATTACAGAACTCACAAGTTTACTTTCCCGTCGAAGTGTTTATTGTAGTAAATATCCGAGTGGGGAGTTTTCGGTATATCAGTTCCCTGAAGAAAAATCTCAAGGAAATATAATTTTCCAACGTATTAGACATACATGGAAAGATGGCAAATGTATCTATTGCGGGGCTTCGCAAAATGAATATGATCGTGGAGCAGAACTTGAAAACCATGCTTACCAATTTATCCACAACTTAGATGTAAATAAAGTATTCAATATGAAATTTGACGTGATTATAGGCAATCCCCCTTATCAAATGAGTGATGGAGGCGGGACAGGTTCAAGTGCTATGCCAATATATCATAAGTTTATAATTAATGCTAAAAAACTAAATCCTCGCTATCTAACAATGATTATACCTTCCAGATGGTTTACTGGGGGAAAAGGTTTAGATGAATTTAGAGATGAAATGCTTCATGATGAGCATATCAGAGAAATACATGATTTTGGAAATGCAAATGATTGTTTTCCTGGCGTTGCCATTGAAGGAGGCGTGTGTTACTTCTTATGGAACCGAGATCAAAAAGGATTATGTAAGGTTTATTCACAAAACCAAATTACAGCCATATCAGAACGCCCTCTTCTGGAAAAAGGTGCAGATGTATTTATCAGGTACAATGAAGTAATCTCAATTATTCGAAAAGTTGCATCTTTCAATGAAGAAAGTTTTTCTCAACTTGTTAGTCCAAGAAATCCGTATTATTTTCGATTTCCATTTGTCGAAAGTAAAAAAGCTATCAACACATGCAAAGTTTTTGGAGTAGAAGGAGGAAAAAGACAATATAAGAATATTGATAAATCATATATTGGAAGAAACAAAGATGAACTGGATAAGTATAAAATATTTATCTCTAAAGCAGATGGAGCAGCAGGACAAATAGGTTATCCCGTTCCAGCCAGAATATTAGGAAAGTCTGAAATCGCAGGTAAAAATACTGCCTGTACAGAAACATTTTTAAGAATTGGTCCATTTGGCAGTGAACAAGAATGTAAGAATGTGAAGTCATATATAGAGACAAAATTTTTCAGATGCCTTGTAGGTGCTAGAAAAAATAAAAATATGACTCAAAGTACGTACTCTTTTGTCCCTATTCAAGATTTCTCAAAATCTTGGACTGATAAGGAACTTTACGAGAAATACAATCTAACCCAAAATGAAATTGATTTTATTGAATCAATGATTACATCAATGGAGTAAATTATGGAACATAACTACTTTCCCCAACGACCTGCTGTTACTCCTACAATATATGCCTACAGATTGCCTGGAGTAGATTCACACAAAGGATATTTGAAAATCGGTTATACTGATCGTAATGCTAAAGAACGTATTGAGGAACAGTTGCACACAAGTAAAATCAAGTATGAGATTGTATTAGTGGAGTCAGCAATGGCTAATGATGGATCATGCTTTACTGATAAAAATATACACAAGATTCTTGAAAGCAAAGGTTGTCATCGATTGAATCCTATTGACAAAACCGATGAGTGGTTCAAGTGTTCTGTATCTGATGTTGAAGCGGCTATATTATCCCTTCGTACAGGTTCAGACAATGTTGAGAACAGAACACAGAATTTCACGATGCGTCCTGAACAGTTTCGTGCTGTAGAACAGACTAAAAAATATTTTGATCAGGCACTCAAAGAAGAACCTGGTCGCACACCAAAGTTCTTGTGGAATGCAAAAATGCGTTTCGGGAAAACATTTGCCAGTTATCAGTTGGCAAAGAAAATGGGTTTGTCGCGGATTTTAATCCTCACATTCAAACCTGCTGTAGAATCGGCATGGAGAGAAGACCTTATATCTCATATTGACTTTGAAGGGTGGCAGTACATATCCAATAAAGATGCACGCAACAATAATCTGAATATTGACCAGGAGTTTAATCGTGTGGATAAATCAAGACCCATTGTCGTTTTTGGTTCGTTTCAGGATTTGCTTGGTACAAACGAAAGTGGAGGTATAAAGACCAAGAATGAGTTTATCCATTCGACAAATTGGGATTTGGTAATATTTGACGAATATCACTTCGGAGCCTGGAAAGAGAAAGCAAAGGAATTGTTTGAAAAGGAAGATGAAGAAAATGAGGTAGATTTTGATGCGGAAAAATATCAGAAAGATGAAGCGAGCAATGCCATCAATGAAACATGGCTTCCTATTTCAACACGATATTATCTGTTTCTCTCAGGAACACCATTCAGAGCCATCAATACTGGAGAATTTATAGAGGAACAGATCTTTAACTGGACTTATTCTGACGAGCAGCGATCCAAAAAGGAATGGAAAGGTAACGACAATCCGTATATAGCTCTGCCACGAATGGTAATGCTTACTTACCGTATGCCTGATGAAATACAGGAAGTAGCAAAGCAAGGTGAGTTTGATGAGTTTGACCTGAATGTATTTTTCGCAGCAGAAGGCAAAGGGGCAAATGCCAGATTTAAATATGAGAATGAGGTACAGAAATGGCTGAATCTTATTCGTGGCTCATACCTCCCGGCTAGTATAGATGATATGAAGTTAGGACAGGATAAACGTCCTCCAATGCCATTCAGCGATACTCGATTACTCAATGTGCTTTCTCATACACTTTGGTTTTTGCCTAATGTCGCATCTTGTTTTGCTATGGCAAATCTGCTTGCTCAACGACAAAATAAATTTTACCACGATTACAAAGTGATAGTATGTGCAGGAGCTGCAGCCGGTATTGGCCTTGATGCTTTGTATCCGGTTTTGGCAAATATGGGGGATCCTCTTACAACAAAGACAATAACACTGACTTGTGGCAAGCTGACAACAGGTGTTACGGTTAAGCCTTGGACTGGTATATTCATGCTCCGTAATTTGAAAAGTCCGGAAACATATTTTCAGGCAGCATTTAGAGTTCAAAGTCCATGGGAAGTAAAGGATGAGGATGGAAGACGTATCATAATGAAAAATGAATGCTATGTCTTTGACTTTGCCCTTGACAGAGCGTTACGGCAAATATCCGATTACAGTTGCAGACTGGATATCAATGAATCCAACCCAGAGGCGAAAGTCGGTGAATTCATAAAATTCCTTCCTGTATTGGCTTATGATGGAAGCAGCATGAAGGAAGTTGATGCACAAGACATCTTGGATATCGCTTTGGCAGGAACTTCGGCTACGCTATTGGCAAAACGGTGGGAATCAGCCCTGCTTGTAAATGTAGATAATGATACACTGAAACGTTTGCTTGCAAGTCCTGAAGCCATAAAAGCCTTGATGAATATAGAAGGATTCCGTAACCTGAACAATGACCTTACTACCATCATCAATAAATCCGAGGCTGTCAAAAAAGCTAAAAAAGAAAATCCCAATCCAACCCCAAAGGAGAAAAAGGAAATATCTGACGAGGAAAAGGAAATGAAGAGTAAACGCAAACAGATTCAAGAGAAACTGATAAAATTTGCTACTCGTATTCCAGTATTTATGTATTTGACTGACTTCCGTGAAAGATGCCTGAAAGATGTCATTACACAGTTGGAGCCAGGACTGTTCAAGAAAGTTACAGGTTTAAGTGTCGAGGACTTTAATATGCTCTGTTCACTTGGTGTGTTTAATGCACCGCTAATGAACGACGCTATCTTCAAATTCAAACGCTATGAAGATGCGAGTCTGACATATACTGGTATCAATAGGCATATAGCAGACGAAGTAGGTGGCTGGGATACTACCATCCGCAAGGAACAGTATGAAAAACTCTTCTACAATCAGCAATCCTCAATGACACAGGTAGCTTCTGATTCCTATTCAAAAGGTACTGAGACAGTCAATAAAAAACAAACTGAACAAGGAACAACAAAGGCCTTACAACCTCATTCTGTACCAATTGCACAATCTCGCTCTGTAAATGAGCTCACTACTGCGAAGTCACCATCTGTGCAATCAACAAAAGAGGATAGTGATCTCAAAAAACAACTTGAGAAATTAGCGGTTGACAGTACTGTAGTTCATAAGAAGTTTGGCAAAGGAACGGTTGTAAAAATCAATAAGAATGAGAAGTTTATCTATGTCAGATTTGCATTAGGAGAAAAGAAATTTATCTTTCCTGATGCATTCCTAATGAGATTCTTGGAGGTGAAATAAAACCGTATTCGTCAAAAGTTGTAGGATTATATAATATAGGCGTTCATTCTCAACGGAAGTGAACGCCTATATTTTTAGTCGTTTATTGGAATTTCCACCTCAATAGGAGTATGAATGATTGCTTCGATTTTGGTTTTTACAACATTATACATGTCTATATCTTCAATAGGCGTATCCAATGAAACAATTAATGAATATCTTAGTTTATTATTGTATTTCTTTAAATTTTTACGAGTTTTCCACCAACCTCCAATCGGATATACAGCTATTAAATTACATGTTGATAATTGGGCTGCTGATAACCTTAATTCATCAGAGTGAATTGAACCTTTATTCCTATTATCAGCACCAATTAACCACCTAGCAGAATCATTCTTTCCACGTTCTTCATTTTCTTCGGCTTCAATTGCCTTGTTGATTCTTAATTTAAAGGCCCTCTCGTCTTCATCTTCTCTATTAACATCAAATCGTAATCCACATGAAGCGTATCTGTATTTATCTTTCCATCCAATTTCCCCAGGAGCTGGTTCAATAAAATATGATAATGTAATTTTCATCGAGACATCTACTTCCGCTAAATCCTCTAAAATTTCATGTGGCCATGGGAAATTAAAAAAATGCATTTCATTTATCTTGGCATCACTATCTCTTCTTTCTTTGATAAAAGGTTGAATAACTTCTTGTGCTATAAAAGTTAAACCATTTCCATAGCTATAAAGAGCTCTATCTTCCGATGGTACTCCATAACCACAATGTCGCAACCTATTTTCCATTTCCTTCCGATTATTTGCGGGAAATTGTTGTTCCATGCATTGTGTCCATTTTGCTGAATGGACAATAAGCCCTCTAATGCTTTCTGCCCATAAGCCTGGATATTTAGCTTGGAGTTTACCTGCAAAATTCAGAGCTAAAGCGGTTGCTGCACTAGTTGCATTTATAGAATCAAAATAACCATTAACAGCATAATTCTTGCTCGTAGTTATTAATTGAAGGGCCTCACTTTCTGAAAAAGGTATTTGATTGTCATTAGTCTTGTATAAATTACCTCCTTCAAATACTACTTCTGGTTTTATCAATGATGATTTCTCCCAAAGTTTAGACGTACGAGTAAAAGGACTTATTCCTCCACTTGGAGCAACTCTTTGATATCCTTGCAACTCTTGATTGTTGGCAGCAACAATATCTGTATAAGCACCTATTGTCATACAATTCCAAGATTGTGCAGGATTTTGAATAGGGCGCAAACAATTTCCATTTGGATATTGTCTTATTATTTCTTTATCAATTCCGTTTATATCTCTAATATTCCCTGCAGAAACTAGAAATAATTTACCATTATGGCCATTGTTATATGTGATTTTATCAATGGAGCCTGACCAAGATGAAGGTCTACCGTTTTCACAATCTTCAGCAGTTATTGCCATACAATAGCATATAGGTTTGTTTGGAAATGTGACATCAGAAATCGCAACTGCCTGTTCTGTCAAATATCCCCAAGCTTCTTTGGGATTTTGGGTATTATATGGAAAGATTTTGATGGATTCAATGTAATTATGAATTGGAACAATATTATTATGAGCTAGAGCCTTTGCCATATCTCCATACACGACAACTCCACACATACAGGTTCCATGCCCATTTCTATCCGCATTACCTTCTCCAACTACCGTTGCACAATGCTCATCTTTAATTGCATCAGCAAGAAGAGGATGTCCATTATTTACACCTGTGTCTAAAACACAGAGAACAGAATCGCAATTTGGATCAACTATCGTTCTGTTTCGTAAATCTTGAACCCATTCGTTTTGTTCACTACGATATTCTCTAAATAAAAAATCTGTTAAACTTCTAGCACATCTAATTTCTGCCAATTGGTCAGAACTTTGCAACAGTTTTGTAAGAATTGCTAAATTTGCTTTTATTAGAATTACAGATCTTTCCGGGAATATGAGTATAGAATTTTCTTTATATTCTATTTGTAATGTATTTAGAATTCCGATAAATGCATCATGTTGATTAGATAATTCCTCAGAATCACTAGTACGTATCCATACCTCATACCAATCAATATTATTGGTAGGGAAATCACTAATATTATCAGTCCATAAAGCTTTAAGCAATGCAATATTAATACTCTCAATACTACGGAAAAGTTTATCATTCTTAGGCTTTCCTTTTGATGTGTTTTCGTGTGCGTACTTGCTTAATTTAGCCACAAATTTATTTTCTTTTCCGTGAGGGATAAAAACAGTAGCAAATGTTTGTTCGCCTGTATTTTCATCACAAATTATTCTTACATTCAGCAGTCTTATTCCTGATTGTTGATCCTCTAAACTTTTTGTAACTAATTCATGAGCTGGAGCACCTGAGAATTCCAAATAAGTACCAGTTCTGGCAGGTAAAGAAACCGCTTCCATTTCCATCTTGATACGCTCATTTTCAGAGTGAGCTGTCTCTAGCTGATGTTGCAAATTCTCAGCATGAGTTCTCCTATCTCTGACAGGTATCGCAGGAGAACTACCTCCATTACCTCTTGGAGAGTATTTTATTGATGTTTTAATTTGCTCAGGTAAAATGATATGACTGTACTTATCCATTATTCAGCACTTAAATTATAAGCAGATTTTCTTTCCCGTATTGTTTTTACTACTAAATCAAATTCTATAGGTAAATCGTATATTACAGATGTTTTTATTACATCTAAACAAGCTTGATTTATTTCTGCATGACTCAATGAAGTAAGTTCTGGTAATAAATCTTTTATTTCCTTATTGCTAAGATTCCCATTTAACCGATTTTTTAGAAGTTGTAGTTTTTCATTATCGGTAGGTAATTGATAACGGATAACATCATCAAAACGTCTAAAGAGAGCTTGGTCTAATAATTCCAGATTATTTGTTGCAGCTATTATTAAACTATCAGAATGATCTCTTTCTAAAAATTGTAAAAAAGAATTTAGGACGCGACGCATTTCTCCAACTTCATTATCTTTACCACGTTGACCACCTATAGCATCGAATTCATCAAATAAGTATACAGCAGGAACATCTTTTATGAAATCAAATATTTGTCGTAACTTAGCACTTGTTTCACCCATATACTTAGTTACAATTTTATCCATAAGAACAACATAGATAGGTAACCTCAATTCGTTTGCAATTATTGAAGCTGTCATAGTTTTGCCAGTTCCTGGATTACCAGAAAAGAGTATTTTACGACGATTCTCCAAATTGTGTTTGAACAACTTATCCTTATATGTAAATTCATGGATAATTCGCTCTATTCGTTCCTTTATCTGAGGTGAGACAACCAAATCCGACAACCTTTCTTGTGGGTAAATCTCCAAAAAAAGACCTTGAAGATTAGAATCTATATTCTTCAATCTGGGTTTATTATTTTTGGATGATTCAATAATCTTGCGAATGTCATTGGCAAGATTAGTATGTCCTAATCTTGCTTCATGTGCAGCAATTTGCAATGCTATGGTATTGAATTTTTCATTGTTTTCTTCAAAATGACTTTTAACAAGCATTTTTAGTTGATTCGCTGTTGCCATATTATTGCAGATTTACATTATTCATTCTTTTAATATCTTCTTTTGAGTATAGAAGTTCATCTACTCCTACTTCTAATATTGAAGCAATCTTATATAAAGTCTCAATACTTGGCTGAGTTCTATTTTGAACATAAGAATTAACCATATTAAAACTTTTACCCAATTGTTCCGCAAGCCATTTTTGTTTTATGCCTTTTTGGTCTAGAACCATTTTTATCTTATTCATGCTTCTTGATTTTGGGATTATATCTCATATTTAAGTGCAAATATACCAAATATTGTGAGATACGTTATGGATTTAACCAGTAAAAACTTTATGAGGTTGATTTATATTATAGATTCAAGATAGAAGTGTAAACCTTCCTCCTCCGCCCTTTCCGCTACGCTCCAAGGACGGAGGAGGAAGGCAACCAACTCAGAAGGGTCATTCAGCAATACAAAAAATAAAGGGGAAGCCTCCGCTTCCCCGAATGGATTAATTAATTTTGTGTTGCGATACACTATAATCATTTAACCCGTGAGCAAAGATACGCAATCTATCTGGGATCACAAGAAGGGAAAAGCCGTAAAGCCATTGCTCGGCAATAAAAGTTCATCCCTCTACCGTAGGAAGGGAGATAAAAACGCAACTCAACCCGTCTGGGACGTTACGTTACAGTTGGCGGATTGCACAGGAAAGTGCCGATGTCCATAAGGAACGCATTCCTGGGAACAGGGGTATTGGCAGGAACATCCTGAAAGAGGCCTTGCATCTCTTGAAGACAGAAGACTGATCTCCAGGCAAATTTCCGGTTACCTCTCCATGAAATCGGAATATATCTCCCATGAGACAATTTACAAGAGGATAAGGGGAGACGAAAGCGGTGGACTCCGCAACCATTACCGCCATAAACTGAAATACAGGCATCATGTCAAAGTTGTCTGGAAGACCAAGGTGCGCAATATTCCAGACAGAACAAGCATACACGACAGGCCGGCAGAAGCCGACGGCAGTCGTTTTGGAGATTGGGAAATGGATCTTATCATAGGGAAGGGACAAAAGAGTGCCATACTGACCTTGTGCGAACGCTCGAAAAACTACCTCCTTATGGTAAGGCTGCCTTAGGGAAAGAATCCGGAAAATGTGGATGATATGGCTATAAGGCTGCTTTTCCCTTACAAGAAAAACGTGCTGACCATCACAACGGACAATGGAAGCGAGTTTGCTTGCCATAAGAAAATCGCAAAAGCACTCGGTACTACCGTTTATTTTGCAGACTCGTATGCTTCATGGCATAAAGGAGCCATTGAGAACGAAAACAAACTTATCCGGCAATACATACCGAAAGGAACAGATTCAGGGAACTCTAGGATGAGTTCATCAAGGAGGTTCAGTACAAAATTAACCGAAGGCCAAGGGAAAAACTAAATTTCTCAACACCAAAAAAGGAGTTTTTCAAATTTATTTCGTAATATTGCACTTGCTGATTGACTCTGCCAGTTAATTTATATTTCTAACAAATTCATTTTCTGCAAAAAAATCGTATTTTTGACATCGAATACAGCGTTCTTTTGAATAGTGCAAAACAATGCAGAATGTAGAACTTAGTTCGTTTCTTAATCGTTACCTATCTAAAAAACAAATCTTGTAAGTTTCTCATTTTTAGCGAATAAGAAAGAACGAAGTGCCTTGTCATGGAAAAGTATCATGATAAGCATGATTTCTGCTTTGGACATAGTAGAATCACGATAATATTTGCGCTTTGTAGTAGGTTTAAGCGTGTATTTTGTCATCATGGCATCAATAATTTGCAGAAATCATCTGCCATACAAAATAATTCTATAACTTTGCTCACAGTGAGCATAACGATTGTTGTTATAAATCTTTATGAGAATCAGCGCTATAAAGCCATAATAATTCGCTAGTCGCCTAATTCACAAGAACTTATAATCTATCAAGCTCACATTATTTAATAATCAATTATATGAGTAGAGTAAAAGTTGGTTTTCCTGATGGTGATGGAGTATTAGGAGGCTATGAATTTTGGAAAAAATATTGTGATACAGCAGAGGTTGAATTAGTTGATGTTACACATAAATTAAGTGAATTGCAAGTAATAAGTCAATCAATGTATTTACAACCGATTATTACTCAATATTTTATAGATAATAAGTCAGAAATATGG
>ENA-OOWZ01001317-OOWZ01001317.1-human-gut-metagenome-genome-assembly--contig:-NODE-1317-length-12162-cov-1.828529_pt1 | contig 12162 bp, 8 predicted proteins | sample MGYA00241580_ERZ501329 | MGnify/ENA primary metagenome ERZ501329 (study PRJEB25962, sample SAMEA2042923) | human gut metagenome | biome: human gut; feature: human-associated habitat; material: faeces... | reverse complement strand
CCCCTGCCAATGTGCTGGCTATGGCTGCAAAATTGGGAAACAGAACTGCATTCATTGGCAAGGTGGGCAGGGACGCTTTCGGTAGTTTCCTGAAGAAAACCATGGAAGATGCTGGTGTGGATGTTTCTGGATTGATCGTGAGTCCAGATTATCCAACAACCTTGGCGTTCGTCCAATTGGATGCCAGCGGAGATCGGTCTTTTACTTTCTATCGGAATCAGTCCGCAGATATAATGCTGCAAAAAAACGAAATTTCTGAAAACCTTCTCCACTCATGCCGAATTCTCCATTTCGGTTCGGTTTCACTAACGGCAGAACCTTCCAAATCCAGCACGTTGTATGCTGTGACACAGGCTAAACAGGCAGGGGCGTGGATCAGCTACGATCCTAACTATCGTCCGCTACTATGGAATGAGGAAAATGTTGCCCGCACAACAATGCTGGAGGCCATGGATCTGGCAGATTTCGTAAAGGTTTCTGACGAGGAACTTGTATTTCTGACCGGAGAGACGGATCTCGCAGCCGGTGCCAGGATCCTGCAGAAAAAAGGAATGCGGATACTGGTTGTGACCAGGGGAGCTCTTGGGGCAGACTTTTTTGCGGGTGTCCTTCACGGCCATTGTGATACGATCCGGGTGGAGGTTAAGGATACAACCGGCGCAGGTGATGCATTTTTGGGGGCGTTCCTTCATGGGTTGCTGACGCAGTCTGCAGACTTGGATCATTTATGCGAAAAGACACTGACAAAGTTGGTGTGCTTCGCCAATATTGCAGGGGCTTTGACTGCTACGGGAAAAGGCGCTATCAACTCTATGCCTGAAGTAGAGGAAATTTGCCGATTTCTGTAACACAAAGGAGAAATTATAATGAAAATGACTGGACAAGAGACAGTGCAGTGAGATATACTGTTTAATGTAGTGGAATGCTGTTTCAATAGATAGAAAAGCAGAACCGGAGGATGGTGTTTGATGTATAAGGTGTTGATTGTAGATGATGAAAACATTGTTCACCAGGGAATGGAAACTCTCCATTGGGACAGACTGGGAGCGTGTGTTGTTGGAAATGCCTATGATGGCGAAGAAGCAGAAGCCCTGTTTAAAAGTGAGCATCCTGACATTGTTATTACGGATATTTGCATGGCCAAGAAAAATGGCCTCAAATTGATCGAGAGCATCCGTGCAGCCAGACGAGCTACAAAAATCATCATTCTAACTGCGTATGCAAACTTTGAAGTTGCTCAAAAAGCTCTTAATTATGGAGTGGACGAGCTGCTGCTTAAGCCAATCAGTCCGGAAAAGCTGGAAGCAACACTCAGCAAATTAATTAGTTCCATAGCATTGGAAAAGAAGAAAATTCAGCTCCATATGGAGATGGAAAGCAAAATAAAAAACATGATTCCATTATTGCGGGAAAAGATTATTTCGGATTTGCTTGATAATGAAATTACTTCGGATGAACAACTGAAAATATGCGATTTTGCCTCCGGAAAGTACATTGTGGCAATGATACAATCGGATGATTACAGCACATACAATGTTTTTTCACTATTTGAGCAACTGAAAACGGATCTGGAACTTACAGGCTTCAATTTTTTTCTGATGCGTGGCATTAAAAAAATGTGCTGTGTTCTATATACTCAGTCCTATATCCCTGATGATGTCTTTCTGGAAGAAGTTTCAATTTTCTTCGCTGAAAAAATAAAATACTGCCTTGAAATGTTCAGCATAGGATTTACTGTAGGGCTTAGTGATGTAGTTCAAAATATTATGGATTTACACAAAGCCAGAGTTCAGTCAGAAAAAGCAATTTCTCAGAAGTTCTCGCTGGGCGATAATATGGTCCTGTACTATTCCGATATTAAAAATGATTTGTATAACACGGTGGGGAGAGACCTTTTTAAAAGCAAGTTTCTTAAAACTTTTGTCACAGGCCATTCCGAAGACATACAAAAGACATTTGCGGAATATGTGAATTCAGTCTACAGTTCTGTTTATCCAAATGAATCAGCAGTAAAAATCAATGTTTACGATACTATTTTTAAATGCATTGAGTTGATTTCCAACAACTATACGATTGATAATTCTGAATTCAAAAAATTGACAAAGCTGATTGAAATTCAGGATATTTCTGTTTTTTTCCAATCCAGTGAAGAATTTATCGTAAATATCTCAAATCAGGCCATGTCTGCGACACAGCACACGCATCAGGATTTGATTGACAAGTGCTATCAGATTATTGAGCTAGAGTACAATGAGCAGATTACGCTTAGTTATATATCGCAAAAATTGAATTATAGTGCCACATATCTGGGCAGACTGATAAAAAAACATACGAATAAAAGTTTCAGTGATATTCTGACAGATAAACGAATTGCGGTAGCAAAAGAAAAACTAACTACTACAAATCTTCTTATTTCCCAGGTTGCAGAGCAGTCAGGATTCATCGATAGCAGTTATTTTGCACAGGTATTTAAAAAGAACACCGGGGTAACTCCATTAGAGTACCGCTCCATTACAAACATTTAAGTATAGCATAACGCTAAGAATGTATTTATGATTATGTATCTCGCTTGATGCTATCAGGTGAGGTGTGTAACCGTATTGGGCAGGAGAGCGCTTGAATGGCATACTTGGTGTACTTCTTGGGAACATAGGTTCGCTTGCATTCTTCCTCATATGCGCGGATCTCATCATCCCGCATCCAGTTGTTCTTGGCCAGTCGGTCTACATCTTGATTCTTTGCTGAGGGTATGATAACATCGATGACAGGTACAGAATCCAGATAGTGTTTGGCCGCAGCCATTTTCAGGACACTGCCAACAGCTTGCTTAGCCTTTGTCATAATGCTTTCAGAATAGCCTTGCTTCGCCAGATCATAGATCATCTGCTGAACCATGTCGCTATCGATATCCCTAAGTAGTACACGACCGACATACTCATTTGCGCGGTTTACACTGTCCAACAAAGCCTTATATGCTGTAGGCTTCAGGTTCTGCTTTGATTTCTCTTCAAGAAAAATGGTGGAGAACGCGCTGAAAGTAACACCGGTCTCCAGCAGAGACTTCAGCTTGTTGGCATCCGCGTTCACTTCCCGAAGGAATGCCTTGGCTTCCTTTTCTGTCTTGAAGAACCGGGATTTCTGTTTTCCGGTACTATCCACAACAGATGCCCGCCAGGGAGACTTTCTTCCTGGGACATGGGTAATCTGTCCGCTGCCCTTTTTTCTGCTTCATCGCTTCATGGAACGCAAATCGCTTATAGGTCTTTGTCATCTTTGGGTTAACTGCACCGGTCTTCCACCAAGGATTGAATGCGGTCAATACCTTTAAGATACCTTCCTTGCTGGTAATAGCCATATCAAACACCTCCATTTGCTTGAATTATAGCGCTAACTTTCATCTTTGTCAACAAACATTCAAAGTATACTTATAATATTTGCAGCAAATTTGAAAGTTTGCGTCCTAAATCTACAATGTTTGCAAACATATAGAAACTGGCGCAGTTACGATAATTATCATAGCTGCGCCAGTTTTAGTATAGGAATATTAGTTTTGTACCAGTCCAAAGTACTTTTCAAAGAACGCTTTCAGCTTTTCAATAACTGTTTGCTTCTTTTTGTCACGAGAACCACCGCCGCCAAAACGGGAAACTGGGGGCATTAGACGATCAACATCTGTGCCAGTTGTTTTCAGAACGCCATCACGGAAAGCGTTTTCGACAAACTTTCTTGTTTCCTCCGGTTTAAGCTTTTCTTCTGCAATCAAAGCTTGAATGTCAGATTCTTTCTGTTCTCTGACAAAACGCTGCCAGTCGGCAGTTACATCGGTGCTTGTGTTGATGGTGGCAATGAAGTTTTCGATCAGTTCCTTTTTAGATCTGAGCTGAAGACTGGACTTAATTGCCTTATCAATCGCAACCAGGATTTCCTTGTTCTCGCAGTTGGAATCATGATACTTTGCAACCAGCATCAGGATGTAGTCGATGTTGACTTCCACCTGCTTGACCAGTTCCATTTCAAAGACAATATCATCCATAATACTGTCTTTGCTGCCCGGCTTCGGCTTGATCTCATCATAGACATCATGGTATGTACCTGTATAGTCCTGAAAATCAATGGGCGACAGGATTTCATTTCCGGCGAAACGGTCAAATGCAGACAGGATATTTCTCAGGCGGAGAATATTACCGAACAGGACGATAAAATCTTTCTTGTTCTGCTCTCCGACGATTGGCTCTCCCAGAGGATATTTCTGCAGCAACTCCGCAATACGTTCTTCGTAGCCTTTCTGCTCACGGCCCTTATCATCAACGCATCCGTAGTAGTAATCCTCATAGGATTTCAGAAGAACGATACCATTGGCCTCTTTATCTCCAAACAGAGCGATTGCATCGTTGGTTTCTTTTTCGAGATCACGGAAGCATACGATATTACCGAATGTTTTGACGGAATTCAGGATACGGTTCGTTCTGGAAAATGCTTGAATCAGTCCATGCATTTTCAGATTTTTGTCTACCCAAAGCGTGTTGAGCGTCGTTGCGTCAAAGCCTGTCAGGAACATATTGACCACGATTAGCAAGTCCACCTCACGCTTCTTCACCTTATCGGACAGGTCTTTGTAGTAGTCCTGGAAACCCTTACTAGAAGTGTCGAAATTGGTCTTGAATGCCTTGTTATAATCGGCAATCGCCATGTCAAGGAAGTCACGGGAACTCTGGTCAAGGCCTTCGGTATCAAAGCTTTCATCATCCAGAATACCATCTGCACTATCTGCTTCATTAGGTGCAAAAGAGAAAATGGTTGCAATAGTCAGATCACGGTGCTGTTCTGCAATCTGCTTTTTCAGCTCCAGATAATACTTCTTACAGACAGGAATAGAGCTAACCGCAAGCATCGAATTGAAGCCATTCACACGCTGACCCTTCAGGCTGTAATAGGAATTGCGCATAGTCTTCTGGTCAAAGTGTTCCAGAATGTACTTTACAACTTCCGAGATACGCTCATGGGAAGCCAATGCTTCTTCAGTATCAATGGCAGTAACCTGCTGATCCTGCTTTCCCTCCTTCTGCTTCACCGTGTTGATATAGTCGATACGGAACGGAAGAACATTACCATCATTGATTGCATCCACGATGGTGTACGTATGCAGCTTATCACCAAATGCCTGCTCTGTGGTTTTCAGATTCGGGTTGCCGCCGGTGCCTGCATTAAGTGAGAAAATAGGAGTTCCAGTAAAACCGAAGATGTGGTAGTTCCTGAAATATCTATGCACCTTAACGACTTTTTCACCCTTCTTGATCTGACCACCGACAATTCTCGTGTGCATATCACCGAACTGGCTCCGATGACATTCATCGAATACCAGAACAATGTGCTTATCTCTGATCGGGTGCGTCAGATTTTTCTGGATGAATACGTCAAGTTTCTGAATCGTCGTTACGATGATCCGAGAAGTAGAATCCTCAAGCTGCTTCTGTAGGATAGCGGTACTCTTATTGCTGTTTGCAGCGCCCTTCTCAAAGCGGTCATACTCTTTGATGGTCTGATAGTCCAGGTCCTTGCGGTCAACCACGAACAAGACCTTTTCAATATAAGGCAGATTGGTAGCAAGCTGCGCCGTCTTGAAGGAGGTCAGCGTCTTACCACTGCCTGTGGTATGCCAGATGTATCCGCCGGCATCGATTGTTCCGGCTTTCCTAGTATTGGTGGACGTCTCAATTCTGTTCAAAATACGTTCCGTCGCAACGATCTGATAGGGCCGCATGACAAGCAGCAATTCTTCAGATGTGAACACGCAGTATTTTGTCAGAATATTCAACAGCGTGTGCTTCGCAAAGAAGGTCTTGGTAAAGTCCACAAGATCGGGGATAATGCGGTTGTTCGCATCTGCCCAGAACGAAGTGAACTCAAAGCTATTGCTGGTTTTGGACTTCTTGGCTTTCTGCGCTTTGGCATCCTTGATATGGTTGAAACGGGTGGTATTGGAATAATACTTGGTGAATGTTCCATTTGAGATGACAAAAATTTGCACATACTCATAAAGCCCGGAACCTGCCCAGAAACTGTCTCGCTGATAGCGGTTGATCTGATATGGCAACGCCACGGCGCTTCAGTTCCACATGAACCAGGGGCAGACCATTGACCAGGATGGTGACATCATACCGGGTATCGTAGCTTCCGGCACCTTCCTCATACTGATTGATGACCTGCAGACGGTTGTTATGGATGTTTTTCTTATCAATCAGATAGATATTCTGCGTTCTGCCATCTTCGCAGGTCAGATTCTGAACATAGTCCTCCTGGATCTTGCGGGTTTTCTCCACGATATGTTCATTCGCATTGGCAATCTTAGTTTTGAAGAAGGTTTCCCACTCTTTGTCCGTGAAGCTATACTGATTCAAACGTTCAAGCTGCTTGCGAAGATTTTCCACAAGATCTGCTTCATTGTGAATCGAAACATACTCATAGCCCTGTTCGCCAAGCATCTTGATAAACGCTGCTTCCAGGGCCGCTTCACTCTGGTAGGCATCGGAGCGAGTCTGATGGGGTTCATATTCGGAAACAACAGTGGCTTCTGAAGTAGAAATTATTATATTATATTGACTCATAATTCCACACTCGTTTCGTCAAGAATCTAAAATTTCTTCTATCATTGGTTCGACACCCGTGTTTATGATGTCTTGAACCATGTGCTGCGCTGAAAAGCGGTTAACATCTCTGGCTACAAAACGCAAAATATTAGCCGCTGTTTCGTTCACAACATAGGGAAATCCATTTCTCAGAACTAAATATGCAAAAGATGCAAATGGGTCATAAGCAGCAAAAGTTCTCCCACAAATTTCCTGGTACGATTTATCTACACTCTGGATGATATATAATGCGTGTTCATCGCTCGTTTTCATAAATGCCAGCAACATATCAACAAATCCTTTTTTCTCATGAAGGATGGCTGTCGATATCTTTTCTGCACTTAAATCATATATGTAGCTCTCAACTTCATCATCAAAGATCTTTCTGATAATTTTTTCTTCTATCCGAGACTGATTTTCAGCAGCCTGCTTATAGGATACCGCTTTTTCAAAAAAGATAGATAACTGTCCCGCATCCGCATAACGATAAGCAGAATCCGAATTTGTTGCCTTTTCTGCAACACTTCTATAAATATGATGTGAGTTTCTGGGATCGCCCGTCATAACAAAGTTGATCACACGACCGAGTGAATAAACATCACTGCGCTTATCACCGTCTTTGAGCATCATAAACTGTTCCGGTGCACAGTAGTAAAATTGTCCCACCGCATTAGTATGCATTGTTTGATGAGAGGTGAAGACATTTAAGTCTTTTCCTAATCCAAAATCTGCAATTTTTATCATTCCAGAAATAATGAAAATATTGTTTGCACTAATATCTCTATGAATAATGTCACGCTTATGCACTTCTGTCATGATATAGAGGATTTGGCGAATACAATTCAATTTTATATCATCCGACAAATCAAATGATTTGACATATTTATCCAATGTCGTTTCAGCATATTCCATTGTATAGGAACTGTTGCCCTCATCAAACGAAAAAACTTGAATGATGCCATACGCATCTTGCAGGGATTTCGTGATATTGTATTCTCTTTTGAAACGACTACGGATACCCGGATCTGTCAAATAATCGTCTTTTAGTTTTTTCAGCACCAACCCGGTCGACTTTTGCCGATATACATTCGCAAATCCGCCATTCCCGATTGGCTCTAAATCGTCATTTTCTTTAACCAGGTGATAGCGCCCACTACTTCGGTATATTTTACATAAATCTCTGTGGATAATACGGTTAAACTCGGCGTATATCGTTTCAATCTTTTCGGCAGCCTCTACTTCTGATAGTGATTGTTCCTGCATTAAGTAATCTTTTCCAAGAACAATGTTGAAAAACCTATCTATTTGGCGGCTGTTGATCAGATCCACAAGTTTATCGTGAACATACGCCCATCTTGACGGAAATCCGGAACGATAGACATCTTTAGTTCCGAAATTGGCGTTAAAGAACTCTACCAGTTTGTACCCTTGTTTGTAAGTGTAAAAGCCAGCAGTATCACCACAGAAAATATTTGATATTTCTTTTAATGAATCTGAACTGAGCATATTGTATCCTTTCTATTTTGCAGGTTCAAATGTTAGTAGCTTGTCCCGATAATACTCATACTGCCTTTGCCTTGCTTCGATTTCTGCGGTGAGATCAGAGTAAAGATCATTATAGTGGGCATTAAGACGGTCAAGAGTAGACACTATACGTTCTTGTTCAGCAAGTGGAGGTAAAGGAATTGTGAATTTCTTCATTTCTGAAGCTAAAATATGTTTTACAGTTCCACCTGTTGTAATTCCTCCCAGCTTTTTCTTTCCTTCGGTAGTATGCAGGTAATGAACAAAACATACTTCGAGCTACAATTTCCCCCGTTGCTCATTATAATCAACGCATGGCAATTGGCTCCCACATATTGCTCTGTAACAACAGCGCACTCACCAACATGACCAGATTGCACCATCAATATATCATTTAACTTTAGCTCATTTCTAATGTGTTTTTGATGGAATTCCGGTGTGATATAGCAGAAATCATTATCAGATATTATCCCATCGTGAATATTAGTTCCTTTTAGATAGCGTATACCGTTATCTTCCGTTGTAAAGAAGGGAGTTGCGGTACCAACAAAACCATTTCTGATATGAGGGAAGTAGTCGCCCAATTTTACTTGCAGCACATCACCTGTGAAGTTTAATAACTGATCTCTGTAATATTCGTACTGCTTCTTCTTTACGGTAAACTCTGCAGTAAGTTTTGCGGTAAGTTTTGCAGTAAGTTCTGTGAAATTATCCAGAATACGAACAATTTCACACTGAACAGCAGGAGGGGGAACAGGAACAGAATAGCGTAATACAGCATCCTTGCTCCCTCTCGGCATCTTCGCACCTTTACAATTTTGAATATCATAGTAGAAAAACTGCTCTGACGAAAGAACATAGTAAAGATACTTCGGTAGTAGATTAGCTTCGTCATCAATTTGAATGGTGAGAACATCTCCGTTTGTGCCGCCATCACAATCTGCTAACCAGATTTTACGAAGATATGGACGAATGTTGCCAATTAGAATATTACCAGGATGAAAAGCTATCACTACTCCACTTGTAGGAACACTCGTCGCAAGCGTTTTACCCATTTTGTTTTGCAGCAGATTTTCTACGCCCACATAGGTGTTTTCATCGACATCAGCTGCATCAATTCGATCTTTGGCATAGTGAGCCACTTCCCCCAACTCACAGAACCGCACTCCATCTGGGCAATGCTTATGTATCAATTCATTCAGTTTATTCATTCTTCTTCACCCCCGTTGCTAAAGCCGATTGCATTCAACGCCTTCTTGATTTCGGCATTACTCTTGAGTTCTTCCTCGATTTTCTTTACATTATCCATGATACCCACGACCAATCTGCGCAAAGGCTCATATTCCCGCAAAGCCGTTTCTTCATCCGCATTTCCGTGGGCGATTTCGCTCAGCTTTTGAAAAAGCTTGTACCCGTTATCAGAATAGATGACAGGAATAATGGCGCATTTTTCGTCAACCGCTTTCAGCACCTGAGCAAAGGGCTTTGTGCGGCCGTCCGTTTTCCCCTTGGGGTAAATATCAACACCAGCCTTTTTTCCTACATCTATGGTGATCTGTTCCAGAATGGATCGTAAGTAGATGATAGAACCTGCGCCCAGGCGCTCTTTATGTGCGATCTCTGCTTTGCCCAGCCATTCCGAAAATTTATCCTCCGTCTCAATCGGAAGCTTGATCTGTTCAGGTAGCTTAAAATTCTGCTTAATCACATGGACATTGGGGGTTGCCGAAAAAATATCATCTGCACCAGCCAAAAACCAAGCCTGAACGCAGTGGTTGCATTCCCTGCATGCTGGATTATCCTTTTCGTAGTCCATACATTGCAGTTCACAATCAATACTGATCATTTGGTTGTTGATGATTAAACAATGCAGTTTCCGGGGAGAAACGAAAGAGACACTGTCCTGGCATACTGTTGAGTAAAACGGAAGAATGATCTTGCCAATCTGGATTTCGATGAAATCACCGGCAGAAATCAATCGAATATCCTCCGTTTCCTCTTCGGGAGAAGTCGTATATTTGTCCCAATCAATAAAGGACTCAATTTCTCCGTGATTCTCACCTTTATCAGATAATCTACTGCTGAGTCTCATATATCATCCCTCTAATTCTGCGATGATTTTTGCGATCTCGGCCCGAAGAACCTGCTCCCTTGCCACAATTCTCTCAATTTCTGCGTTCAGCTTCACGATATCGATAACTTCTCTGGTATCTTCCTGCTCAACGTAGTTACTAACAGAGAGGTTATAATCATTATCCTTGATCTCCTGATAGTCAACGCACCGGGCAAAATGCTTGTTATCCGCACGGGACATAAACTCACCCACGATACGAGCGATATTGTCCTCGGTCAGCTTGTTGTTGTTGGTTACCTTTTCGCACTCCTTCGAAGCATCAATGAACAATGTACGGTTGTCCATCTTGTTGCGTTTCAGAACCATAATGCAGGTTGCAATGGTGGTTCCGAAGAACAAATTGCTCGGCAGCTGGATGACACAGTCGATGAAGTTGTTATCGACCAGATACTGCCGGATTTTCTTCTCAGCACCACCACGGTACATAATGCCGGGGAAGCAAACGATGGCCGCCGCACCGTTGGAAGCCAGCCACGAAAGACTGTGCATAATAAACGCCATATCGCCTTTTGAGGCAGGCGCCAACACACCGGCAGGGGAAAAACGGGGGTCGTTGATGAGCAGGGGATTCTTGTCCCCTTCCCAGGGCACGGAGAAGGGCGGGTTTGATACGATCAGCTCAAAGGGCTGGTCGTCCCAGTGCTGGGGACTGAGCAAGGTATCCTCCCGCACAATGCTGAACTTGTCAAACTCAATATTATGCAAAAACATATTGATCCGGCAAAGATTGTAGGTGGTCAGGTCGATTTCCTGGCCATAGAAGCCCCGCTCAATATTGTCCTTGCCCAGCACCTTTTCCACCTTCAGCAGCAGAGAGCCGGAGCCGCAGGCGGGGTCATAGACCTTGTTGACCTTCGTCTTGCCTATAGTACCGAGACGGGCGAGCAGCTCCGAAACATCGGCAGGTGTGAAATACTGCCCGCCTTTTTTGCCGGCGTTGGCGGCGTACATTCCCATAAGGTACTCATAGGCATCGCCGAACATGTCGGGGTTGATGCCGTCGGCGGAGAACAGCGGCATCTGTGCCACGCCGTTCAAAAGCTCTACCAGAACCTTATTGCGCTTGGCGACGGTTTCGCCGATGGCCTTGCTGTTCACATCGAAATCATCAAACAGGCCCGCAAAATCGTTTTCCGCATCGCCGCTGGCGGCCCTGCTTTCGATGTGGTTGAACACCCGTTCCAGCGTTTCGTTCAGGTTGTCGTCCTTATCCGCACGGGCAAGGACATTACAGAACAGTTCCGAAGGCAGGATGAAAAAGCCCTTTACCTGTATCAAATCCTCACGGGCAGGCTCTGCATCGGCGTCGGACATCTTGGCGTAATCAAAGTCCTTGTTCCCGGCGGCGTGTTCGCCTTCGTTGATATAGGCAGTGAAGTTCTCCGAAATGTAGCGGTAGAACATCGTGCCGAGCACATAAGATTTGAAATCCCACTCCGCCACATGACCTGCATGAACAAGGTCGGTTGCGATTTTATAGATGCGGCGGAACAGCTCGTCCCGCTCATGATCGTTATTTCTGTCAGCCATTATTGTCACTCCTTCCGGAAGATTAGCAATATTATACCATAAAATTATCATTTTCTCAACGCCATTTGGAAAAAGCGGAACTTTTTTCGTCGTAAAAGCGGGTTTAACGTGATCGCCCTGACGATGGTAAGTCTTTGCAGAGGCAATAAGACAAAAGAAGAATAAAGATCGAACAGACAAATGCTGCTCCGAAACTGACGTAAAAAGGAAACGCGAGCGTTAGGGCAAGCATTTACTTTGCTTCCGCGGGAACGTTCACGTTTCCAAAGAAAAATGATATGCAGGCTGCCGTGAAGGAAATTCGTCAAAATTCACAGCAGTCCGAGCATTCTGCATAAAGCAGGCTGC
>ENA-OOWZ01001311-OOWZ01001311.1-human-gut-metagenome-genome-assembly--contig:-NODE-1311-length-12219-cov-5.660638_pt1 | contig 12219 bp, 7 predicted proteins | sample MGYA00241580_ERZ501329 | MGnify/ENA primary metagenome ERZ501329 (study PRJEB25962, sample SAMEA2042923) | human gut metagenome | biome: human gut; feature: human-associated habitat; material: faeces... | reverse complement strand
CGGCTACCTCATGGACGAGGACGAAAATTTCATCATTGACGAGGAAGCCGCACCCGTAGTCAAGCAGATATACCGTCTGTGCCTTGCCGGGAACGGTCCGACCAAGATAGCCCGTATGCTGACCGAGCAGGAAATCCCAACGCCGGGAACGCTGGAATACCGCAGGACGGGCAGCACACGCCGCTATCACCCCGGCTATGAGTGCAAATGGGCGACAAATACCGTGGTGCATATCCTTGAAAACCGGGAGTACATGGGCTGTTTGGTGAACTTCAAGACGGAGAAACCGTCCTACAAGACCAAGCACAGCATAGAAAATCCCATTGAGAAACAGGCAATTTTCGAGAACCACCATGAGCCTATCATCGACACCCAGACATGGGAGCGTGTGCAGGAATTACGCAAACAGCGCAAGCGTCCGAACCGCTATGATGAAGTGGGCTTGTTCTCTGGTATGCTTAGACTCGCGAAGAAAGCGCCGGATGTTGTCCGCGTCCAGCTCGTAATAGAAGCTGGAGCTCCGGCGGCTGGGTCAGGCTGAAATTGCTGAACAGCTGCACCGGGTCGTCGCCGATCATGGCCTGGGCTGGCTGATTTTTTCCGGTGGTTGCATTTTGGATCAAGTTATGCTACAATGCACCTAATCATACACACCGGGCTTTACCTATTAAATATAGAAGCCCGGGAAAGAGCCGGAAAGGAGCCGGAAGCATGGAGACCATTACCAGCCGCCAGAATCCGCTGATGACCCATATCCGCAAGCTGGCCGGGTCCGCCGCCTATCGCCGCCAGACGGGGCAGTGCCTGTGCGACAGTCCCAAGCTGCTGCGGGAGGCCGCCCAGTGGGGGGCGGAGGTGCAGACCGTGGTGTCGGTGGAGCCGTGGCCGGAGCCGCTGCCGGAAAAGGTCCGGCAGGTGCTGGTGCCGCCGGAGGTCATGGCCTCCATCAGCCCCGCCAAGACCCCCCAGGGGGTGCTGTTTACCTGCCGCGTGCCGGTTCTGCCGGTGCCGGAAACGCTTCCGGGCCGGCGCTATGTGGTGCTGGACGGGGTCCAGGACCCCGGCAACGTGGGGACGGTGCTGCGGACCCTGGACGCCTTTGACGCCGATGGGCTGCTGCTGACCGGCGGGTGCGCGGACCCCTTCGGGCCGAAAACCGTCCGGGCCTCCATGGGGGCGGTGTTCCGCCGCCCGGTGTGGAACGTGACGCCGGAGGAGCTGGGGGACCTGCTGCGCCGCAGCGGCATCCCCCTGTACGGCGCGGCCCTGCGGCCGGACGCCATGGACGCCCGGCAGGCGGACTATTCCCGCTGCGCCCTGGCCATCGGCTCCGAGGGGCGGGGCCTGAGCCGGGAGGTGCTGGACCTGTGCGACAAAACCGTGCTGATCCCCATGTCACCCCGCTGCGAGTCGCTGAACGCGGCCATTGCGGCGGCGGTGCTGCTGTGGGAAAGCTGGCGGTGAACGGAAGGAGGGGACTGCCGTGGCGGCGCTGAAATACTGGGTATGGCTGACGGCCCTGCCGGGGCTCAGCAACCGCAGCAGGCTTCTGCTGCTGGAGCGCTATGGCTCCCCGGAGGACGTATACTATGCCGACGCCGAGGAGCTGGCCCTGACCGAGGGGCTGACGCCGGGACAGGCCCAGCTGCTTTCGGACAAGAGCCTCACCCGGGCGGACCGCATCCTGGCGGACTGCGCCCGGGGCGATATTTTCCTGCTGACCATGCAGGATGCCGCCTATCCCGCCCGGCTGCGGGACATTTTCGACCCGCCGGTGCTGCTGTACGGCAAGGGGTCGCTGCCGCTGTTTGACGAGGAGGCGGCCATTGCCGTGGTGGGCACCCGGTCCTGCACCCCCTATGGCCTGCGGTGCGCCCACCGGATGGGCTATGAGCTGGCCCGGCAGGGCGCCGTGGTGGTGTCCGGCATGGCCAAGGGCATCGACGGCGCCGCCATGCGGGGCGCATTGCAGGCGGGAGGCTTTACCGCCGCCGTGCTGGGTGGCGGGGTGGACGTGGTATATCCCGCGGAAAACCGCAGATTATATGAAGATATCGCCGCCACCGGCGTGCTGCTGTCGGAGTATCCGCCGGGAACGGAGCCCCTGCCGGGGCATTTTCCCGTGCGCAACCGCATCATCAGCGGACTGAGCCTGGCGTCCTTGGTGGTGGAGGCCCCGGTGCGCTCCGGGGCGCTGATCACCGCCCACGCCGCCCTGGACCAGGGGCGGGACGTGTTCGCCGTGCCCGGTCCCATCGACGCGGCAGCCAGCGTGGGCTGCAACCGGCTGATTCGGGACGGCGCGGGACTGGCCGCGTCGGGCTGGGACATTCTGTCGGTGTATCACAGCCGGTTTCCCCACCGGCTGCACCCGGCCCAGATGACCGTTCCCGAGCCGGGGGAGACCCCCAGGCAGGAGGAAAGCCCTCCGCCGGCCCAGAAACCGGAGCCGGAAGCCCCTGCCGCGCCGGAGCTGCCGGTGCTGGACCTGGACCGCAACCGGGAGGGGCTCACCGACGATCAGCTGGCGCTGATTCGGGTGCTGGATACGGAGACGCCGCTTCTGACGGATGAGGCGGCGGAGCAGACGGGCCTGCCGGTAAGGCGGGTGCTGTCGGCGCTGACGGTGCTGGAGATCGACGGCTATGCCCAACGGTCCGGCCCCCGCAGCTATGTGCGCACAGTAAGGTTACATTCGGAAAAGGAAGGATCATAAATATGGCAAAAAAGGCTGAAAAATACCTGGTGATCGTGGAGTCCCCGGCCAAGGCCAAGACCATCGGCAAGTACCTGGGCCCGGCGTATCAGGTGAAGGCCTGTATGGGACATCTGCGGGACCTGCCCAAAAGCAAGCTGGGCGTGGACGTGGAAAACGATTTTGAACCCAATTACCGGCCCATCAAGGGCAAGGAGGACATCATCCGGGACCTGAAGCAGGCGGCCAAGGAAAGCGACGCCGTGTATCTGGCCACCGACCCGGACCGCGAGGGGGAGGCCATCAGCTGGCACCTGAAGCAGCTGCTGGACCTGCCGGAGGACAAGACCTTCCGGGTCACCTTCAACGAGATCACCCGCAAGGTGGTCACCGAGAGCATCCGCCAGCCCCGGGACATTGACCAGGACCTGGTGGACGCTCAGCAGGCCCGGCGCATCCTGGACCGCATCGTGGGCTATGAGCTCTCTCCCCTGCTGTGGAAAAAGATCCGCCGGGGCCTGTCCGCCGGGCGGGTCCAGTCCGTGGCCATGCGCCTGGTGGCGGACCGGGAAAAGGAGATCGCCGATTTCGTGCCCCAGGAATACTGGACCCTGGACGCCCTGCTGAAAAACGACCAGGGGGCCCGGTTCAAGGCACATTACTATGGCCGCGGCGGCAAGAAATATGAGCCCGTCTCCCAGCAGGAGGTGGACGACATCCGCGCCCGGCTGCAGGACACGCCCTTTGCCGTGTCCAACGTGAAGCGCACGGACAAGCGGCGCTCCCCGTCGCCTCCCTTCACCACCTCCACCATGCAGCAGGAGGCCTCCCGGAAGCTGAATATGACCCCCCGCCGGACCATGGCCATCGCCCAGCAGCTGTATGAGGGCGTGGACATCAGCGGCGAGGGCACCGTGGGTCTGATCACCTATATGCGTACCGACTCCCTGCGTATCTCCGACGAGGCACAGGCAGCGGCCCGCAGCTTCATTGAAAGCCGCTACGGCGCGGCCTATCGCCCGGAAACCCCCAAGCAGTACAAGGCCAAGGCCGGGGCCCAGGACGCCCACGAGGCCATCCGCCCCAGCAGCGTCACCCTGACCCCGGAGCAGGTGAAGGGCGACCTGACCGGCGAGCAGTATCGCCTGTACCGGCTGATCTGGAGCCGCTTTCTGGCCAGCCAGATGTCTAACGCCGTGTATGACAGCGTCAGCGTGGACATTGCCGCCGGGGAGCACGCCTTCCGGGCCAGCGCCAGCAGCCTGAAATTCGCCGGCTACACCGCCGTGTATGAGGAGAGCCGGGACGACGATAAGGAGGACAGGGAGCCTGCCCTGCCGGAGCTGCAGCCCGGCGAGGTGGTGACTCTGGAGGGCTTCGAGCCCGGCCAGCACTTCACCCAGCCCCCCGCCCGGTATACCGACGCCACCCTGATTCGCACCATGGAGGAAAACGGCATCGGCCGCCCCTCTACCTACGCGCCCACCGTTTCCACCATTCTGGACCGGGAATATGTGGTGAAGGAGGGCAAGGCCCTGCGGATCACGCCTCTGGGCCAGGTGGTGACGGACCTGATGTGCCAGCGGTTCCCGGACATTGTGGACGTGAAGTTCACCGCCCGGATGGAGGACGAGCTGGACGAGGTGGAAAGCGGCAAGATCCCCTGGAAGCAGCTGCTGCGGCAGTTTTACGGCGGCTTTGAAGGCAACCTCCGCCAGGTGGAGAAGGATATGGAGGGCGTATACCTGAAGGTCCCCGACGAGGTCACCGAGGAGAAGTGCGACGTGTGCGGCCGGAACATGGTGGTCAAATCCGGCCGGTTCGGCCGGTTCCTGGCCTGCCCCGGGTACCCGGAGTGCACCTTCACCAAGCCCCTGGTGGTGGAGATGCCGGGCCGCTGCCCCAAGTGCGGCGGGCGGCTGATGAAGCGCACCGGCGTCAGCAAGAAAACCGGCAAGCAGTATACCTATTACTGCTGCGAGCGGCTCAACGCCGCCGACGAAAGCGCCCGGTGCGATTTCATGACCTGGGACGTGCCGGTGAAGGACGACTGTCCCGTGTGCGGCCACACCATGTTCAAAAAGGCTGGCAAGGGCTTCCGCAAGCCCTTCTGCATCAATCCCGAGTGTTCCAACTTCCTGCCGGAGGATAAGCGCGGCTATGTGAAAAAGGCCAAGACGGAGGAGCCTGCGGAGGGTGCTGCCGAGACCCCGGCGGAGCCTGTCCAGGAGGAGAAAAAGCCCGCCAAAAAGACTGCCAAGACCACAAAAACCACCAAAACTACCAAGACTGCGAAAACTACCAAGACAACCAAGACTACGAAAACCACCCGGAAAAAGGCGGAGGAAGCATGAACCATGTTACAGTGATCGGCGCAGGGCTGGCCGGCAGCGAGTGCGCCTGGCAGCTGGCCCAGCGGGGCATTCCCGTGACCCTGCGGGAGATGAAGCCGGAAAAAATGACCCCCGCCCACCAGACCGCCGATTTTGCGGAGCTGTGCTGCTCCAATTCCCTGCGGGCAGCGGGGCTGGAAAACGCCGTGGGCCTGCTGAAGGAGGAGCTGCGGCAGCTGGGAAGCCTTTTGATCCGCTGCGCGGACGAGACCGCCGTCCCCGCAGGCGGAGCCTTGGCGGTGGATCGCCACGGCTTTTCCCGGCTGGTAACGGAGCGGGTCAGAAGCCACCCCCTGATCACCGTGGTCCCCGGTGAGGTGACGGACCTGCCGGAGGGGGAGGTGGTGGTGGCCTCCGGCCCCCTGACCTCCGACGCCCTGGCGGACCGGCTCCTCTCCATGCTGGGTGGACAGGACTCCGCCCTGCATTTCTTCGACGCGGCGGCGCCTTTGGTGAGCTTCGACAGCGTGGACATGGACAGCGGCTTTTTCGCGTCCCGGTACGACAAGGGAACGCCGGACTACATCAACTGCCCCATGGACCGGGAGGAGTATCTGGCCTTCTGGCAGGAGCTGATCCACGCCCAGGAGGCGGAGGTTCACGGCTTTGAGGATAAAAACGTATTCGAGGGCTGTATGCCCGTGGAGGTCATGGCCCGGCGGGGAGAGGACACCCTGCGCTACGGTCCCCTGAAGCCCCGAGGCCTCAAGGACCCCCGCACCGGGAAGGAGCCCTATGCCGTGGTGCAGCTGCGCAAGGACAACGCCGACGGCACCATCTATAACCTGGTGGGGTTCCAGACCCACCTGCGCTTCCCGGAGCAGAAGCGGGTGTTCTCCATGATCCCCGCCCTGCATGATGCGAAATTCCTGCGCTACGGCGTCATGCACCGGAACACCTATCTGGATTCCCCCCGGCTGCTGGACCGGTATTACCGGCTGAAGGCGATGCCCCGCATTGCCTTTGCCGGACAGATGACCGGCGTGGAGGGGTATGTGGAGTCCTGCGCCTCCGGGTTTCTGGCAGGCGTGGAGACGGCCCGGCGGCTGCTGGGCCAGGCCCCCATGGACTTCCCCCGGGAGACGGCCATCGGCGCTCTGGGGCTGTATGTCAGCAACGAGTCCGTGACCCAGTTCCAGCCCATGAACATCAATTTCGGCATCATGCCGCCTCTGGACCACCGGGTCAAGGGCAAGCGCAACAAAAACGCCGAGCTGTCCCAGCGGTCGCTGGCCATTATCGAGCAGCTGAAGCAGGAGGTTCTGAACTATGAAGATCATCATTGACGCCATGGGCGGCGACAACGCCCCGCTGGAAATCGTGAAGGGCGCCCTGCTGGGCATGGAGCACTGGGGCGTGGAGGTGCTGCTGACCGGCGACACCGAGGCCATTCTCCGGGCGCTGCGGGACTGCGGCCACGACACCATCCCCCGGGGGATGGAGATCGTCCACACCACGGAGACGGTGGAGATGTGCGACGACCCCTCCAAGGTGTTCCGGCACAAGAAGGATACCTCCATGGGCGTGGGCCTGACCCTGCTGCGGGACGGCAAGGCCGACGCCCTGGTTTCCGCCGGGTCCACCGGGGCTTTGCTGGCCGGGGCCACCCTGATCACCAAGCGCATCCGGGGCATCCGCCGGGCGGCTATGGCCCCGGTGATCCCCACCACCGGCGGCAAGGCCGTGCTCATCGACTGCGGGGCCAACGCCGAGTGCACCCCGGAGTATCTGATGCAATTCGCCTACCTGGGCAGCTTCTATGCCAGCCGGGTGCTGGGACTGGAGCGCCCCCGGGTGGGCCTGCTGAACATCGGCGCGGAGGACAGCAAGGGCACGGACCTGCAACGCGAGACCCTGGCCCTGCTGCGCAAGGCCGGGGAGGAGGGCCACCTGAACTTCATCGGCAACATCGAGGCCAAGGAGGCCATCAAGGGCGGCTGCGACGTCATCGTCACCGACGGCTTCTCCGGCAACATCCTGCTCAAGACCATGGAGGGCGTGGGCTCCTTTGCAGGCCATGCCCTGGGCGATATTTTCAAAAAGAATCTGCTGACCAAGCTGGCCGCCGCCATGGTGATGCCGGGGCTGCGGGCCTTCAAGGCCCAGCTGGACCCCAACAAGGTGGGGGGCACCGCCTTCATCGGTATCTCCAGGCCCGTCATCAAGGCCCACGGCTCCTCCAACGCCGAGGCCATCGACAACGCCATCGGCCAGGCCAGGCAGGTGGCCGAAAGCGGCATCATTGGACAGATTCAGGAAAATGTGCATCTGATGCAGGTGCAGCCGGAATAATTCACAAAAAGGGTATTGACAGACCTGACCAATTGCCGTATTATTTTCCAAGACAAAGCCCGAAAGGAGGGATCATCTCATGACGATGGACGAGATCTTCAAGACCATGCAGGATCTGATCGCTGAGCAGTTTGCCATTGATACCGACGAGATCGGCATGGATAGTTCTTTTGTGGACGATCTGGGCGCCGACTCCGTGGACCTGGTGGAGCTGGTCATGGCCATGGAGGAGGAATTCGACGTGGGCGAGATCGACGAAGAGGACCTCACCGGTCTGAAGACCGTGGGCGACTGCGTGCGCTATCTGTATAATAAGCTGAACTGAATCAATCAAGCAGCTGAAAAAGAAGGCCCCGTTGGTTGCAACGGGGTTTCCTTTTTCCGCTGCGGAAGGGAGAAAAACATCATGCATACCCTGCAAGTACTGGAAAAAAAACTGGGCTATACCTTCCGCTGCAAGGAGCAGCTTCAAGCGGCCCTGTATCACAGCTCCTACGCCAACGAGCACCGCTGCTGCGGCGTCAGCAGCAACGAGCGACTGGAGTTTCTGGGGGACGCCGTGCTGGGCCTGGTCACGGCGGACTATCTGTACCACAAGCACCCGGATTTGCCGGAGGGGGACCTGACCCGGCCCCACGGCTCCGGCAGCCAGACGGCCCTGACCGTGACCATGGACCGGTGGGAGCCCCTGTATCTGCGGGGCTTCGCCGCCGGGGAATACACCGGCCGCAGCTGGCAGCCCCTGGAGGGGGAGGCCCTGGCGGCCCAGTCCGACACCCTGTATACCCTGCAAAGGGACTATTTCTTCCCCTCCACCCAGGTTTCCGCCGCCTGGCAGGACGTATCCGGCGGCGAAAGCCGGACCGTCACCGTGGCCAACGCCGGGGCCTGCCGCCAGCGGCTGTATCTGCCCTATGGGGCGGCCACGGATGCCCTGGACGCCGCCGACCTGGCCGGAGAGGGGGGCCGCGTCCCGGCGGACGCCGTCACCCTGTCCGTTTACCCGGTGGAGGACAGCTATCTCTTGCAGGACGCCCTGTCCCGGTCCGGGGACGACACTCCCTATCGCCAGGGGGAGGCGGTATACCGCCAGTGGGTCTATGACCACTATCTGACGGTGCCCCAGAGCACCTATGAGGCCCTGACCCGGGCCTTTGCCCCGGAGAGCGATATGACCACCACCCAGGCCAAGGCGGCGGTGCTGGCCTGGCTTTCCCAGAGCGTCAGCTATCGCCAGGGGGCCTCAGTGTCCGGCGGCGACATCGCCGCCGCCATGGCCTCCGGCGGCCAGCAGGGCAGCGACATCCACTATGCCACCCTGGCGGCTCTGCTGCTGCGGTGCTGCGGCGTCCCGGCCCGATACGCTGAGGGCTACGTCGTGACCCGCCAGCAGGCGGAGGCCATGGTCCCCGGCGGCACCCTGACCCTGACGGAGCAGAGCAGCCACGCCTGGACGGAGTATTATCTGGACGGCGTGGGCTGGCTGCCCTTTGACGCCGCCCCAGGCTATACGGACCTGGTGGAATACCGGCTGCCGGAAAACGGCCCGGAGGGGGAAAACGGCCAGGGGGACACCCCCGTGCCGGACACCCCCGTTCAGGAGCGGGAGCCGGAGGTCGTCCCGGAGGAGGAACAGCCCCAGGACCGGCGGGCGGAATATGTCCGCAATGCCCTGCTGACCCTGGCGGCGGTGCTGGCGCTGGGGCTGCTGGCCCTGACCGTCCGCGCCCTTCTGGGCCGCAGGCGGCTGCGGCAGGCGGCGGCCCGGTATCAGGATCCGGACTGCCGCATGGGCTGCGGATACATCCTGTGCGCCGTCCATGACCTGCTGGGTCAGCCGGGCCTCCCGGAGGACCCCCTGTCCCCGGAGGACGCGGAGGACCTGGTGTACCTGGAGCGGGAGGTGTGGTACAGCGGCCACACCATGACGGAGGACCAGCGGCGGCGATGCCTGGCCCTGCTGGAAAGCGCCCGCCGGGTATGGCGGGAGCAGACCCCGGCCCTGCGCCGGTTTGCGGCAAGATTTATCACCTGCAAGGTGTTTTGAATAGAGAAAGAACAAAGGAGGAAACATCACATGAGAGTTACCAAACGCCTGATGGCCGCGCTGCTGGCGTGCCTGATGCTGCTGTCTCTGCTGCCGGTTCCGGCCTATGCGGCAGACGACGGGCGCATCGCCCTGCTGGCCGTGGCCCAGGACGGCTATGTCATCGAGCCGGAGTATATCGGCTATCGCTCCGGCGACACGGTGAAGGACGTGCTGAAAAACAGCGGCCACACCTTCTCCGGCATCGACAGCGGATTTATTACCGCCGTGGACGGCCGGACGGACAACTACTCCCTGCACTACGACGGCGACGGCTATGCCTTGGACGCCTCGGCCAAGGGACTGACGGCCATCTGGTTCACCACCAATGCCAATCAAAGCTACGGCGAGAATCTGCTGCACCTGGCAGAGCGGATGGCGGCCTACAACACGTCCACCAACGGACTGAAGGACTACGCCGCCGCCAAGGAGGCCTATGACGCTGCCCACAGCGGCTTCTATGCCGCCGCCAACGCCGCGGCGGCCCCCCTGCGCACCGCCCTGGAAAAGGCCATCGACAAGTTCGAGGCCTTCCAGGCGGGCGACCGGGTGACCGTGACCATCGCCGCCACCCAGGACGGCAGCGCCGTGACCCCGGCGCAGGCCACCTTCACCAGCGAGTTCGGCACCGTGACCACCGTGAAGAACGCCGGTTCCGTGCAGCTGGTGCCCGCCACCTATCAGTTTGACCTGTCCGACGGCGGCATCAACCACGTCCGGGGCACCGTGGAGGTCACGGCCCAGGGCGCGGCTGTGTCCGCCCCCCTGCCCTCCGGCAAGTGGATCAAGGAGCTCCGCCTGGGCATTGACAACCAGTGGAAGGACGGCGAGGACGTCCCCAAGTTTGACGAGACCGACGGCGGCGCCACCTTCTGGGTGCCTGACTATTCCTATGGCACCCTGTATCCCTACATGGTCCCCGGAGACGGCATTGGCACCGGTGAGGGGCAGATGAACGTCCGGGTATACCTGGCCGGGGTGGAGACCCTGCCCAAGTACGCCCGCTCCTGGCAGAGCAAGGCCACGGCGCTGAGCCGGGTCCTTCCCGGCAGCAGCCTAGAGGGCGGGGACGTGGTGCTGGAGGCCCGGTATACCGTGGACGGCTACGAGCAGTATCAGCCCTATACCCTGCACGTTCTGCGCACCCCCAGCCTGACGGACCTGGTGGTATCCGACGCCTCCGCCCGGCTGAAGCTGGACTTTGACAAGAAAACCCTGAGCTATACCGTGGCCACCACAGAGGACACGGTGACCGTTACCGCCTCCCCCCTGTGCGCCCAGGCCAAGCTGACCGTTGCCGGGAAGGCGGCCCAGGGCGGCGCTCCCGTGAACGTGACCCTGGCTGGCTGCCAGAAGAACGGCAAGGGGCAGTACATCATCCCCGTGGAGCTGACCTTCGAGGGCCGCGCCGTCACTTATACGGTGCTGGTGGAAAAGCGGGAAAGCGTTCTGGTGACCCTGGAGCATGAGCAGGATGTGACGGTGGAGCTGACCAACAACGCCGGGGCGGTGATCGCCCCCCGGCAGCAGACCGGCACCGCCGACGTGTACGCCCTGGTTCCCGGCGACAGCTACACCTATGTCTCCACCAAGAACAGCTATTTCCACACCACCGCCGCCGTGAAGGCCTCCGCCGGGCTGACGGTGCAGGTGCCCACCCCCATTGTGGAGGACTGGCTCAAGGGCCTGGACGCCAAGAGCGGCACCTCCGCCAAGGCCATCCCCTATCCCATGACCCCGGCTTTCAGCGCAGGCGTCCACGAGTATGACTTCGCCGTGGAGTCCAACAACGCCTCCTTCTTCCTGAACCGGGCCAGGACAGACAGCACCTATGTGACCACTATGGTCTATTACGGTCACTATAACACCAACTTCGCCGACAAGCTGTATGAAAAGGCGCTGACCTCCAAGGACGATGGCTACGGCTCCGTGGCCAACTTCATGGCCGCCGGCGGCCATGGCAACTCCATGGAGCTGCAGGTGGCCCAGGCCAAGGCCGTAGGCGGCGTCACCTTCTATCAGAGCTATCTCATCTCCGCCCACCGGGTCATGACCCTGAACTCCATGAAGCTGGCGGACAACAACGGCAGTGCCCTGCCCCTGAACCAGAAGGACGATGCATCCAAAGCCTTCGACAAGCTGGTGCTGGATTACACAACGTCCCTGGGCCAGCGGGTGCCGGAGATACAGCTGACTCTGCGCCCCCTGTCCGGCTATAAGCTGGACGCGGACATGACCGTTACCGTGGCCTGCGGCGACTGGAGCCAGACCCTGACCTATGACGCGGACAACAAGCCCAACGTCCTGCGGACGGTGAACGTTCCCCTGAACACCGCCCTGCAGACGGAGACCGTCACCGTCACCGTTTCCCACAGCGAGCCCACCTCCGTAGCGCAGACCTATTCCATCCGGATCAACAAGCTGCCGCCGGTGGAGACCGCCGTCACCACCGACCCCGCCGACGCCACGGTGTTCCTGACCAGCAACGTCAACGGCCAGCGGATCCTGCCCGGCGAGACCGGCACCTATACCCTGGACACCAACGGAGCCTATACCCTGGTGGTGACCCGCAGCGGCTATGTGGGCCAGAAGCTGGACGTGATCGCCGGGGAGGACAGCAAGAGCATCACCGTAAAGCTGGAAAAGGCCCCGGAGAGCACCCACAACGACATTCTCCAGCCCGGCGACTGGCCCCTGTTCCGGGCGGACAGCAACAACAACGGCGTGGTCAGCGCCCCCACCCAGACCGGAAG
>ENA-OOWZ01001306-OOWZ01001306.1-human-gut-metagenome-genome-assembly--contig:-NODE-1306-length-12242-cov-2.201608_pt1 | contig 12242 bp, 10 predicted proteins | sample MGYA00241580_ERZ501329 | MGnify/ENA primary metagenome ERZ501329 (study PRJEB25962, sample SAMEA2042923) | human gut metagenome | biome: human gut; feature: human-associated habitat; material: faeces... | reverse complement strand
GCGTTTAGTTTTATGTATTAGCATTAATAATTTCATCTGCTTCTTCTTGTGATATATATCCATTTCCAACCATTGTTTCTAATACATGCTCTTGTCTACTTTTAGTTAAATCTGGATTTTTGGTTGGAGCATACACTGAAGGAGCATTAGGAATTCCAGCCATCATGGTACATTCATTTAAGTCCATTTCACTAGGTTCTTTATCTAAAGTTAAATCTTTACAATTTTTATTGAAATAGTAACGTGAAGCCACCCCAACGCCATATAAATCATGTCCAAGATAAATCGAGTTGAGATATTGCTCTAAAATTTCTTCTTTAGAATAATTATCTTCAATAGCAAATGCCATAAATATTTCTGCAAGTTTTCTAGAAAATGGGTTCATATCTATAAAATAAATGTTTTTAGCAAGTTGCTGTGTAATAGTACTACCACCTTCACGTAAATCAAAATTTGTAACATTAACATATATAGCTCTACCTATTGAGCGTAAATCTATTGCACCATGGTCATAAAAACGTCTATCTTCTACAGAGACTACAGCATCTAAATAATTCTGTGGTAAGTCTTCATATTTCACATAATTTTCATCACTTTGAATTTGCTCTATTTTACTAATTAAAGGCTCTTCTTTTATAGCTTGGCTGTATAGGGAATAACCATATATTCCAAGCGAAGCGGCAATTAGTATTATAATTAAAAGCAAAATTAATAAAAACTTTTTCATACGTATCACCAAATATATTATACAGTAAAAAGTAATTATTGTAAAACAATAATTAAAAAATTAATATAATATTAAGAAATAAAAAAAATTAAAAAAAGTCTAAAAAGTACTTGCAATTTAATAAATGTTGTATTAAAATTTATCCAGGTGGAGAGAAGTGGTACAAAGTGGTAAAAAATGAATTGAGGTGAAACGAAGTGCTAATTCGGTCAATATGAACATTCTTTAGATGCCAAAGGCAGATTAATAATGCCAGCAAAGCTAAGAGAAGATATGGGCGAAAAGTTCATAATCACTAAAGGCTTAGACGGGTGTCTATTTGGATTTTCACAAAACGAATGGGAAAACTTCGAAACTAAATTAAAAACACTTCCACTTACCAATAAAAATGCTAGAGACTTCGTAAGATTTTTCTTATCTGGAGCAATGGAATGCGAAATAGATAAACAAGGAAGATTTTTAATATCTAGCAATCTAAGAAACGTTGCAACACTAGAAAAAGAAGTAGTTATAATTGGTGTTGGGACAAGAATAGAAATATGGAATAAAGACAAATGGGAAGAATACAACAGTGAGGAAAATATATCAGCAGATGATATTGCAGAAAATATGACAATGTTAGGTATATAACTTGAAAAAGTTTATATAAATTTTATACAAAAGAAAAATTTAAAATATACTAATGAAGAAAAAGTTACAAAAGAAGTTTTGTGAACATTTACTAAAGAGAAATCAAGAAAAACTTGATAAGAAGAGGGCTATACTAAAGAGGAATTTTAATATACAAAAGATAAAATCTTAAGAAACTAATTATATTTTATTTATCTATGTACTTAAGAAAAAATATTTAAATTACAAATGTAAATAGCTAATATATACCACGAAAAAGGGAATGAAATACAAATGACGAAACCGCTAGAAACAAAAGAAGAATAGCTACTAAACAGTTGGAAATCAAAAACTTCCAACTGTTTGTGCTATTCAAAAAAATGATAAATGGAGGGTATGTATTGGAATTTAAGCATAAACCTGTTTTACTTGATGAATGTATAAATGGATTAAATATAAAACAAGATGGAATTTATATAGATGGTACCTTAGGAGGTGCTGGACACAGCAAAGAGATTGCTAAAAGATTATCAAGTAAAGGGCTATTAATCGGAATAGATAGAGACTTAGAAGCTTTATCAGCAGCAAAAGAAAATTTAAAAGAATTTAAAAATGTTAAATATATACATGGGAATCATGATGATATAGATATAATATTGCAAGATTTGCGGAATAGAAGCTGTAGATGGAATATTACTGGATTTGGGTGTTTCCTCATATCAATTAGATGAACGAAATAGAGGATTTAGCTATTTAGGAGAGAATACATTAGATATGAGAATGGATAAAACACAAGAACTAACTGCAAGAGATGTGGTTAATAATTATCCAGAAGAAAAATTAGCAAATATTATATATGAATATGGAGAAGAGAGATTCTCTAGAAATATAGCAAAAAATATTTGTATAGAGCGAAAAAAAGCACCAATAGAAACGACTGCAGAATTAGTAAAAATAATAGAAAATTCTATTCCTAAATCGAAGCAAAATAATGGGCATCCTGCCAAAAGAACATTTCAAGCAATCAGGATAGAGGTAAATAACGAGATAGAACCTTTATATGATACTGTTTTAAAATGTATAAAATGTTTAAACAAAGGTGGAAGATTATGTATTATAACATTCCATTCTTTAGAAGATAGGGCGGTTAAAAAAGCATTTATAGAGGCAGAAGGAAGATGTACATGTCCAAAAGATTTGCCATACTGTGTATGTGGAGCAGTATCTTATGGAAAAATTATAAATAAAAAACCAATAATTGCTACTAAGGAGGAACAAGAGGAAAATTCAAGAAGCAAGAGTGCTAAATTAAGAATTTTCGAAAGAAAATAACGAAAGAGGAGGTGAAGGCTAATGGCTAGATACCAATATGAAACAAGTCCAAGAAAATTAGAACCAGATTTTATACCAAATAGAACATCTAAAAAAAGTCAGGACTTGCAAAGAGAAAGAGAATTAAAAGAGAAAATAAAACAAGAAGCAAAAGAAAGAGCAAAACAAAAAAGAGCTACAGTTGTATTAAAGAAAAAAGTTGTTGTATATATTGCTTTGATTTTTGCAATGCTATTAGTCGTTAGCTATAGAAACTCCCTAATAACAGAAGATTTTAATAAAGTAAAATCACTAAAAGCAGAACTTGCAACACTACAAAAGGAAAACCAACAAACTCAAGTTTCAATAGAAAGCAATCTTAATTTAAGTAAAATAGAAGAAGAAGCAAAAAGTAAATTGGGAATGCAAAAACTTACAAATGATCAAAAGATATATATAAGTTTACCAAAAAAAGATTATGTGCAATCTTCAACTGATAATACAGCAACGACTACAGAAAAAAGTTGGTTAGAAAAAATTATAGAAAAAATAAAAGGAAATTAATCCGCATTTCAAAATTTAAAAATTGAATGTGGATTAATTTTTTGTTTTTTATGGAATAAATTGTGATATATTAGTATAACTAAAATACGGAGGTATGCTATGAAATATAAAGAATTAATAGATAAAATGACTTTAGAAGAAAAAGCAAGTTTATGTGTGGGAGGAGATTATTGGCATAGTAAAGCTATAGAAAAGCTTAATATTCCAAGTATTACAATGTCAGATGGACCACATGGACTAAGAGTGCAAAAAACTAAAGCAGATAATTTAGGAATTAATGAAAGTGAAATTTCGACTTGTTTTCCTGCTTCATCAACAATAGGAAACAGTTGGAATAAAGAAACTGCATACATGTTAGGAAATACTTTAGGAGAAGAAGCAGCTTATGAGAATGTAGATATTGTTTTAGGACCTGCAATAAATATAAAGAGGACACCATTATGTGGAAGAAATTTTGAGTATTTCTCAGAAGATCCATATTTAACAGGAGTATTAGCAAGTGAATATGTAAAAGGATTGCAAACAAATGGGGTAGGAGCTTGTGTAAAGCATTTTGCAGCAAATAACCAAGAAAATAGAAGAAGAACAATAAATGCAGTTGTAGATGAAAGAACTTTAAGAGAGATTTATTTAAAAGCCTTTGAAAAGATTGTAAAAGAAGCAAAGCCATGGTCTATTATGAGCGCATACAATAAACTTAATGGAACATATTGTAACGAAAACCAAGAATTAATGAATATCTTAAGAAAAGAATGGGAGTTTAATGGTTTAGTTATAACTGATTGGGGAGCAGAAAATGATAGAGTTTCTGGACTACTTGCAGGTAATGAAATAGAAATGCCTGGTGGCAGAGGAAATGGTGTAGAAGAAATAATAGAGGCAGTTAAAAATAAAAAAGTATCAGAAGAATATCTAAATGAAGTAGTTAGTAGAATTTTAGAATATGCATTTAAAGGTGCAGAAAGAGAATCTTTAAAAGAATATAATAGACAAGAACACCATAATATAGCAAGAAAATTAGCAGAAGATTCTATTGTTTTATTAAAAAATGATGAAGATATTTTACCAATAAAAAATAAAAAAGTAGCAGTTATAGGAGATATGACTAAAAGACCAAGATATCAAGGTGCAGGTAGTTCTACGATAAATCCATATAGATTGACTAATTTATTAGATTGTTTAAAAGAGCAAGGTATAGAATGTAGTTATGCACAAGGATATGAAAGGGTAGAAAGCGAAAATGATGTAACTTTAAGAGAAGAAGCTATAAAAGTAGCTAAGAATAGTGAATTAGTAATATTATGTGTTGGACTTACAGAAAATTTTGAATCAGAAGGAATGGATAGATTTACATTAGATATTCCAGCTAACCAAAATAAATTAATAGAAGAAATCTGCAAAGTAAACAAAAAAGTTGTAATTGTACTTTCAAATGGTTCACCAATTTTAATGCCATGGAAAGATAATGTACAAGCGATAATTACAGGTTACTTAGGTGGAGAAGCTGGGGCAGAGGCAATGGTAAATTGTTTAACTGGAAAAGTAAATCCTAGTGGAAAACTTGCAGAAACATATCCATTAAGTTTAGAAGATACACCTTGCTACAATTATTATCCAGGAACAGAAGTAAGTGTAGAATATAAGGAAAGTATTTATGTTGGGTATAGATATTATGACAAAATAAGTAAGAATGTTTTATTCCCATTTGGATATGGATTAAGTTATACGACTTTTGAATATTCTAATTTAAATGTAGAAGAAGATGAAGAAGATATTATTGTAAGGCTCAAAATAAAAAATACAGGAAAAGTAGCAGGAAAAGAAATTGCACAAGTATATATTGGACAAGAAAATTCAAAAATATTTAAAGCAAAGAAAGAATTAAAAGGATTTGAGAAAGTTGAATTAGAGCCAGAAGAAGAAAAAGAAGTAATGATAAAAATAAGTAAAGATGAATTAGCTTATTATGATGTAAACCAAAATAAATGGAATATAGAAAAAGGAACATATAATATCTATGTAGGGAAAAATGTAGAGGATATTGTGTTAAAAGCCAATTTGGAAATAGATGGAACTACTATAAACAAAGAATTTCCAAGTATATATATGACTGGAAATATCGAAGATGTTAGTGATACTGATTTTGAAGAAATATTAGGACATAAAATACCTACAAGATATATAGATTTAAAGGATTTAACTGTAGAAAATACATTAGAGCAATTTAAAAATACAAAAATAGGTAAAAAAATCTTTGACCATGAAATGGAAAAAATGGATAAATTAATGAAAGAGCAAAATGTAAATAAAGCAACAAAGGTAATGATGGATTTGCAAAAACCACTAAAGAAATTCTATGAAAAGAAAAGTAGTAAATATACCAAAGAGATGGTGGAAGAGTTTATAAATACAGCCAAAAAAGATGAAGAAAATTTTGACTTGGATTTTGTCAAGTTATATTTAAAGTAGAATAGGAGATAATTAGAAAAACTGAAAGGAGAAAATATAAATTGATAAAAGCGGTATTTATAGATATTGACGAGACATTAACAAATTCAAAAGGAGAAATAAGCGAGAAAACACAATATGAGATAAGAAGATGTATACAAAAGGGAATTAAGATAATATTAACTTCTGGAAGGGCTAGGAAAGATGCAATAAATTATCAAAAGCAAATAGGAACAAGCCCATATATTATCTCATCAAATGGAGCTTCTTGTTATGACGAATTAAAGAAAAAAGAAATTTTTAGTGAACCAATTAAAAAGAAAGTAGTAAAACAATTATTAGAATATGCACACGAAAATGGATATACGATAAAATTTAATTATAATGAAGAAATGGTTTTAAACAAGGCGGCATATCCAGACGAAAAGGATAAAGAGAAAACCATACAAGAATTAGAAAATATTATAGAAAACGAAAATATTGTGCAATGTGTAGTATCAAGTCCTGATATTGAAAAAATGTTGGAATTAAAAAGATATTTGGCAAAAAAATTTTATGATATAAAGATAGTAAACGAATCAAAAAAGTTAAAAAATCCTGAATTAAAGCCAAATAAAAACTATTATTGTGATATAACTTCTGCTACTATCTCAAAAGGCAAAGCAGTACATATGATATGCCAATATTTAAATTTAGATGAAAAAGAAATTATAACAATTGGAGATGGAGAAAATGATATTTCTATGTTTAATACAACTCCAAATTCAGTTGCAATGGGAAATGCATTAGAATATATAAAAAAACAAGCAAAATATATAACTTCATCAAATGATGAAGATGGAGTAGCAAAAGTATTAGAAAAATTATAAAAATATAGTCCCCGAAAGAAGTAGAAATTTTCTTTCGGGGATTTTTGTTATTTAAACAAGCTGTTGGCACATAGAATAGTAAAAAGAAATTTGGCTATTAAGAGGTGTAAAATGCAAACTGTATCTAGCATAAAAAGTAAAAAAATGATGTTATGGATTATAATTGTTTCTGCAATATTACTTATATTATTAATAGTAAGACTGGCTGGTATCCAATTTGTAGATGGGAATAAATTAAAACAGCTGGCATATGAACAACAAACATTGAATAGAAAGATAACCTCAAAAAGAGGGACAATATATGATGCTACAGGAGAAAATATACTTGCTCAAAGCAGTACGGTAGAAACTGTCACTGTCAATTCTACCAATATTCCAGAAGATAAAAAAGAATTGGTAAGTAAAGCATTGTCAGATATATTAGAGTTAGATTATGAAGAAACATTAAAAAAAGTCCAAAAAAGAAGTTCTATCGAAACTATTGCCAAAAAAGTAGAGAAAGATAAAACAAATGAACTAAGACAATGGATGAAAGATAATAATATAGAAGCTGGAATAAATATAGATGAAGACACTAAAAGGTATTATCCATATAGCACAGTGGCATCACAAGTTATAGGCTTTTGTGGAAGTGACAATCAAGGATTAGACGGAATAGAAGCAAAATATGATGATATTTTAAAAGGAAAAAGTGGGCAGATAGAAAAACTAACAGATGCAAAAGGTGGAGATATGCAGCAATTAGAAGAAACATATGTTGCAGCAGAGAAAGGAAAAGATTTAGTCCTAACTATAGATTTAACTATTCAATCAATTGCAGAAAAATATCTTGAAAATGCATGTATAGATAATGAATGTACAGATGGTGGAAATGTAATTATTATGAATCCAAACAATGGGGATATTTTAGCGATGGCTACATATCCAAACTATGATTTGAATAATCCATACGAATTAGAAAATAGCGAAAATATGGATAGTAGTGAAAAGAATAAACAGTTGCAAGCTAAATGGAGAAATAAAGCCATTGCAGATACATATGAACCAGGTTCTACTTTTAAGTTAATAACTTCTTCTGCAGCATTAGAAGAGGGAATAACAACTACAGATAAAGAAGGAGAATTTAATTGTGGCGGTGGAATAGAAATTGCAGGTGTTAGAATAAAATGTTGGAGATATTATAGACCACATGGAACCCAGAGTTTAAGGCAAGCTCTTATGAATTCATGCAATCCAGTATTTATTGCATTAGGGCAAAAAATAGGTAAAGATAAATATTATGATTACTTAGAAAAATTTGGATTTTTTAAGAAAACAGGAATTGACTTGCCAGGAGAAGCTAAAGGAATATTTTTAGAAAAAGATAAAGTCGGACCAGTAGAATTAGCAACAATAAGTTTTGGTCAAAGATTTGAGGTAACACCATTGCAGATGGTAACTGCAGTTTCTAGTATAGCTAATGGTGGAGAATATATAGAACCTAGAGTAGTTAAAGAAATAATTGATTCCGAAACAGGAGAAAAGCAAGAAGTAGAAGTAAAAAAAGGAGATAGAGTAATATCAGAAGAAACAGCAAATAGTGTGCTTAGTATGATGCAATCTGTAGTCGAAGATGGAACAGGAAGAAACGCACAGGTACAAGGATATTTAGTTGGTGGTAAAACAGGAACATCAGAAGATGGGGTTAATACAAATAAATATGTAACTTCATTTATGGGAGTAGCACCAATTTCTGACCCACAAGTTGTAATTTTAGTTACTTTGTATAACCCAACAGGAGAAGGGGGACACCAAGGAGGAGGTGTCGCAGCACCTGTAGGAGGTCAAATATTAGGAGAAGTATTGCCATATCTAGAACTTAAGCAAGATAAAGAAACAGAAGAGGCAGAAAAAGAAGAAGTAGAAATGCCAGAAATAAGAAATAAAACAGTGAAAGAAGCCAGAGAAATTTTAAAAGAATTAGGATTAGAGCTAGAGATAAATAATTTAACCGAAGAAATCAATGAAAACGAGACATATGTAAAAGAACAAATTCCAAAACCAGGAATAAAAATAACAAAAGAAACAAAAGTTTATATTGATATATAAAATTAGTTGCTATATAATGTATTCGTAAAATTGTATAAAATGGAGGTATATTTATGAACCTTAAAAATATATTAGCAGGTATTGAAGGTATAAAAGCTAAAGGAGACATTGATATAGAAATAAATTCTGTAAAAAATGACTCAAGAAAAGTAGAAAATGGGGACTTATTTATTTCTATAAAAGGGTATGAAACAGACGGAGCAGATTATGTAGGAGAAGCAGTAGAAAAAGGTGCAAAAGCAGTATTAGTAGAAGAAGGAACTAATTTAAAAGAATTAAAAATAAAAGATGATACAACTTTATTAGTTGTTCCAGATGCAAGGCTTGCAATGGCTCAAATTGCATGCAATTATTATGATAATCCATCAAGAAAATTCCAATTAATAGGTGTAACAGGAACAAAAGGTAAAACAACAACTACATATATGATAAAATCTATGTTAGAAAAAAAGGGATTAAAAGTTGGATTAATAGGAACAATCCACAACTATATTGGTGCAGAAGACTTAGGAGATAGTGAAAGAACAACACCAGAAAGCTTAGAATTACAAGAACTATTTGCAAAAATGGCAGAAGCTAAATGTGATGTTGTAGTTATGGAAGTATCATCACAAAGTTTAAAATTAAATAGAGTATATGGTTCAGATTTCAATATAGGAATCTTTACAAATTTATCAGAAGAACACATAAGCGAAAAAGAACATGCAGATATGAAAGAATATTTCGAGACAAAATGCAAATTATTTACTATGTGTAAAAAAGCATATATAAATGCAGACGATTTATATGCTATAAAACTTCCTAAATTAGTACCAGGACCAGAATATATAACATATGGTATAGATAATTATTCTAAGATATTAGCTAAAGATATCACAATAACAAACTCATATGTGGATTTTAGAGTAAAAATAGGAGAAAGAAATGAAAGAGTAAAAGCATGTATACCAGGAAGATTTAGTGTATATAATTCTTTGGCAGCTATCGCTGTTGCCTTACAATTTGGCTGTGATGCAGATACGATAAAAGAAGGTTTGGTAGAAGTTAGAGTGCCAGGAAGATCAGAAATGATAGATAATAAACTAGAAATTCCTATAATGATTGATTATGCTCATTCTCCAGAAAGCTTAGAAAGCATTTTAAATGCTGTAAAATCATATACAAGAGGAAGAGTAATTTGCGTATTTGGTTGTGGTGGTAATCGCGATAAAAACAAAAGACCTCTAATGGGAGAGATTGCAGGAAGAATAAGTGATTATACTATTATTACATCAGACAATCCAAGAGATGAAGAACCTTTAGAAATTATAAAAGAAATAGAAGAAGGCATTAAGAAAACCAAAGCAAATTACAAAGTTATAGAAGATAGAAAAGAAGCTATAAAAGCTGCAATAGAGATGGCAAATAAATTAGATATTGTAGTAATAGCAGGAAAAGGTCATGAAATGTACCAAGAAGTAAAAGGAAAGAAAAATGAATTTAACGAGAAAAAAATAGTAATAGAAATTACAGATGAGCTAAAGAAAAAACAAGAAGAAAAGAGCACAAAAAAGAAAAAGTAAGGGTGAGAGATTAAATGAATTTGCAGATAAAAATATTATTGGTAGCCTTTGGCGTAGCCCTAATACTAGGAATAATTATTTTACCAATATTAAGAAGATTAAAAGTAAGCCAACAAGAAAGAACAGAAGGTCCAAAGTCACATTTGTCTAAAAAAGGAACTCCAACGATGGGAGGAATTATATCTATAATAGCAATTACATTGTTAAGTATAGGTGTTATGCTAATTTATTATATGGATGATCAAGCAGATATTGTAAAAAGGATAATTCCTTTATTGTTTGCAACATTGGGCTTTGGAATAGTTGGATTTATAGATGATTTTAAAAAAATGGTATTAAAAAATACAGATGGATTAAAACCAACATATAAAATGTTAGGATTGTTAGTAATTTCTGTATGTTTTGTATTGTATTTATTAAATGTATTAAATATAGGAACAGATATTTACATTCCAATAATAAAAACTTTTGTAAATATTCCTGTTTGGATTTATATACCTTTTGCAATTATAGTAATGCTTGCTACTACAAATGCTGTTAACTTAACAGATGGTATAGATGGGCTAGCTACAAGTGTAACAACAATTATAGTTGCATGTTTAACAGTAATAGGAGTTATCTTTGATGTAAAAGAAATTATTATATTTGGAACAATAGTATGTGGATGTAATTTAGCATTTTTAATATTTAATTTACATCCTGCGAAAATGTTTATGGGGGATACCGGTTCTTTAATGCTAGGTGGTGTAATTGCTGCAATGGCGCTTGTTCTTAAAATGCCATTATTATTAATTGTTATCGCATTAATTCCAGTATTAGAGACACTTTCTGTAATGATTCAAGTTACATATTATAAAAAAACAGGAAAAAGAATTTTCAAGATGACACCAATTCATCATCATTTTGAATTATCTGGATGGAGTGAGAATAAAATTGTAACAGTATTTAGTTTAATTACATTAATCCTTTGTGTAGTTGGATTGAATATTATCTAATAAAGGAGATAAGAATGGCTAAAAATAAAAAAGTAAGAAAATTTTCGAAATTTGCAAATAATCAACTGGATTTTATCTTATTAATAACTGTTATATTATTATTATCTCTAGGTCTAATAATGGTACTTTCAGCAAGTTCACCTACATCTCTTGCAGAAACAGGAGATGATAGTTATTCATATTTTAGAAAACAAGCAGGTTTTGCCATAGTTGGTGTTATCGCAATGCTATTTATTTCTAAAATTGATTATAGGTTTTGGAAAAAATTTTATAAGATTGCATATATTGGTTCAATAATATTGCTACTAATGGTAGTAATACCTAAAATAGGTGTTGAGGCTGGTGGGGCGAGAAGATGGATAAATTTAGGGGTACGATTCCAACCATCAGAACTTGCCAAAATAGGATTAATTATATTTTACGCGAGCTATTTATCAGACCATAAAGATGAATTAAGAGACTTTAAAAAAGGTTTCATTAAACCATTATTATATTTAGTCCCAATAGTGTTAATTCTAATATTAGTCCAAGATCACTTAAGTGCTACAATTATAATAGTATTAGTTGTTGGAATAATGATGCTTATGGCAGGTGTAAGACCAATGTATTTTGCAACTGTCGGAAGTGCTACAGCAGTAGCAGGTGTTGCAGGGTTATATGCTATGGCAAAGTTTACTAGTAAAGGTGCATTTAGAATTGCGAGAATAACATCATTTTTAAACCCTTGGGCAGATAAACAAGGTGATGGTTGGCAAGTAATACAGAGTCTATATGCAATAGGTTCAGGTGGATTGTTTGGAGTTGGATTAGGTCAAAGTAAACAAAAATACTTATATATATCAGAGCCACATACAGATTTTATATTTGCAGTTTTGGCAGAAGAGTTAGGATTTGTTGGTTGTGCAATAGTTATTGCTTTATTTGGAATATTTATATGGAGAGGTGTTCTTGCAGCGATGAAAGCTCCAGATATGTTTGGTAGTTTAGTAGCAGTAGGAATTACATCTTTAATAGGATTACAAGCAATAATAAACATAGCGGTTGTAACATCATCTATGCCAGTAACTGG
>ENA-OOWZ01001305-OOWZ01001305.1-human-gut-metagenome-genome-assembly--contig:-NODE-1305-length-12246-cov-3.158970_pt1 | contig 12246 bp, 10 predicted proteins | sample MGYA00241580_ERZ501329 | MGnify/ENA primary metagenome ERZ501329 (study PRJEB25962, sample SAMEA2042923) | human gut metagenome | biome: human gut; feature: human-associated habitat; material: faeces... | reverse complement strand
ATCTGTTGTCCGCAAGGACGTACCGGTTCGAGTCCGGTCGGGGGTACTTTTTTAAATAACAATGAATTATGTAAATTAAAGGCTCGCTTTTGGCGGGCCTTTTTTGTTTTCAAATATGCTGAATTTACCCCTTTTTGCTTGTATCTCCGGTCAAAAATAGTTACCCAGTAGTTACCCGGGATGGAAGAGAAACGGAAAAAGAAAGTGGCTCCTTTGACGCCTGTAAAAGATGTTTCCCGTGAAAAGATGGGGAAAGCCTGCTGGCGCCTCTCAATTCCCGCCTCCTTTTCGGAATCCGGAAAGAGGGAACAGCGGTTTTATCCCTCCTATAAAAAAGCATTGGCGGCGGCCGGGGAAATCAAGCTTGGAAAAGTGGCTGTGGATGCCGGGATTGTTGAATTAACCCAAGCTCAGGCGGTAGAAGCTTTATCTGCGCTGGATATTTTGGAGGGCTCTGGAATAGGGTTGGTGGATGCTTGCCGACTCGTGAAAAGAATGCAGGAAGCCGGGATAGGAGATATAGCCGAAATAGAGCATGCTTTCAAATTGGGAGCCGCACAGATACGGCATGAAAAGAAGTCTCCTTCCTGGAGTGAAGCCGCTTGGGAAATGGTTCGTGTGAAGGAAAAAATCACAAGGCGGCGTGAGCGTACCTTGCAACAAATTCGGTATATGATTCGTCGCATGGAGAAACGATGTCCCGATTTTTGTGTGCGCCCCATTGGAGGCATCACAGGAGAGGAATGTCGTGCGGCGTTTGGCAGGGCTTTTGATTCACCGATTCAGCAGGATAAAGCGAGAGTAGTCTTTTCCGGCGTCTGGACGCTCGCTATGAAGCGTGGATGGGCTCTTTCCAATCCGACCCGCATGCTTGATGCGTTAAAGACGCAGGAGCGGGAAATCAGGGCATTGACGCCTGAAGAAGTAGAACGATTGCTGCTCGCTTGCCGACCGCCTTTGCCGGATGATTCTTCCCAGTTGGATTTGACATCCGTTCAACCTGCCGTGGCGATACTCGTTTTTGCCGGCATTCGCCCAGAAGAATTGATGCGGTTAACGTGGGAAGACGTATCTTTCGAGGATGGCGTTATTACTGTCAGGGCTGCAGCTTCCAAAACAGGTGGAGCAAGGCATGTGACGATCTGCGAGGCTTTGCTGGCATGGTTGTCCCTGGTTCCGGAGAAGGAACGCAAGGGTGCTATTATTCCGGGATATTGGCGCTCCCGGTGGGAAGCAGCCAGAAAGCGGGCAGGGTGGGGGAAGAAAAAGCCTTGGCCTAAAGATGTATTGCGTCACACTTTTGCCAGCTACCACGCGAAAACCTATGCAGACTTTGGAAAGCTCCAAATGGAAATGGGACACCGTTCCGCCGAACTTCTACGGAATAGATACACCAATATGGCGGGACTTACCGGAGAGATGGTGAGACGGTTTTGGGGGATAATACCAAAATTAGATGAAAAAACAATGTAGTAGTTAGAGTATTAGCATGAAAAATACGAATACTTCCTACGCTACGAATTGTATAGTCTATAGATACAAGAGATCCAAAAAAGAGAAGCGAAATTTTGTCGCATATTCGAGGCAAAACTCTATCGCATCTGTTTCCGATTTATATTCCGTGATTATTAATGTCTAATATTTTCCAATAGCTTATTGAATGTTTCTATTTTTTTATCAATTTTACTAATTTCACATTGCCATATAACTATTACTTTCCAACTTAATAAAGCGAGTTGTGCTTGATTTTCGTTATCTCTCAATTTATTTTTTAATATTTTATTTTTCCAAAAATCTATATTTGAAGATGGGAGTTTTCCCTTTTTACAATCATGCCCGTGCCAAAAACAACCGTGTACAAATATTGCTATTTTGTATTTAGGTAAGACTATATCGGGTTTACCCGGTAAGGTTCTAACATTGATGCGATATCTGAACCCTTGGGAAAATAAGAACTTACGCACTAAAATTTCCGGTTTGGTGTCTTTATTTGATATTTTCGACATTATATCCGATCTTTTAGCTTGAGAAAAAATATCTGACATAGCCTATATTAATTCTTTGCGATAAGTCTTAACCATTCGGATTTATTTAATCCTACACGGGATAACTGCGCACAATAATTGTTCACAATACTTTGGGCATGCATTTCTTTTAAGTCTACAACCCATTCATATTGTTCTTGATGGATGGAAGTAAATAAATATTTACCATTATCATTCTTTACTGCATATATTGCCTGTTCACCATTATTTGCTCTGAATTTGATAGTTTTTAGAGCATACGAAGATTCGTTTATTCTAAATTTAAATTCTTTACTGACTATAATTGAGCAGCAAGCTTCATTTTGTTCTAACGGCAAGAATAAGAATCGTCTTTCTCCTTGTATTCGAACGGAATCACATCTTTGTTGAATACAAATGTAATAAAGATTAGGGGTAATTCCCTTGATAATTGTACCAAGCGTAAGCATCGGCCTTTTTTGTTGTGGAAGAAATATATTCTTATGATGAGTTAGTTTTGCAAAGGAGATATCGGAATCTTCTATTTGAATATCTCCATACTGGAAAAGTTGTGACGCAAGTTTAGAAACCTTTTTCCCTAAACTTATTTTGGTCACAGAGGCAATTTTTTTATTTAAATCAGGCGAATCAGCACTAATAATTTTACACAAAATTTCTTTATTAACGGTTAAATTTTTCCCAGCAAGATTTATAGTCTTTTCCTCTATTCGATTGTGTATCCAATTCTCAACCCATGTATTTGTATCGATATTTTCGTTTCCAATTAATTCGGCTATCGCATCACCAAATAGTTGTACTAAAAGTTCTTTAGCGTCACTCGGATTAGAAAGGTTTACTCGATGTCCTAAATAAGCCGGATCTAACTTAGGAGAAAAACTGCCTAATATTTTGGATGTATTATTTCTAATTGTGGTTATTGCCGATAAAGCAAAATTGGATAAAAGTCCGTTGGTTAAATTAGTAAACTCCGTCAATATTAACTCCGGAAGTTTATCATATTCTACTATCAATGGCTTGTATTCCGGTAGGTGCTCGAATTTTTTTCCAGATTTTGCACGGATTATGATACAAACATTTGAAGACTTTATCGTATAATCGTTAACTTTAAATGATTCCAGATCAATATTATTTATAATGTCATCCTTAATATCTGAAATCCTTGTTTCTCCCGTATATACTATGATTAGTTTTAACTTATCGGTCCCGGCATCACTTATAAGTTGTTTTAGTAATTTTAAAGTAAATTCTCCTCGAGGTTCATCATTATCTGCATCTGCATTAGGATCTAACTGTTGTTCTGCGTTTCTTTCAATATTTAAATACCAATCTAAAATAACCACATCAGCTTTTTTCAAAATAACATTGTAGCTATCTATATCCGAAATGGATTTGGGAGCGTATATAGCACAAATTTTACCTGTTTTTGCAAATGCATTTGATACATCCAACGCACTAAAGGCATTATTGGTGGAGTCTTCTTTATATGCCTTGTCGTCAATAAATACTATATTTTGTATAAAGTTGTTTGCAATCTCTTTCGATTGCTCAATAAATTTGTCAGCCATATTTTTATTGCATTTTTTGAATCTTAAAAGTAACTGTAGAACCTTCTTTAGGTTGTGCTATAAATATATCATAGTTCTCTGTATTCAAAACCTCTTTACTGATACTCAACCCCAGTCCTCTTCCATTGGGCTTTCTGGAAAATCTTAATTCAAAGATTCGTTCCTTATCTTGGGGTTTTATTTCAATACCGTTATTGGAAATGTATATTCCCGTATCATCCGCATGCAGCCGAATAACTTTTTCAGGAACATCACTTTGTTTTAACCAATAAATGGCATTATCAATGATATTAACAAATACGGGATAGAATGTAGAACGAAATCCGTGTATTTTTCGACCTGCAAACCCGTTAGTATGTTTAAAAGCTATATTGTGTCGTTCAAGACGGGATTTGAACAAATCTATTAAAAATGTTTTAATATCCAATAAGGATATGTCTTCTCTACGTCGATTCAATCGTCGGTTTAACGGGGTAAACAAATTTAAATAACCGTCCAAATGTTCGAAATTTACCTTGATATTTTTGTATATCCCTTCCAATTTGATGTCTACATCCGACCATGCTTTTAAATCTTTCAGACTATGTCGAATCGAATTAACCGTACCGTTGAATTCATGGTGCAATATTCCGACAGCCAATCCTAATTGGCTTAATTCAACGTCCGATTGCAATCGTTCCCGCAACTCCTCCAACTCTTCCGAAGTGGCTTCCGCTATTTGGTCATTTGTAATTATTTGACCGTCTTCGTTTTTTTCGACATAGAAACTTTCAAATTGTCGAATTATGCGTTCCATAACATCCGTATTTCGACTACTTATGGATTCTATTTCTGCTTCCATTCTCTTGCGTTCCGTTACCAAATCAAAGTTATCGGCTTTATCGGTTGCCAATAATTTAAATTGATCCTTTACGCTTCGTATTTGATTATCCAAATCGATTATCAGTTCATTCGTAAGATCCTTAATTTTGCGAGAAACATCGGAAACAACATCATTGGTTTCGCTTTTCTTCTTCTTATTAAGTGACAGAGCTTCGGCTGAAATCAGTTCCACCGCTTGCTCCAACCGCTTTCGCTTACTTATTTCCAGATTCAACTGTGCCGTATAATCATCTATTAGCTGATCGATATTTTCATTGATATTTTTAAATATCGTTTGTTCCAGAATTTTAAATTCATTAAGATACGTGTCAAAATCCGTTCTCATTGATTTTGACATTGCAAATCCTTTAGGACTTGTTACCGATATCCTTTTTCTGTAATCGGAAACTTTTTGTCTCATGGCAGATTCCAGATCTATTATCTTCTGGCTTGCTTCATCCGCATCGTTAATGTATAAAACCGAATGTAAATCGTTCCTAAAATTCGTAAGTAATCCTTCCAGTTCGTTTTCGAATTTATGTTTCGTTAAACTGGCAAAAAATATATCGAGCTCACGAGCGAATCTTTCCTTTTTCGATTTAGCCAATTTGTCCCGACGTTCAAGTGCGTTATGGTACGCATTGAATTCGTCTTTCTTCTGGTTGAAAAATTCCGATTGTGCCGTTTTATTTTTTTCACTAAAGAAATCGGCAGCAAGCTGTACAAAGAAATTCTTTAAAATCGCTTGAAGTTGGCGATACGCTTTATTCTCAATAAAACCTTCGCGTCCGGCTTTCTCCACCAAACCGCTGTGTTCTCGGTCTGCTATTTCAATAGCACCGAACATTCGTCGATAAGAAAAGAAATATGTTGATGCTCGTTTCGAACGATTTTTTTCAATATCTAGAAAATCATAATCGGAGTCACCATACGGTAGAACTCGAATATTATCTCTATATATGTATAAACCTCCGAATTTATCTCCTTTGGCTTTAATTCTGGCATAATTTTCGACATCTACACGAGAACTTTTCAATTCTCCTTGTAAATACGCCAAGTTGATTTTAAACGGACCGCATTCGGTTTCTCTATAAGAGTTATCTCGCCAATTTACAATGTGATCGTATGTTTTTTCTCCATATATTTTTACTAATCCCTTGAATTGTCCGAATTCATCAAATTGCCCTTGAAAATGGTGATCTGCCAATTCAAATTCTTCCGTTGTAAAAAAATGTTCTTTATCTATAATGCTGACAAAACTTCCGTCGTTTGTCCTATAGTCTCTAAATGAAATGTCAACGACAGGAATAGGATGATCGGGAGTCATTGTATTGTGAAATCCCATCAACATTTTTTCGATTTTTGTAGCTTCGTCCGAATTGCCGTCTCCCTCTATATCGGAAATAATCGTATCGTAAACCGGGGAGATGAAAAATTGAGTTCCACCACAGCCATTGGTTAATTCAAATCCTTGTTGTAGTTGTAAGGAAAGTTGGTATGGATCAACTTGAAAAGATGTGATAGAACTTTTTATTTTTTCAAAATCCTTGTCATCAATAAGTCCTGTTTGGTTTAATTTATCAAGGGATTGTATTACTTCATTTTTAATACTGTCAATATCGGTAGCATTCGGTATATGAGAGTATTCTCTTACCGGAATAACAATATCCTCCAAGTTAATCCCCGGCAACTCGAATATCTCCCAATTAATGAAAGCCACAACAATATCATATTCTTTAGATCTTAATTTTGCTTTCGATACAATTAAGACCTGACTTCCTATTGATGCGATAGCCAATCTTCCTATACCTTTTTCTCCCATGATAGGACGTCTTGGCTTTGAAATGTCAATAGGAGGTAAACTGGTCTTTTTATTTGCTAATTTACTTTCGGTTCCGAGCGTAAGCCAACGAGTTTCGAATTCTTCTTTGGTCATGCCGAGACCGTCATCGCGTAATACCAGTAAATTATTATATCGGAGAAAATCGATATCGAACTTATCCGAATACGCATCATGTGCATTTTTTATAAGCTCGTTAATGGCTGTAGGGATACCGGCAATTTGTTGCCGACCCAATAAGTCGAGAGCTCTGGCTCGAGTTTTAAATTGTGCCATTGTTTTCCAGTGTTTTTATTGTTTCACCTAATCGTCGAGCATATTCTGGGGGAACTGCATTCCCTATCATTTTTGCCGTTTCTGTCATGGAAGAAGTAACAAAAACGTAATTTTTTGGAAAAGTTTGTAACGTGGCTCCCTCTCTAAGAGAAATTCCTCTATCTTCGTCAGGATGAGCAAATCTACCGTTTGATACACTTGTGAATCTAGTAGTTATGGTAGAGGCCGGCTTGTCCCATCTCATACGCCCGAATGTGTCTATAAAACAATCGTCTCTTCCTACAAAACATTTCAATTGCAAATGAGGAATATTTGCCCAATCGGAACGGCTTCCTCCGTCATGGCGAGTGTGGCGTAGTCTCTCCAAAGTTACGTCGGAGAGAGCCGCAACCGTGTGATTGAAATCGCTATTATCTCTATATCCGGCTGGGACGGTTGGAAACCCATTTTTTTCCCCGATAAAATCCTTTAGAACGGCTTGTCGGTTATCGGGAGGCGGGAGAGTAACATTATGATCGAGACGAGAAGCTATAAATGAAAATCGTTTTCTTGATTGAGGAACTCCGTAGTAACTCAGGTCCAGTATATGGTAATCGAAATAGTATCCCAATTTTTGCATAGCAAATTTGAAGTCATGCCATACGGTATCTTTTTTGGTGAGAATTCCAGGTACGTTTTCTACCAACACGTAGCCTGGCATGTATTGACGGACGAAACCTAGAAAATCCATTAAAAGATTACGCGACAACAATGCTTTGTTTTTATCCGTATTGATAATACTGTAATATTGACACGGGCTACAACCGACAAGAATAAGTGATTCATCCCACGGCTGGACTCCAAAATGGTTTGTAAAGTAATTTAGAGGGAGCTCTGTTATATTTTCCCCTATGAATTTGGCCGGGCTATTATTTCGTTCGTAGGTTTCGCGGCATTTGAGATTGTTATCCACTCCTGCCAAAACGTCGATTCCAGCTTGTCGAAGTCCACAAGTCATACCTCCGCCGCCACAGAAAAAATCTATGGCTTTGAGTTTAGGTCTTGTAAACTTAGACGACATATCCTTCACCAGACTAATATGAAACGGGGATAATGACAATCCTGTTTTTTCTCATAGTCATTTCTTGGAATAATAATATACTGAAAATTTATTAAATAAAAATATTCAAGCCTTCTCCCACCTGTCCAGGGTTTCTACGTATAGAGCAGAGATTTTGCCGCCGTCCATGGGTTCGATGTCTCCGAAGGCAGGGTTGATGGGATGGAGGGTATATTCCATTTTGCCGGTTTCCGGGTTTTTCCTGCGGACCAGTTTTTTGAGCGTCACGCCGCGTTCATCATGGTATTGAACAATGGTTCCAGGTTTGGGGATGGGGGGGATGGTGTATTTTTTCATGATGACCACGGAGCCGTCCGGAATGGAAGGTTCCATAGAGTGACCGTTGACGCGCAGCAGGTATTCCCCTTTTTCCAGTTCACGGTATAGCCGGATGTCCTGCGGAATGGTGTCTCCATCCGCCAGGTTGCCGGCGGCAATGTTGCCGATGATTCGTCCCTGAGCCTCCAAGGGAGGGGCTGTGAATGTTTCTACCGGGGTAAACTTCTTGCGGGCTGCCTCTTTTTCTTTGGCGGCATTTGTAGTAGATGACTGTACCAAGGGGGCAAGATTCATGTTAACAGAAGGCAGTGGAGCCCCTGTTATGAGAGATTGAATGACGGCATGCCCCTCCTGTGTGGTAGCGCACCATTCCATCATTAGGGAACAGTAGGCGGAAAGAGTGATATTCAGGCGGCGGCACTCCGCCAATACAGCTTCTTGGGATTCTTCATTCAAAGTGATGAAGAGCTTTCCCATATTATCTTTGCCCTCTATTTCGTAAGGGGGGGCTTGAGTTTCTGCCATGAGCCTCTGAATAAGCAGGAGCTTGGCTTTAGGAATTTTCCCTGTGGTCGCGAACCAGTTATCTACGCTCTGTTTTGAATTCAGACCACACTGCTTTGCGAGCCATTCACGATCTTTTCTGATGGTCTTGAGCCATTTTTTTATGTCGTTCTTGGTCGGCGTCATGCATTGATATTATGTAATTTTGTGAGATTGTCAAGCTTGTTGTACGCATGATTTCTATCAAAATCAGTAGAATTTTGTTGCAAAATCTAATAGAATTGCATAAAACAATCTCATCAACCGGACGGACACATGAAACCATCAACTATTGAAATCAACATGGAAGACCTGACGGAAGCAGGAAAGCTTCTGTTGCTGGGAATCTCCGCCAAACTGAAATGTTCGCCACAGGAGGCCATGTCTTCTGCAATCAATTCCAGCGGACACCTGCTTTTTAATAGTAGCCGTCTAACCACGGCTAGTAACCTTCCCAGCCCGAAGAACCCCAAGAAGCCGGCAGCCTAATGGAAGAAGCCCTGATTGACGAATTGAAGCTGCTCGGCTGGCACGAACTTTAACCCAACCCTGAACAACAATGAAAAAAATGACGAACGAACAATACTGGATGCGCCGAGACCGCGCCGAGAAAATGAAATCTCTTTACGGCTGCCCAATAGACTTTTCGGAAGACGAACTCAAGCCCCGGCCCGGTATCGTACAGAACCTTGTCTTTTCCGCTCTGCTGGTTGGGATTTTTGCAATCATTTATTTCATCGTTAAATCTTAGTGAATTATGAACGGATTAGATCAATTTGTAACCTCTATTGTGGAGCAAACCATAGAATCCCTTCATGAACGTGGCTTGTTGATTTTGAATGAGTCCGAGGAAGAGAATGCCACTCGCATGTTCGACGGCAAGATATGGCTTACCCTTGAGGATCTGCGGAAACACCCTGCTTGTTTATGGGGTAGGAAAAAGGTTCGTAACCTGTTGCAGAACCATGAAATAGAAGACATTGGCACCAATCAACGCGAATATAGAATTTCCGCGATAAGCGTGTACAGGTATTTGACCCAAAAGACATCCAAAACCAGGACGGACATGAACAAACCTCCCGCTAAGCGGAAACGTAACTCCGTCAGTACCCTTTCCAACTACCCATAACCAAAAAGGCCGGGGCCAGCAGGAACTGACACCCGACCTGAATACAATCAAACAAGGAAATAATATGAGCCTATTACAAAACATCAAGCGCGGAGTGCAGCAGCGTCCGCAGCGTGTCATCATCTACGGGCCGGAAGGCGTGGGAAAATCCACGCTGGCGGCCGGGTTGCCCGCCCCTGTTCTGCTGGACACGGAACAGGGATCTTCCCACATCGACGTTGCCCGGCTGGACTGCCGGAGCTACGGAGACGTGATCAATGCGATAGAAGAATTGACGCAGGGCGGGCACGAATTCCGGACGGTCATCATTGATTCCATAGACTGGTGCGAGCGTTTGTTTGTGAACGCCTTCATCAGGGAACACAATAAGCGGGCCAACGCCTCCCTGAAATCCATTGAAGATTTTGGATACGGCAAGGGGTACAAGATGATCGAACCTGTGGCCATGGACCTCTTGTCACGCCTCAACGCGTTGATGAGCGCAGGAATGAATGTGGTGCTGGTGGGACACTCCCGCCGTGTCAAATTTGAAATGCCGGAGACTGCCGGAGCCTACGACAAGCATGAACTGAACCTCTCCAAATTTGTCGCGCCGCTGGTCAAGGAATGGGCTGACGCCATGCTTTTCTGCAACTTCGTCGTAACGGTTCAGGACGGCAAGGGACATGGAGGAAACCAACGCATGGTCTACACCTCTCCTTCCGCCCCGTGGGAAGCCAAAAACCGGCACGGGATGCCCGCCGTGATGGCGATGGACGCCGGGGAAATCTCCCGCCTGCTGTTTGGAGAGGGCGGCGGACCTTCCGGGAACGCTCCGGCCGGCGAAAAACAGGAGCCTCTTCCCGTACAACAGGAGAAACCGGCTCCCTCCCTGGCGGACCAACTGGCCGCGGTCATCAACGACGTGCCGGGAGCGCTGAACTTCCTCGCGTACAAAAAGGAAATCCAGCCGGGGCAGAGCCTTGAAGCCGTCTCGGAAAAATTCGCCTCCTTCATCCTCTCCGCCCCCGACCGGTTCAACACGGCCGTTCTGCAGCACAACACCCCGACCGCCCGATGAAAACCGTCTCCTGCATCAACGTCGCCCGCGAAACCGGGCATGCCGTCCTCTCCTTGGACGGAGCGGAATACGCCGTCAGCCTGGACGACCTGCAAAAAATCCTCTCTGACATTGCCGGACCCCGTCCGGCACCGGTCACGGAGTTATTGAGGCCGTCCCTGCTCCCCAAGCTGGCGCAATGCCCCTGCTTCATCTCCTCCCCCGACGCGGGGGAAGCGGCCCAGCGGGGAACCCGGATGGACGCCGCCTTCCGGGACCTGCTCATGGGCGTGGACGAATTCAGGGCGTGTGAACACCTGAAAGCCGATGAAAAAGAATCCATCCTTTGGGCGGTGAAAACGGTCCGGACGCTCTGCTCCGGAGAAGAGGTCATTGCCGACAAAAACCGCTGCGCCTTCCCGCAATGGCACCCCCGAGTGACAGGCGGGGAAGCGGACTGCCTCTGCCCCGCGCTGGGCAAACTCTTCGACCTCAAAAGCGGCCAAATCCGCAACTACTGGGAACAGCAGGCCTCTTACGCGAAATCCTTCATGGAACGGGAATTCCTGGATGAAATCACCTGCCACCTCCTCTTCTGTGACCAGCAGCAAATCGTCACCCGGAAATTCACCTACCGGGAAGCAATCTCCATCGTCAACGACGTGGTGGACTCCGTGGATCGCGGCGGTGGGCCGCGCCTCTGCGACTACTGCGGCTGGTGCGCCTCGCAGGACACCTGTCCGCTGCGGAACCGGGCGGCACAGGAAATACTGTCCCTGGCGGAAGCCGGAACGCTGGAAGCGAGCTTTGCCGAAATCGCAGAAAACCCTTCCAGGCTGGCGGAATTCGTCACCAAGGCCGGAATCCTGGAATCCTATGCCAAAAAAGGAAAAGAAAAAATTCTCGACTACCTCAACAACGGAACGGAAGTCCCCGGATTCAGGCGCGTCTCCCGGAAAGGCACGGACACCGTCGCTCCGGAAGACGTGGCCAAATACGCCACCTGGATTGGCGTGCCGAAACTCCTGAAATCCTATGGCCCACTCAAGGCGGACGTCTTCCGCGCCCTGTTCGCGGAAGCCCTGCCGGAACAACAATTCCCGGAAGAACTGGTCAGGACGGGGGCCGGATCCTCCTACGTCAAAAAAATCTCCGTCTCCAAAACCACAACCAACAAATAACCATTATGTTCAGTTATATTTCAGAAGGCGAGCCCGGCGAATACGGATTCCTCCCCGCGGGCGTCTACGAAGGAAAAATCGTCAAGATGGAAGAAGGAATCTCCCAGGGAGCCAAAACACGGGGATGCCCGCAGCTGGCCGTCCACATCAGGGCCTTTGGCCCTGAAGGGGCGGCGACGGTGCGTCACTACCTGACCGCCTCGAAAGACCTGGCCTGGAAAATCGACCTGTTCGTCAAAAACGTAACCGGGAAGGTATTTGAGGCAGGCCAGCAGGTCATCATCAACCCGGCGGAATACCTCGGCAAGCCCTGCTACGTCCGGCTCAGCGTCAAACGGGGAGACAAGCCCAGGGCGGACGGGAGTTATCCCGAATTCAGCAACTGCGAAGACGTGCTGGGGCCGGACGTA
>ENA-OOWZ01001294-OOWZ01001294.1-human-gut-metagenome-genome-assembly--contig:-NODE-1294-length-12309-cov-2.109842_pt1 | contig 12309 bp, 10 predicted proteins | sample MGYA00241580_ERZ501329 | MGnify/ENA primary metagenome ERZ501329 (study PRJEB25962, sample SAMEA2042923) | human gut metagenome | biome: human gut; feature: human-associated habitat; material: faeces... | reverse complement strand
GGCAGCGCATATTTTAGTCAGCTTGCAATTACAGCTTCGCAACGACATCCTTATCAAAAACCTTCGCCAACAGCTCCTTAGCTCTGGCATCAACCTCTTCATCAATATACCCCTGCACCTTCAGCAGCGCAAAGGTAATTGCCACCAGGTCATCACTGTATCCCAACACCGGCGTAATATCCGGCACAAAATCCAGGGGAGCGATTAAATACCCCAAAGCTCCCATAATCAACGCCTTTTCCTTCGCAGGAACCTCCGGCTTCTGCAGTACGCACCACAGCTGCACGACCTTATACAGCAGCTCGATGCCGATGTGGGCACCGTAACGGCTGATTTTATGCAGCAGGCCTTCCTCGCTGTAGCTTCCGGAATACTTCTGCAGCTCGCCGTCATTGATTTTCTTTTTGTCAAAGTCTTTGTGTTCTGTCATTTTGCTCCACTCTTTTCCAAACCGTGGACAAATGCTTAGCGCATGTTGATGAATTGCAGATCAACGCCGAAATCTCCGGCCTTAAGCAGTTGGATAACAGCCTGCAGGTCATCCTTTTTCGCACCGGCAACACGTACCTGGTCATCCTGAATCTGAGCAGTTACCTTCAGCTTGGAAGCTTTGATAGCTGCCACGATTTTTTTGCCGTTCTCTTTGGAAATACCCTGTTGGATTTCCAGAGATTGGCGAACGGTGCCTTTGGCAGCGGGCTCAATCTTGCCCGGAACCAGGCAACGCAGAGGAATACCGCGTTTAGCCATTTTTTGGCGCAGCATATCTAAAATTGCGCCCAGCTTGTACTCGTCCTCAGCTGCAATTTTTACTTCCTTCTCACCGAGCTCGATGGAAGCATTGCTGCCGCGAAAATCATAACGTTGGTCAATCTCTTTCTTAACCTGGTTGACAGCGTTATCCATTTCCTGCATATCAACTTGGGAAACAACGTCAAAGGAACTATCTTTTGCCATTATTATTATCCTCCTAAATGTAGCTAAAGTTTATCATGCCTAATTATATCAGAGAAAGCGCTTTAACGCCAGTAAAACTACCGGCAGCGGCAATTTTGCTTATTTGCCTGCATTTTTACCGTGCATATAAGCATGCTCCTGGCTAAGCTCCTGCAAAAGCTGCAGGCCGCTCCAGGTGCAGTTGGTGGGTGTCAGCATCGCCTTCAGCGCCACCTGACGCAGCTTGCCCTTTTTAATGGCAGCCAGCAGCCTGTCCAGATCCTGACGGCTGAAGCCGCACATGAGCAGCATTTCCTCCTGCCCCTCGTCACCGCTGTAAGCCTCACTGACAGACGCCACCTCGGGCAAGCCTGCCAGATAGCCTACAGGCTGCAGCAGCTCCTCACGCGTCACGGCGCGCAGCTGTGTGCGCAGCATCATGCAAATCAGCTTCAGCGCCTGCAGACGCTCAGGCGTAAAATTATAGGCCAAAATTATTTTTTGCATATGTATCTCCTATCTCAGGCAAACAAATCAATCTGGTTATTTTCCGGCAAATCGCCCAAAACGCCCATGTCTGCCAGCTTTTCGATGACACTCTTGTTGACACCGGAACGCTGGCGCAAATCCTCCTGAGAGATAAACGGCCGGTTGATGTCCCTCGCCGCAGCAATGCTCTTGGCAGCGTTTTCACCTACACCGCCCAAGGCAGCCAAAGGCGGACGCAGGCCGTTTTCCGTAACCAGGAATTTAATCGGGTCCGACTTATATAAATCCATCTTATCAAAGCTCAGACCGCGCTCCAGCATCTCATTTACCAGCTCCAGATAGGTGACAGTCGTTTTATCCAGAGGCGAAGCCTTGAAGCCCTGCTGGTAAACATTCTTGATAAAATTCTTTACATAGCTCTTGCCCTTGGAAACATGGGTGTAGTCAAAATCCTTGGCACGTACCGTAAAGTACGCCGCATAAAACTCTTTCGGATAATGCACCTTGCAATAGGCAATACGGTAGGCCATAAGAACGTACGCAACGGCGTGCGCCTTTGGGAACAGATACTGTACCTTTTCGCAGGACTTGATATACCATTCGGGAATATTTACTGCGCGCATAGCCTCGAGCATCTTCGGCTCCAGACCTTTTTTCGCCGCCTTGCCCTTACGCACGTGCTCCATCGTCTTAAACGCCAGACTGGGTTCCACGCCCTTGGAAATCAAGTGCGTCATAACGTCGTCACGTGTAGAAATAGTTTCGGCAACAGGCTTGCCTTCCTTAATCAAATCCTGCGCATTGTTCAGCCATACGTCCGTACCATGCGAATAACCGGATACACGCACAACCTCACTGAATTTTTTCGGCTGTACGTCGCTGATCATCTGACGCACAAACTTCGTACCGCATTCTGGGATACCGAAGGTGCCTACGGCACTGTCAATCTGCTCCGGCGTAACGCCGAGGGAGGTTGTATCCTGGAAGATACGCATCGTTTCTTCATCGCCCACAGGAATCTTCTTGGGATCAAAGTTAGGATCTACGTCCTCCTGCAGATATTTTTCCAGCATCTTCAGAACCATCGGATCATCGTGGCCCAGAATATCCAGCTTAACCAGACGATCATTGATGCTGTGATAATCGTAGTGAGTAGTAATCGTAGTGCCATCCTTATCATCGGCAGGACGGTTCATCGGCGTAATATAATGGATATCCATATTACGCGGCACAACCATGATGCCGCCGGGATGCTGGCCTGTAGTGCGCTTGATGCCGGCAAAGCCTTCAACCAGTGCAGCCACATGCGCCGGATGCACATGCAGATTCTTGCTCTCGTAATATTTTCTGATAAAGCCTATCGCCGTTTTATTGGCGATGGTAGCAATCGTACCGGCGCGGCAAACGTTATCGCGGCCGAAAAGCTCCTCGGTGTACTTGTGCGCTACGCTCTGGTCGGACATAGCGGACGGATCATCGGGATCGATACCGCCGGAGAAGTTCAAATCAATATCAGGAACCTTATCACCGTGGAAGCCCAGGAAAACCGCGAACGGGATATCGTGACCGTCGCGCAGCATCCTCGTACCGCATTCGGGACAATCCTTCGGCGGCAGGTCAAAGCCGCTGTCTACCTCATTGTTCATAAAGAATTCGCTGTGACGGCAATTCGGACAGCGGTAATGCGGCTTCAGCGCATTAACCTCGGTAATATCCAACATCGTAGCAACAAAGGACGAGCCTACGCTGCCACGCGAGCCTACCAAGTAACCGCGGTCGATAGAATGCTTAACCAGCTTATGCGCAATGTAATACAATACAGAGAAGCCGTGGCCGATAATAGCGTCCAGTTCCATCTTCAAGCGGTCCTCAACAATCTGCGGCAGCTTTTCGCCGTACCATTCATGCGCTTTGGCATAGGACAAATCACGCACGGCATCCTCCGCACCGGGAATAGAAGGCGAATACAGCTGATCGCGGTCGGGAACAGGCTTAATGCGTTCAATCATATCCGCAATCTTATTGGTATTGGTAACAACAACCTCGTAGGCTGCTTCCTCTCCCAGATAAGAGAACTCCTCAAGCATCTCCTCTGTAGTATGCAGATACAGCGGCGGCTGCAAATCCGCATCCTTATAACCCTGACCGGCCTGCAGAATCGCACGCAGCTGCGCATCCTCAGGATTGAGGAAATGCACGTCGCAGGTTGCTACAGTCAGCTTGCCCAAGCGTTTGCCCAGCTCATAGATTTTGCGGTTATGCTCCCGCAAATCCTCCTCCGTGCAGTAATTTTCGCGCACCAAAAACTGGTTATTGCCCGTAGGCTGAATTTCCAGATAATCATAAAAGCCGGCTATTTCCTCCAGCTCCTCATCGCTCGCACCTAAGCGCACCGCGCGATACAGCTCGCCCGCCTCGCAGGCCGAGCCGAGAACCAGACCTTCACGATGCTCCTCGATAACAGCGCGCGGCAGCAGCGGACGCTTATTCAGATAACGCAGATGGCTGATAGTAACGAGCTGGTACAGGTTACGCAGACCGATTTCATTCTTCGCCAGAATAATAATATGGTGACTGCTGATTTTACTCTTACCCTTAGTCGCAGCATCGGGATTTTCCGTATCAACGGCATCGTCCTTCGTCTGGCGGTCGCTGATAAGATAACCCTCCATGCCGAAAATCAGCTTCAGGTCACTGCCCTCCGCCGCATCAAAGCAGAACGGAAAGGCCTGCACTACGCCATGGTCGGTAATCGCCAAAGCCTTGTGGCCCCAACGGATTGCCTGCTTGACGAGGCCCTCCATCGGCGTCAGGCCATCAAGCTTACTCATCTTCGTATGGCAATGCAGCTCAACCCTCTTGACCTCGGCATTATCCATGCGCTCCTCCTTAGCATCGAGCTTCATAATGCCGCGAGGCACCATGCACATCTCGTCAAAGGCAAAGCGGTCTGGCGCAACATCACCCTGCAGACGCAGGCGCATACCGGGCTTCAGCAGATTTTTGAACTCGTTGCATTCCTTGCGAGGATCGCCGCCGTCACGCTTGTCAAAACGCAGCTTAACGAAAATACCGCCGGTATCATCACTAACGTTAAAGGTAAGCACAATAGAACCCACGCGCGTTTCCTTATCAATAAAGGTCTGCAGCGCACCGTCCTTATCCAGACTTTTGACAAAGGTGCCTTCGATAACAACGTTGCGCTCTTCCTCTGTCACGGTATCCAGCTTACGTGGCGTACCCTTAATTTTTTTGCCCCACAGCTGGCCGTCAGCCTTCTTTTCACCGTATAAGGCTGCCATGGCCTGCAGATACTCGGGATCCTCCTCCGGATTGTTGTAGGACACTTCACAAGGAGGCTCCGGCGGCAGAGTTTCGCCGATTTCAATATCAGGCGGCTCCGGCGGTAAAGGAATTTCCTCCGGCAGCGGCTCGCCGGTGCAGTCGGTAATCTCTACCTCTGCCTGCGGCTCACGCTGCATCACCTGGCATTTGGAGCCATCGCCGTCGCAAATCATATCTACGCTTTGCAAAGAAAAAGCGGCTGCAAGCTGCTGCGCCGCCTTCTGCAGCAAACCGCCGGTAAGATGGGCGGCACAGCTAAAGTGCACCTCCCACTGACAGGCAGACTCGTCTACACAAATCTGATTGATATGCATCAGCTTTAGCTGCATCAGTTCCACCGAGGAAAAGGTCATCGAAGCTAAAAAACTATAAAATTTTTCTTCATCAGGAATCAGGCAATATTTTTTATTCACATTAAATCCTTTCCTAATAATGACGGGAGAAGTTGTTGGATTATGATGTACGTTGAGGCAACGCAACAACGCAGATGGTGTGCTATCTTCTATTTTTCTGAGATAAGCTAGAGTGCGTCAGATGCTAGGCGCGGATGCCGACGTCGTACTTTTAGTACGTCGAGGCGACGCAACAACGCAGATGGCGTGCTATAGGTTATCTCATATTTTCGACACCAACAACACCCTCAATCCCCTGCAACCCTCTAACCAAATCTCCGCCATCGGGCGCAGTCTTGCCGAGCTTCAGAAAGACCTCCAACACCAGACGATTCTTTTCCTTATCACGCTTTACGTTCAGTGATTTTACCTGCACGCCGTTGAGCGACAGATAACCGGTAACATCGGTGATAGCACCTGAACGGTTTGTAGTAATGATGCGGATAAACTGGCGGTCACTGCGGCTGTTGGCAGCAAAGCGCTTTTCCCAGGTATGAAATGTAACCAGAGTTATCATGGTGATAATGGTTGCCACGCTGCTGAGGAAGTACATACCGCTGCCGGCAGCAAGGCCGATTGCGGAAACCATCCACAGACTGGCAGCAGTTGTCAGACCGCGAATAGTTAAACCCTCGTGCAGAATGGTACCTGCGCCGAGAAAGCCTATGCCGCTGACAACCTGGGCTGCAATACGCGCCGAGTCACGGCGTTGGCCGATATCCTCCTCCAGCTTGGCAGTCTGAGGATAGACATCATCAAAGCCGTAAAGCGAAACGAGCATAAACAGCGCCGAGCCCACGCACACAAGAATATGTGTACGGAAACCGGCAGGACGGTCACCACTGCCTCTTTCTATACCGACAATACCGCCGAGAATTGCAGCAACAACCAGCCTGATAACCATAACAACCTCTTTGTTATGCAAAAAAGAAGTATTAATTAAATCCATGCCAGTATCACCTCACAGCTTCTGTTCCCTCTGCCTGCGCCGGGCGCAGACACGGGAACTGAGTTATTTTTACAGCTTTTGCAGCATCTCCTTGATAGCAGTGATATAATCACCGTCCAGCGGCAGCATGCTTACTTCGCCGGTCTTACGAACTTTTACTTCCAGCTCGCCGGTCTGCAGAGTCTTAGGACCTACAACTACGCGCAGCGGATAGCCGATCAAATCTGCGTCCTTGAATTTTACGCCCGGACGCTCCTTGCGGTCGTCGATAACAACCTCAACGCCTGCTTTGTGCAGCTCGTTGTAAATTTTCTCAGCCTTAGCAAAGGATGCTTCGTCCTTTACGTTTACAGGTACAACAAGTACTTCATACGGAGCAATAGCAACAGGCCAGATCATGCCGTCGGCATCATGGCTCTGTTCAACGCAGGCAGCCATAGTACGGCCAACGCCGATACCGTAGCAGCCCATTACCATCGGCTGCTCTTTGCCGTTTTCATCCAGATAGGTACATTTCATAGCTGCGCTGTATTTGGTGTGCAGCTTGAATACCTGGCCTGCTTCGATACCGCGAGCCTTAGCAATCGGAGCGCCGCAGTGCGGGCAGGGATCGCCTTCAGCCATCAGACGGATATCGGCAACGTAGGTCGGAGTGAAGTCACGGCCCGGATTAGCGTTGATGTAGTGGAAGCCTTCATGGTTAGCACCACAGCAAACATTGTGCATATTCATAACGGTTGCATCGCAAACGATAATAACCTTTTCGGGATCAAGGCCTACAGGGCCCATATAACCACCGACAGTGCCAGCCTTAGCCAACAGCTCTGCCTCAGCCATTTCCAGCTCAACTGCGCCTACGGTGTTTTGTACTTTGGTTTCGTTAACCTCGTGGTCACCGCGAACGAAGCACAGTACCAGGCCTTTTTCGCATTGGTATGCAACAGCTTTTACGGATTTTTCAATCGGAGCGTTGAGGAAAGCGCAAACGTCGGCAATAGTCTTGCAGTTCGGAGTTTCAACCTCGCTCAGCTCCTGCATTTCTTCTGCCGGAGCCTTTATCGGATACAGCTCTGCCTTTTCGATATCGGCAGCGTAATCGCATTTGGTGCAGTAGGTAATTTCTGCTTCACCGCTGTCTGCCAGCACCATGAACTCATGGCTACCGGTACCGCCGATAGCACCGCTGTCTGCTTCTACCGGACGGAAGTTAAGACCGCAGCGGGTAAAGATTTTGTCATAAGCATCATACATAGCCTTATAGGAAACGTCCAGACCTGCTTCATCACGGTCGAAGGAATAGCCATCCTTCATAATGAAGTCACGACTGCGCATCAGGCCGAAGCGCGGACGGCGTTCGTCACGGAATTTGTCCTGAATCTGGTACAGGTTCAGCGGCAGCTGGCGGTAGGAACGCACATCGTTCTTAACCAGAGTAGTAACCATTTCCTCGTGGGTAGGACCAAGGCAGTATTCGTGGCCGTGACGGTCCTTCAAGCGTACCATTTCTGCACCGTAAGCGTCCCAACGGCCGCTTTCCTTCCAGATTTCTGCCGGCTGCATAATCGGCATCATGATTTCCTGGCAGCCTGCATGGTCCATCTCTTCACGGATAATATTTTCGATTTTTTTAATAACACGCCAAGCCAGTGGCAGATAGGTGTACATGCCATTGGTGGATTTACGCATAAAACCGGCACGCAGCAGCAGCTGATGGCTCGGGATTTCAGCCTCGGACGGAACCTCACGCAGAGTGGGTGCATACATTTTAGAAACTTTCATTAACGGGATACCTTCCTCTCAAGTAAAATTTTATCTATTTCAGCAAAAAGCTCGCTTACAAGCTGATCTTCGGGAACCTTGCGCAGGATTTCGCCCTTGCGGAATACCAGTCCCTCGCCGATGCCGCCGGCAATACCGACGTCAGCCTCACGTGCTTCACCGGGTCCGTTGACCACACAGCCCATAACGGCAACCGTAATGGGTTCTTCAACATCCGCCAGACGGCGTTCAACCTCCAGCGCCAGCTTTTCCAGACTGATGCGGGTGCGTCCGCAGGTCGGACAGCTGATTAAGGTCGGTCCGTGCTCACGCAGGCCAAGGGATTTCAGAATGTCATACGCTACACGCACCTCGTTCACCGGGTCACCGGTCAGCGAAACGCGAATAGTATCGCCGATGCCTTCGGCAAGCAGCGTACCGATGCCTACTGCGGATTTGATAATACCGCTGTTGACAGTGCCTGCCTCCGTAATGCCGACATGCAGCGGATAATCACACTGCGCTGCCATCAGACGATAAGCCTCCAGTGTCAGCGGCACATCATGCGCTTTGAGTGAAATCTTAATGTTACGGTAATCCATCGCTTCGAGAATGCGCACGTGGCGCCAAGCCGCCTCCACAAGAGCCTCCGCGGTGGGATGGCCGTATTTTTCCAGCAAATCCTTCGGCAGAGAGCCGGCGTTGACACCGATGCGGATAGGAATATTGCGTTCCTTCGCTGCTTCCACCACAGCGCGCACCTTTTCTTCACCGCCGATATTGCCGGGGTTTAAGCGCAGGCCGTCAACACCTGCTTCAATCGCTGCCAGAGCCAGCTTATAATCAAAATGAATATCGGCAATGACAGGAACCGGACTTTCCTTACAAATAGTTTTCAGGCCCTCCGCCGCTGCCATATCAGGCACGGCACAGCGGATAATATCGCAGCCTGCATCTGCCAGACGCTGAATCTGCTCCAAGGTTGCAGCAGCATCGTCTGTATGTGTGTTAGTCATAGACTGAACGGCAATCGGAGCATCGCCGCCCACAGCCACGCTGCCTACGTGCAGCTGGCGGGTTTTTCTACGTTCTATCACTTTCGTTCACCTCTTAACGTGTTATATCTTTAAAGGTGGAAAATACTGTCAGCGCTAAAATCAGCGCAATACCAACCATCTGGATGTTAGTCATAGCCTTGCTGCCGAGCGGTTTACCGCGCAGGCCTTCCAAAAGCAGCAGTACAAAATGTCCGCCGTCCAGAGCCGGCAGCGGCAGCAGGTTGATAACGCCCAGATTGATGCTCAAAAAGGCAACAAAGGTAATCAACGGCAGCATGCCCTTTTCCGCCACCTGACCGGCCATCTGCGCCACACCGATAGGACCGGCCACCTCAGCCGGAGCCTTACCGGAAACAATCTTGTACAGGCCGTTCAGCATAGAAACGATAATATTTTTTGTATAGACGCAGCCTTCTTTAATCGAGCCGAAAAAGCCAAGGCTGACCTTGTTGAACTTAGGGCTGATGCCGATTAAGGGACGGCCTGCCTCTCTGTCATACACGGGAGTCATGGTGTAGCTTTTTACAGCGCCCTTACTTTCTGCAGTCAGCGTTACCGGATTAGTTCCGCTCGCACGCAAATTGGTAACAACCTCCGTCCAGGTAGCGACAGGCTTATTGTTAATCGTCAGAATGCGGTCGCCGTTACGCAGGCCTGCTCTTTCCGCAGCCATGCCGTCTACAACAGTGCCCAGGATTGGCTCATTCACCAGCTCCTGTCTGCCCTCCAGCATAAAAATACCGCTGAAAAGAATAATAGGCAACAGGAAATTCATCAGCGCACCTGCCAGAATAACCAGCATTCTGGACGGTATCGGCTTAGATTTAAAGGTTCCCGGTTCAGGCGGATCGTCAGGATCCATGCCTGCGATTTTATTATAGCCACCCAACGGAATAGCCCGCAGGCTGTACAGAGTATCGCCGTCCTTTTGCTGATACAGCTTAGGACCAAAGCCGATGGCAAATTCATCAACACGCATACCTGTGAGCTTCGCCGTAATAAAATGACCGAATTCGTGTACCGTAACCAGCACACCAAAAACAAAAACAGCGGCTAATATTGTTAGCATTTTACCTCCTTACGATAGCCGGCAAGCTTTGCCGGCCTTCAGTCTATAATTTAGCAATAACCCCTTTGGCAGCAGCACGCGCCCAGGCATCCGTTGCTTCAATATCCTCCAGCTGCGGACGCAGAACATTGTTATGCTGCGCTGTAACCGTAGCAGTGATATAAGGGATATCCAGATATTTAATTTTGCCTGCCAAAAAGGCATATACAGCCTCCTCGTTGGCAGCATTAAAGGCACATGGCAGAGTGCCGCCGGCCTTACCGCAGTCAATAGCAATCTTCAAGGAAGGAAATGCTTCTAAATCAGGTGCTTCAAAAGTAAGGTTACCCGCAGCAACAAGATCAAGCTGTTCAAAGCTGTAATTATAGCGCTCCGGCCAGCTCAAAGCGAACTGAATCGGCAAACGCATATCAGGCACACCCAGTTGAGCAATCACACTGCCGTCGCAAAATTCTACCAAGCTGTGTACAATGCTCTGCGGATGCACAACGACCGCAATTTTATCATAAGGCATATCAAACAGCCAATGTGCCTCCATAACCTCCAATCCCTTGTTGGCCAGTGTAGAGGAATCAAGCGTTACCTTCTGCCCCATGCTCCAATTTGGGTGATTGAGGCATTGCGCCAAAGTTACATTTTCCAGCTCACTGCGTTTTTTGCCGCGGAACGGACCGCCGCTCGCCGTAATAATCAGGCGCTTGACTTCCTTTTCCGTACCGCCGCGCAGAGATTGGAAAATAGCGCTGTGCTCACTGTCCACAGGAGTCAGGCTTACACCGTGCTTACGCACAGCCTCCATAACAATGCTGCCGGCAGCAACAAGCGTTTCCTTATTCGCCAGCGCAATATTCTTGCCGCAGGCAATATAGTCCAGGAAGAAAAGGGGCTTGGCCCCCACGCAAATAATATCGTTGACACACATGGCCACACAGTCGATGCCCACTGTGTCAGCCAGAAGGCCCTCCTCCCCGGCTAAGATTTCAGTCTTGCCGTGATAGCGGTCAGCCAAACGTTTAGCAGCGTCCTTATCCGTCAAAACGGCAATATCAGGCTCAAACTGCTTAATCTGCTGTTCTAAAAGCTCATCGCTTTTATGTGCAGCCAACGCGCGTACCTTCAGCTTTTCAGAATTGGCAGCAGCAACCTCCAACGTCTGACGACCGATAGAGCCTGTACTGCCCAAAATAGAAATATTCTTCATTTGCTATCCTCTATTCTTGAAACATAGATAAAGCGCTGATAATCATCAGCAGATAATATACAACCGGTGCCGTAAACAGCAGGCTGTCGAAACGGTCCAGCACACCGCCGTGACCGGGGAAAATCTTACCGGAATCCTTAATATCAAAGCTGCGTTTGACAATGGATTCGATCAAATCGCCGACCGGAGCAAAAATTGCCACCGCCAGCGCCACTGCCACAGCATGCCACAGGGCAATGCCCAAGCAGATAATGCACAGAAACAGTACAGTCACAAAGCAGCCGACAAAGCCGCAGACAGCGCCTTCAAAGGATTTCTTCGGACTGACGCTGCAGAACGGTGTCTTACCGAAGGCACGACCGAAGAAATATGCGAAGGTGTCGCTGGCCCAGGTGCCCAAAAGCACAATCCACAGGCAGATTTCGCCGTACTCAAATACACGGAAGCCCAAATCGATATGCGGACCGCCGTCAAAGGAGCGTAACAAAATAATGTGCGCAAACAAAAGACCACAGTACAGCATGCCCCAGGCAGTAAGCGCACTGTTCTCTGCCCAATGCTGCTCACCTCTGTTGCAATGCAGCCACAGGCCTTCAATCGTGCTGAAAATGAAGAACAGCGCTGTGAGCATCACAATAAATGCCAGCGTATAAACACCCTCCAGCTCAAAATAATAGCCTGCACCGGCAATCAGCACCATCAGCAATGCGCCCACGCCACCGGTCAGCGTGTAGGCATGATAGCCCTTGTTCTCCACCATCTTGTGGTATTCGTACCAGGCCACAGCAGCCAAAACAGCAACAGCAGCATTAAAAAGCATTCCACCCTTGGTGATAATGCCAACTGCCGCAATAATACCGATTACACCGGTAATAATACGTGTTAACATAGTTAAAATACATCCTTCTTTGAATTATAAAATTGATTGGAGTCCTGACGAAGTATACGGCGTCTTACCTATTTTCACCTTTCTCTAGGCAGCCGGGAAGATGCCGGAGACGAGGAAGGACGACGATGCCGTACATATTAGTACCGCCAGGACCTTAGCGAAGTATACGGTGTCTTACATATTTTTCTCCTTCTCTAGGCAGCCGGGAAGATGCCGGAGACGA
>ENA-OOWZ01001271-OOWZ01001271.1-human-gut-metagenome-genome-assembly--contig:-NODE-1271-length-12443-cov-2.030836_pt1 | contig 12443 bp, 11 predicted proteins | sample MGYA00241580_ERZ501329 | MGnify/ENA primary metagenome ERZ501329 (study PRJEB25962, sample SAMEA2042923) | human gut metagenome | biome: human gut; feature: human-associated habitat; material: faeces... | reverse complement strand
TGTAAATTAATAATTAAAAATTTATATTTTTATGTTACAATAATTAATTATTATTCACAATTTGGATGAAAAAATAGTAATTATCTTTTTAACCTTATTATACTACATTTATTTCAAATAAAAAGTAAGGTCTATCTTTTAATTTAAATATAGTTTATAATATAATTAGGATAGGTATTGTGAAATCAACAGAATATAATAAAAACTTTGAAAAAACATTATACTAATATATTGATACACATTATAATATTAACAGATACATAGACAAAACTAATAAAAGATAATTTATATAATATCGATGAAATGTATAACAAAAAGTATTGATTGAATTACTAATTATTATCATAATATTTTAGTCTAAAATGTAAACAATAACAACAATAATAGGAGGAAAATGTGGGAAAAATCGGGAATGTTTTAACAATGTTAAAAATATTGGAAAATGGCCAAAAATATACAGTTAAAGAATTGGCAGAAAGATTAGAAGTAAGTAAAAGAATGATAAAAATTTATAAAAGCGAACTAGAAAAGGCCGGTATATATATAGAAACTTTATATGGTCCATATGGTGGATACGTTTACAATCATAAAAACAACTACGATATAGAATTTAATTATAGTGATATAGATAATATTGAAAATATTTTAAACAAACTATCGCAGAAAGAAAAAAATAACATAAATATAACATTAGAAAAAATAAAAACATTGGTTATTTATTCAGTAGATGTAGATAAAAAAATAGCAGCAAATGATGAAGAAATAAAAAATAGATATACAATTCTATCGAATGCCATCATTAACAAAAAAAATGTAACGTTAATTTATCATAAAAAAACAGAATATTTTTACCATATACATTTTCATTTTACAAAAATTTGATTTATACAACGGGTTTCTCTTATACTGATAATGACATAAGAACATTTAATTTAGCCGAAATAAAAGATTTAAAGAAATTTTAAGATGATACCATATATTTCACCATTATGTATTATAATATACATAAAGGAGGATGAAAATGAAAAAAATATATTTTGCAGCACCACTATTTAATGAGATGGAATTAAAAAGAAATAAAGAAATAACAAAAAAATTAAGAAGTTGGGGATATGATGTTTACTTGCCACAAGAAAGTGCGGGATTATCAGCAAAGATAATTGCTGCTGGTGGTGATATATATGAGGTTAGTAGAAAAATATTTCAATCTGATATAGAAGGAATTAAAAAATGTGATATTTTAATATTTTTTTTGGATGGAAGAGTTCCCGATGAAGGAGCCTGTGTAGAATTGGGAATGGCATATGCTTGGAATAAAATTTGTTTAGGATATAAAACAGATGATAGATGCTTGGATTTTACTGGTACGGATAATTTGTTTATTGAAGGTTGTATGAATTTTGAAATATCACATAATTTAAATGAATTAAAAAGCAAATTGGAATGCATAAAATGATTAATATTGTTTTTGAAGGGGCTCCGGGAGCAGGAAAAACCACTATTATAAATGAAGTAGTAAAAAAATTAAAAAGTTTTGGAATAAAAGTAGAAAATACAGTAGATATTGATCCAACAACTCCATTATATCCAATATTGCATAATATGAATTGTACGACACCATTAATAACAAGCAATATAGAGTTTAGTACAGTGCTATATGAAACATTTATTCAAACAGCGGATTATTTTTATATAAAAGAAAGAATATTGAAACAAAATAATGAAATAAATATATTTGATAGATTTTATTTTTCCATTTATGCATATCAAAAAGTATTATTAGAAAAAGAGAAAATAAATATTATAATTGCTGATATAATGATGCCAAGGATGAATGGTTATGAATTAATTAAGAGTGTTCGAGTAAATAGTAATATTCCTATTATAATAATATCTGCTAAAAATATGGATAGTGATAAAATATTAGGCTTAGATATTGGAGCTGATGCATATATTACTAAACCGTTTAATCCTTTAGAAGTGGTTGCGTATGTAAAAGCATTACTTAGAAGGTATAATGAATTTGAGGAAAGTAATAGAGAAAGTGATGTAATAAAGGTGGGGGAATTATCTTTAGATTTAAATAAGTATATTCTTAAAAAGAATAACAAAGTTATTCCTTTAACATCAACTGAATTAAAAATATTAACTATGTTAATGAAGTATCCAGGTAAAATATTTACTAAAGCACAAATATATGAGGTAATAAATGGAGATTATTATGAATGTGATGATAATACAATGATGGTTCATATATCAAATATAAGAAGTAAGATAGAAGACAATCCATCAAAACCAGTTTACATTAAAACGGTTAGGGGGTTAGGTTATAAAATTGAAAACAAAGAAGAATTATAGTTTTAGTAGATATGTAATTATTCAATTTGCAATTTATACTTTAATTATATTGGGAGTTACAATTGTTACATATTTTTTAATTAATTGGCGATTAAATAATAGTTTTTTAGTGCTAGATGATTTTTTAGAATATAAAGATAAACTTGAGTATGAAGATTATGCGGGAATTCCTATGTCTAAATTTCCTGGGTGTGATTTTGCAGTTTATGATAATAATAATGAATTAATATATACAACTGATGGTAATACTGAAGATGCTGTGTTAGGTAGTGATTTAATATTTGTAAATGATTATAGTAATGTTTATTATGATATATTTAATTATAGAAATAAAGAAAACAAAAAAGTGTATAAAATTTATGAAACAATATATAATGATGAATTATCAGATGAAGTTGTAGTGGGTAATGCTGAGCTTGATGAATATTTAAATGTTTTAGGAGGTACATTATTTAAATCTAATGATACTTTAACAGATAGAGAACTTAATTTACTGTATGGCTACTATAATGATGATCAAATGGTAGAAAAATATGAATTTACAACGAATTATGATTATGATATAGAAAATGGAAATAGAAGAACTCTTTTGTTTATGTCACCAGTTTTTAATTCTGAGTCATATGATGCTGCAGTTGCAAGTTCGGAAAAAATATGGTTCATTGCTATTCCCGTTTTGATTTTGCTTATTATAATAGAAACTTACTTTTTTAATAAAAAAGTGAAGGAAAGCTTAGATGTTTTAAAAAATATTGTGACTTCATATGAAGAAAATGGTAGTTGTGAAAGATATAAAAAATTACCTCGAGAATTTGAAGAAGTGGCAAGTCGTTTTGAAAATCTTATGGAAAAGTCTAAAAAACTAGAAAATGACAAAATTAAAATTTATGAAGATAGACAAAAGATTATCGCTAATTTGTCTCATGATTTAAAAACTCCTTTAACAGTTATACAAGGATATTCAAAAGCTTTTTTAGATAATCTAGTACCAGATGATAAAAAAGAACAATATTTAAAAACCATTTATAAAAAATCTATAGTAGCAACAGATGCAATTGATTCTTTATTTATGTATGCTCATTTAAATCATCCTGAATATGGTCTTTCACTTGAAAATGTAGATATTGTTATGTATAGCAAGAACTATTTAGCTGAAAAGTATAATGAAATTGAATCTAATAGTATGAAATTGGATGTTGATATAAAAATAGATAAATTAAATATTGATATAGATACGAAAAATTTTAGAAGAATTTATGAAAATTTAATAAATAATTCAATTAAATATAATAAAAAAGATACGAAAATATATTTTAAAATGTGGGTAGATAAAAATTTGTATATTTCTATTGGTGATAATGGTGTTGGTATAGATGCAAATATTAAAGATAATATCTTTGAAGCTTTTGTTACTAGTAATAGTGCAAGAACTAGTGGTAATGGTACTGGATTAGGTCTTTCAATAGTTAAAAATTTGGTTGAACTTCATAATGGTGAGATAGAACTTGTTAAAAAACCAAAAAAACCTTTAAAAACAGAATTCTTAATAAAAATTAAGATTTAGTTAAGATTTTATTTATTTAAGTATTATATAATTAGTTTGAGGTTGGATATGAAAAGTGTATTAGAATATTTAGAAAATGTAAAAACAAATAATTTAATTATTGATGAAAATGGAAGTATTACTTACCAAGAGCTACTTACTTTTAGCAAAAAAATAGGTAGTGGATTAGGGAAATTTGTTAAAAATAATGATCCAGTTCCGATTTATATGGAAAAAGGCATTAAGGCTTTAGAAGTGTTTATGGGAGCTTTGTATGCTGGAGGCTTTTATAGTTTATTAAATGTTGGATTACCTAAGATGAGACTTGAACAAATTATTGGAGTTTTAGATGTAGATTATATTATTACTGATAATGAACATTTAGAGGCTGCGAAAGAATTTTTTTCAGATAAAAAAATAATTTTATATGAGGATTTAATAAAAGAAAAAATTGATGAAGAGCTACTTTCAAATATAAGACGAAAAAAAGTTGATTTAGATCCAGTTTATGCTAATTTTACAAGCGGTTCTACGGGAGTTCCTAAAGGGGTTATTGTTGGTAATCGCTCTATTATAGATTTTGTAGACAATTTTGTCGATACTTTTGGAATTGATTCTACAGATGTTATTGCAAATCAAGCACCATTTGATTTTGATGTATCGGTTAAGGATATTTATCCTGCATTAAAAACTGGAGCAACTCTTGTAATTGTGCCAAAAGAATTGTTTTCAAACCCAGCTAAATTGATTGATTTCTTAGTAGAAAATAATATTACAACAATGACATGGGCAGTATCAGCTTTGTGTTTAATAACAACATTTCATGGACTTGATTATAAAGTTCCAACAACTGTTAAAAGGATAATGTTTAGTGGTGAGGTAATGCCTATGAAACATTTAAATTCATGGATGGAACATTTACCTGATGCTATGTTTGTTAATTTATACGGTCCAACAGAAATTACATGTAATTGTACATATCACATAATTGATCGAAATAGGGAATATGAAAAAATACCAATAGGAATTCCATTTAATAATGAAGCTGTGTTTTTATTGAATGATAAAAATGAATTAGTAAATAATGAACTTGAAAAAGGAGAAATTTGTGTTCGAGGTACTGCTTTGGCTTTGGGATATTATAAAAATAAAGAACAAACTGAAAAAGCATTTGTAAGAAACCCATTGAATGATAAGTATATTGAATATATTTATAGAACTGGAGATTTAGGATATTATCAAAATAATGAACTTTATTTTGGAGGAAGAAAAGATTTTCAAATAAAGTATATGGGACATAGAATTGAACTTGAAGAAATAGATAAAGCAATTGGTTCTTTTGAAGGGGTTGAACGAGTATGTTCTATATTTAGAGAAGAAAAAAGTAAATTATATGCTTTTTATATCGGGGATATGGAACCAAAAGAATTACATGAAAAATTATCAAAAGAGTTACCGATATTTATGATTCCAAGCAAATTTATTAAAGTAGAAGAAATGCCTTTGTCTAAGAATGGTAAAATAGATCGTAAAAAGTTAGAGGAATTGATATAATGGAAAAATCATTGGAGAAGAAAATAATTAGTGAAGTAAGTACACCATTTTATGTATTTGATATTGATATATTAAAAGCAAGGATTGATTATCTAAAAAGTATGATGCCTGAGAATGTTTGTTTATGTTATGCTATGAAGGCTAATCCATTTGTAGTAAAAGAAATAGATGAGATAATAGAAAAATATGAAATTTGTTCTTATGGAGAATGGAATATTGCCAAAAAAATGGGGATAACTGATAGTAAGATGGTTATATCTGGCGTTTATAAAGATGAATTAAGTATGGACAATATAATTAATAATCAAAAAAATGGTGAAGTATTTACAATTGAATCATTAAATCAGATAGCTCTTTTAGATAAATTAACTAAAGAAAAAAGAAAAGTAATAAATATTATTTTAAGACTTACAAGTGGTAATCAATTTGGAATGTCTGAAGAAGAAGTAATTGAAATATTGGAAGACAGAGCTAAATATGAGTGTTTAAATATAATGGGTATTCAATATTTCTCTGGTACTCAAAAGAAATTATCAAAAAGAATAATTAAGGAATTGGAATATGTTGATGAATTTGTTGAAAAGTTAAAAATCGATTTAGGTTTTGTTGTGGAAGAACTAGAGTTTGGACCTGGATTTCCAGTTGTTTATTTTGAAGCTGAACAGGATTTTGATGAAAAAACATATTTGATGGAAATAGCTGATAAAATAAAGAATATGAAGTATCAAGGACATATTACTATGGAACTTGGAAGAAGTATTGTAGCATCATGTGGAAGTTATTATACAAAAGTTGTTGATAAAAAGACAAATAAAGAAGGAAATTTTGCTGTTTTAGATGGTGGTATGAATCATTTAGTATATTATGGTCAAATGATGGCAATGAAAAAACCAATGTTAGATATTATTCCTAAAAGAGGAGAAAATAAAAAAGAAAATTGGAATTTAGTTGGAGCTTTATGTACAATAAATGATTTAGTGGTTAAACAATTACCAGTTTCTAATTTAGAGTTAGGAGATATATTTGTATTCAAAAATACTGGGGCTTATTCAATGACTGAAGGAATTAGTTTGTTTTTAAGTCGTGATTTACCGAAGGTATTGTTTGTAAGTGGGGGAAATATGAAGATAGTTAGAGAAAATATTAATACATATAAATTAAATATGCCTAATGAAGGGGGTGAAATATAATGGAAAAATTAATTGAAATATTAGAAGATTTAAATCCTGAAGTTGATTATAATACATGTACCAATTTAATAGATGGACATTATTTAGATTCACTTGCAATTTTATCTTTGGTTGCTGAAATTGAAGAAGAATTTGATGTTGTTATACCTACAGTTGAAATTATTCCTAATAACTTTAATTCTGCTCAAAATTTATGGGCTTTAATTGAAAGAATAAAGGAAGAAGATTAAGATGCAATATTGTAGTGCAATATATTTGGCAGTTTTTTTACCAATTACATTACTGGTTTATGCACTAACTGCTAAGAAGAAAAGGTGGCTTGTTTTATTAATAGCAAGCTATATTTTCTTCTTATCTTTAAGTGGTAAACTAATTGTATATTTGTTGTTTTCAACGTTGTCAATTCATCATTTTGGATTGTGGATTGATAAAATTAATAAAAATAGAGATAAGGAATTAGAAAAATGTTCTAAGGAACAAAAAAAAGAGATTAAAGAGGCATATAAAAAGAAGACAAATATGATAGTACTGTTTGCGGTGCTAATTCATATTGGTCTTTTAGTTATATTAAAATATACTGGCTTTTTTGGTGAAAATATTAATAATTTATTAGCATTGTTTAATACAGATTTTAGATTTAAAATACCTAAGATATGTATACCAATTGGTATTAGTTTTTATACATTACAAGGGTTATCATATATTTTTGATGTTTATAAAGGAAAGATAAATGCAGATGATAATTTAGGAAGACTTGCTTTGTTTATGGCTTTTTTTCCTTGTATTATGGAAGGCCCAATATGTAGATATAGCGATACTGCAGAAAAGTTATATGAAGGCAAATCATTAACTTATAAGAATTTGAGTTTTGGTGTTCAAAGAATTCTTTGGGGGTTAATGAAAAAAATGGTTGTTGCAGATAGATTGAATCCATTTATTGAAAAAATATTTTTTGAATATAATAGTTTAGATGGAGGAGTTATCTTAATTGGAGCTATCTTCTATACCGTTCAACTTTATATGGATTTTTCGGGCACTATTGATATAGTTCTTGGTAGTGCTGAGATGTTTGGTATAACACTTCCTGAGAATTTCAAACAACCATTTTTTAGCAAAAATATTTCTGATTTTTGGACAAGATGGCATATAACTTTAGGTACTTGGTTTAGAGATTATATATTTTATCCTGTTTCATTAAGTAAACCAATGAAAAAAGTAACACTTGTTTCTAGAAAAGTTTTAGGTAATCATTATGGCCCACTTTTAGCGGGTAGCATAGCTTTATTTTTAGTGTGGATAAGTAATGGGTTGTGGCATGGAGCTGCTTGGACTTATGTATTTTTTGGAATGTATCATTTTGTTTTAATAGTTTTAGGTAATGTATTTACGCCATTGATACAAAAAATATGTAGTAAAATTCATGTTAATAGGTCAGGTAAACCATATGTAATGATGCAAGTTTTAAAAACAACTATTTTAGTTATATTTGGTGAGTTATTCTTTAGGGCGAATTCCTTATCTGGAGGATTAGAAATGTTTAAGAAAATATTTACAGATTTTAGTTTGAGCTCTATAAAGAATGGTTCTTTATTTAAACTAGGATGTGATAGATCTGACTTTTTAATAATTGGCTTTGTTTTAATAATTATTTTAGTAACTAGTATTTTAAAAGAAAAAGATATTAATATTAGAGAATCTGTTGCAAAAATGAATATATGCTTTAGGTGGACTTTATATTATGCTTTAATACTTATCATAATTATTTTTGGAGCTTATGGATTTGGATATGCTCCGGTAGATCCAATATATGCGAATTTTTAAAGGAGATAAGATGAATAATTTAAAAAATATTTATAAACCAATAATTTTTATCTTTATATTATTTTTAATTCTCTTAGGAATATCAGGCTGGTTTATGCCTAAGAATAATGTTAAAGGTAATGGAATTCATGAAGCCAGATCTAATGGAGTTTTTGGAGAGAAAAAAAATACTATTGATGTTTTAGTTATAGGTGATAGTGAATCTTTTACGAGTATTTCTCCTTTACCAATTTGGAATAAATATGGTTTTACAATGTATAATGGTGGTGTATCTAGACAATATTTGGTAGATACTTATGATTATTTAAATAAAGTGTTGAAATATCAAAGTCCTAAGGTTGTATTGCTTGAGGCAAATGCTATTTATAGAAGAATGAGCGTTAATAATGTAATTTCAACAAAAAGTCAAAAAATTTTGCCAATACTTCAATATCATGATAGATGGAAAAATTTAAATAGTAGAGATTTTACTGATAAAGTAAAATATACTTGGACTGATGAATTGAAGGGTTTTTATTATAATACTTCAGTTGTTCCTCCGAAATATGTCGGAGATTATATGAAAAATAATAAGAAAAAAACTGGTATTAGTACTATTAATAAGTATTATTTAGATAAAATTGTTGATAAATGTAAAGATAATAACATAAAAATTATTTTGTATACAGTTCCAAGTACATTAAATTGGAATAATAAAAGACATAATGAAGTAATGAAATATGCTAACTCTAAAAATATTGCTTATTTAGATTTAAATTTAAATGTTGATGAATTAGGAATTGATTGGAATTTTGATTCGAGAGATGGCGGGGATCATTTAAATTATTATGGTGCTCTAAAAATTACGGATTACATGGGAAATTATTTATATAATTTAAATATTTTAACTAATCATAAAGGTGATAAAAAGTATGATTCATGGAATAAATCATATGAAATGTATGAAAAAAAGATTATAAATGCAAATAACAAGTTGTAATTATATTTGATAGCAATTTAACCGGTATAATATATTAAATATGAAAAAGAGATGCAATTCTTTATGACACTAATTTTTTATTAGTGTTTTTTGATGTATTTTTGTTATTCCGCCAAAAAACGCAATTTTTGTCTGAATTAAAATGATACCCGTCAAAATGGCGGATATTTAACTGTTTTTCTTTTCATAAAGACTTTCTATCATTCTATTAATAGTTTCTTTGTCTTCTTCCGGTAATTCATAATATTTATTAATTATATTATCACTAAATAAACCATTTATTGAAGTATCTAAAGCTTTAGTATTTTATATGCAACTGGTAAAGATGGAATTCTTTGATTAGTTTCATAACAAGCTATGCTTTGATGTGATACTCCAACCTTTGTACTTAACCTAACTTGGGTTATTTTTTTCTTTTCTCTCAATCGTTGCATATATACAAAATCAACGTTCGGAAGGAAAAAGTCACAGAGTAGCTTTATTTCATGTTTGTAAAAAGCTTGTTATATTAATTTTTATGTTTGAAACAAAACATGTAGATTTTAATCCGTCTTTATTAAAAAGAATTATAAAAATGTATACTTTTAAAGAGAATTTTGATAAACTATAATTATGAAAGAGAGTGCGAGTTGTGTGGAAAAATTTTTGAAAAATAAAAAGATTTTAATTATATGTGCATCAATAATTATTATTTTGTTGATTGTTGGTGGAATTTTCTTGTTTAAGAAAGATAAAACTAGTGATAAAAAGGAAAAAGTTTTAAAAGAACAAGGGGCTATTAGTCATGAAATGGCTTGTTTGATGGCTTTGACGGTAAAAAATGATTTTGAATCGGATATCGCGATTTCCTTTACTGGAAATGCAGGGCCAACAGCAGATGAAGGTAAAGAAGTTGGATTAGTTTATTCTTGTCTGTTATTTAAAGATAAAGCGTATCATTTTCAAGACCACTATCAAGGAAATCGTCAAGAAATTAGAAATCAATGTCTTGAAAGTGCAAAAAAAAGAATTCTACAATTACTATAAAGTTTTAGGCAAAAAAAAGAATATTATAATAAAGAAAGTAGGAGACACAAATATGGCAGAAAAAAAAGATGGAAAAATGACTTTAGATGACGCAATTAAACAGATTCTAAAAACTTATGGAGAAGGCGCGATTATGAAATTAGGTGACCGGGCCAATATCAATGTAGACGTCATTCCTTCAGGATCAATTGCTTTGGATTATATTTTAGGGGTAGGTGGCTATCCTAAGGGAAGAGTAATTGAAATTTATGGTCCTGAATCAAGTGGAAAAACGACTTTTGCTTTGCATGCCATTGCAGAAGTGCAAAAGCAAGGTGGGAAAGCTGCTTTTATTGATGCTGAACATGCAATTGATCCACTATATGCACAAAATTTAGGAGTCAATATTGATGATTTGATTTTATCGCAACCAGACTCGGGAGAACAAGCATTAGAAATAGCAGAATTATTGGCAAAAAGTGATGCAATCGACTTAATTGTCGTGGATTCCGTCGCTGCCCTTGTCCCTTCTGCAGAATTAAATGGTGAAATGAGTGAATCGAATATCGGATTGCAAGCTCGATTAATGTCTAAAGCGTTAAGAAAACTAACAGGAGCTTTAAACAAAAGTAAATGTAGCATTATTTTTATCAATCAATTAAGAGAAAAAGTTGGAATTATATTTGGTAATCCTGAAACCACACCAGGAGGAAGAGCATTGAAATTCTACGCTTCTGTTCGTTTAGAAGTTCGTCGAGGTACGATGTTAAAAGAAGGAGAACGCATCTTAGGAAATGAAGTCAATTTAAAGGTTGTTAAAAATAAAGTGGCTCCTCCTTTTAAAACGGCTAGTGTTGAAATTTTGTATGGAAAAGGAATCAATAAAGATGCCGAATTATTAGATTTAGCCGTTAAACTTGATGTCATTAACAAATCAGGGTCTTGGTTTGAATATCATGGAGAAAAAATCGGACAAGGAAAAGAAAAAGTAAAAGAATTCTTAAAAAATAATAATAAAGAATATGAAGAAATTAAAAATGCAGTTGTAGAAGCCATTCGTAGTGGAAAAGAAATTACAAGCAAAGAAAAAACAAAAAAAGAAGGAAATGACTAGGCAAAAAGTATTTGAGTTTTCAAATACTTTTTTCAATTATTTTATTTGCTATTTTTAAGGATTTAATATACAATAAATATGGTACATTGGTACTATTAAAAAAATAAACAGGAGGAAATAAGATGCTAGGAATCATTTTCGCTATTCCTGCATGGCTTATTTATCTTGGAGTTGGAATTATATGCTTTGTGATAGGTGCTTTATGCATGTGGTTAATTCCGTTTATGGGATATAAAAATGCAAAAAGTAAAATTGATTTATCATTAAAAGATGCTGAAATTAAAGCAAATCAAATGATTAAAACAGCACAATTAGAAGGCCGTGCTGCTGCTTTAGAATTAAAAACGATTGCAGATAAAGAAATCAAAGAGAAAAAAGATCAAATTACCGAATTAGAAAAAGCGGTTTTTCAACATGAACAATCTTTAGATGTGCGTGAATCAGTTATAAAAGAAAAAGAAAAAAAATTAGAAGAAGCAAACCAACACTTAGACAAAAAAGCTCAGGAACTAGCTAAACAAAAAGACGAGTTAGATGAAAAAATTAATTCAATTATTGTAGAATTGGAAAAAGTCGCAAATATGACTTCAACTCAAGCTAAAAATGAATTGTTTGAGCGGGTAAAAGAAAAATCAGAACGAGAAATTGCCGCTTATTTAAAAGAACAAGAAGAAATTGCAAAGGAAAAAGCTGATGACACAGCAAGAGATATTTTAGCGTTATCTATTGAACGATTCAGCCAAGAAGTGGCATCAGAAAGAACAATTTCTGTTGTTTCTTTGCCTTCTGATGAAATGAAAGGTAGAATCATTGGTCGTGAAGGAAGAAATATTAAAACGATAGAACAATTAACGGGAGTTGATTTAATTATTGATGATA
>ENA-OOWZ01001268-OOWZ01001268.1-human-gut-metagenome-genome-assembly--contig:-NODE-1268-length-12467-cov-9.330084_pt1 | contig 12467 bp, 17 predicted proteins | sample MGYA00241580_ERZ501329 | MGnify/ENA primary metagenome ERZ501329 (study PRJEB25962, sample SAMEA2042923) | human gut metagenome | biome: human gut; feature: human-associated habitat; material: faeces... | reverse complement strand
GGGCTCGAACCTATGACCCTCTGCTTGTAAGGCAGATGCTCTCCCAGCTGAGCTATGCTCCCATTTGTTGGCCGCCGTTTTCTGACGGCTGAAATAAGATAACATATTTTAAGCCCGATGTCAACACTAATTTGCAAAAAAATTAATTTTTTTATTTTTTATCAATTAAAAAAATAACCTGACCCCCCTACCTAATTTGCCACACTTCTAAAAAAATGTTACAATTAATCAATTTTTGAGGTTGATGGAGAATGAAAAATGGAAGAAATACGCAATAAAAAATATACGCAAATAAACGAAGCAGAGAGAGAATTGATTGAGAGATTATTAAGAAATAACACTCCGAAGAAGCAAATTGCAAGAATGCTGAACCGCAGCATAACAACCATAAGAAAAGAAATTAAAAGAGGTTCTGTCGAACAACGCAAAGAAATAAAGACAACAAAAAAAGATGCTAATATCCCGATTTACCAAACCGAACTTGTCTATTTCGCTGATGTAGGTCAGCGTGTATATAATAAAAACCGTTCGCATTGCGGAAGAAAATGCAAAATAATTGAATGTCGAGATTTTTTGAACTATGTAGAGCAACAAGTTAAGTCTGATAAGCTGTGGTCGTTAGACGCAGCTGCCGGAAATGCAAAAAGACTCAACCTTTTTGAGCAAACAGTTACAACGCAAACCTTATACAACTGGGTTGACCTCGGATTGTGCAATGTCAAAAACATAGATTTGCTCAAAAAGGCAGGCTGGAAAACACATCCTAAAAAAGTGCGGGAGCATAAAAAATGTCTTGGTCGCTCGATTGATGAGCGTCCGTCAATAGTGGACTCTCGATTAGAGTTCGGGCATTGGGAAGGCGACGGCATTGTAGGTAAAGACCATAAGGGTCATTGGATTACTTTAATAGAAAGAAAAACACGAATGGGGTTCGTGTTTAATGTTGAGGACAAACAGTCAATCAGAATTGTCGAAGTTATAGACAAAATGGAGAGTATGTTCGGTGCTTTGTTCCCTCTTGTGTTCAAAACAATTACTTTCGACAACGGTACAGAGTTTTCAAACTCCGAATTAATGGAGGGCAATCAAAGGACAAAAATATATTACGCACACCCATATTCCTCTTGGGAACGAGGCTCGGACGAAAATTGGAACGGTCTTGTCCGTCGATATTTTCCTAAGGGAACATCGTTTGACAATGTTCAAGATGATGATTTGCAAAGAATTCAGCATATGATTAACAATTTGCCGAGAAAAATGTTTAACTATGAAAGTTCAAGAGAAATGTTTATACAGGAATTACAAGCGCTGATAGAAACGCAAATAGCCGTAGCTTAAAATAAAACTTAAAAAGGAATTTAGAGCAATTACATTTTTGTAGTTGCTCTTTTTTTATATAAAAAAATGAAAGGAGCAAAAAAGCAAAATGCAAGAAGCTAAAACAATTGCGTTATGCAACCAAAAAGGTGGTGTCGGAAAAACGGCAACAACAAGCTGCTTGGGTATTTCGTTAGCAGCGAACGGAAAGCGTGTTTTGTTAGTTGATTTTGACCCGCAAGGCAACCTTACGAAAGGGTTAGGTTATCGTGACCGCTCTAAATATCGTTACTCTGTAAAGGACTTGATATTTGATGAACTTAACGAAACACCAAAAGACTTTCAGGAATACATTGTCTCATCAGAGAATGTCGACTTAATTCCTGCCAATATCGACCTCGCCGGACTCGATATTCACTTATCAAGCGTTATAAGCAGAGAAACCGTTTTCAAACGGGCGTTGTCCCAATTCAAGCCACACTATGACTACATTTTGATTGACAGTAACCCGGCTCTCAACCTGTTCACAATTAACACATTAGTTGCGGCAAACAGCTTGATTATTCCGGTGCAAGCCGAGCCGTATGCAACCGACGGACTATTTGACTTGTTACGCACAATTCAGACTGCCAAGCGACAGCTTAATCCGGAACTGTCTATCGACGGAATTCTGATAACAATGACTGACCAGCGCACAAACCTATCAAAGCATATTTCGTCCGAGGTACGAAACGCTTTCGGAAATCAAATTAAGGTTTTCCATACGGAAATCCCACGGTGCGTTAAAACAGCTGAAGCTTCACTTTACGGTCAAAGTCCAATGTCGTATGCGCCGAACTCTGAATCGACAAGAGCATACAATCAACTATCGAAGGAGGTATTAAGTGTCGATGACGGAATTGCCAAAAATCAACATAAGCAACCCATTAGATGAATTGTTTTCAACTGAGGAAGAACGTCAAAGCTCACAGCAAGAACGCATTGTTACAATCGATTGTAACGAGATTGACAGCTTCCAAAAACACCCGTTCAAAGTTAGAGATAATCAAGATATGGACGAGCTGATTGAGTCTATACAAAAAAACGGAGTTATAATGCCGTGTATTGTTCGCCCGAAAGAAAACGGTCGATATGAAATGGTGTCAGGACACCGGCGAAAACACGCTGCTATTCGTGCCGGCTTAGACTCGCTACCCTGTATTGTCAGAGATTTAGACGACATACAAGCAACAATCTTAATGGTAGACAGTAACGCACATCGCCCATATATTCTTCCGAGCGAGAAAGCATACTCGTATAAAATGAAGTTAGAAGCAATGAAAAGACAAGCAGGCAGACCAAACATTGAAAATGGAGTCCCAGTGGGACACAATTCTTTTGTGGGTAAATCAAGGGAAATTTTAGCAGCTGAAAGTCAAGACAGTAATACTCAAATTCAGCGTTATGTCCGCTTGACCTATCTCATTCCCGAACTGCTACAAATGGTTGATAATTCAGTCGAAAAGCCGATAGAAGCGGAAGCTCTGTCTATGGCAATGCGTCCGGCTGTTGAATTGTCATATTTATCTCCTGAAAATCAAAAAATTGTTCTTGATTTTATGCAAGATACGCTTTCTACTCCCTCTCACGCTCAAGCTATACAGCTGCGTGAAATGCAAAAAAAAGGTATCTTAAATCCGCAAGGAATATATGACCTTCTTGCTCAAGAAAAGCCAAATCAAAAGCCAAGCAGTAAGATACCGATTAACAGATTTAGCCGTTATTTCCCGCCTAATACAAGTGCCGAAGATATTGAAAAAGGTATCTTTAAGGCTCTTGATTTTTACCAAAAAGCTAAAGAGCGAAAAGCGTCTTTCAAAAAAGGCGAAAAAGAAACGCTATACTAAACGGAGGTTTAATTATGGAAGTTTTATTTTCTTTCGGAACATCGGAACAGTTCCCGTTTCAAGGTGGTTATATAATCATTAACGCCTCGAACAAAATTGCTGCTGTAGAAGAATTCAGGAGGTTGTATCCTGATATTCATCCGGGAATATTAAATTGTTCAGATGTCTACACTAACCCTGACTTAATCAAAGATTTCAAGGAAAGCGGAAATTTAGGTGCCGGATGTCATTTATACCTACCTTTAAATGTTCCAGAGTATTGTTATACAGTTATTAAATCCACCGGCGAATTTGCAATGCTTCACAAAGGCAGAAAGGGATACAGCCCAATTGACCTTCGTTTAGCTGAAAATCCTAATATCCGTGACCTTGCCTACCTTGCCGATATGCTAAACAGACAATTCGGCGTATCAAAAGCACAGGAAGCCGCAATGGTTGCAGGCTCTATGTACGGTTGGGACAGTCCTCTTGTTGACCAGAACAAATATGACGAAAACGGAATACCGAAGAAGCCAAAAAGCAAGACAAAATCAGACCCCTGCTTATGAAATGTGTGCTATGAAAAAAGTATTATCTATAAATCGAAACGGTAGTTATAACAAAGAATTTTACAAGCTGCTTTCAGAGAAAAAGATAACAGACATAACACAACGATTTGACTTTGAATACAATATTTTATTTTTAGAAGGCTTATTAAAGAAAGGAAGTAAAGAATGAATAGATTTAACCCTATCCAAGAACACAAAAGCGAAGAAACCCCTATCTTTTCGCTTTGTTTATCACTTACAGGAAGCAAGCTTACGGCTGATGCAGACATTCTTAACACTCTAATAGCAGCAGGAGCAGATACATCCCCTCTGGTTCGAGCTCAGCTGCGTGAAATTCAAGATGAATTTTTACAAGTTCACAAAAGAGTTACGGAACAATTTGAAAAAGTATTAACTGAATTGTTCGGTGCAGAAGCAATAGCGAAAAATGAAACACAGAGTGTTTGTGCCAGCACCGCATTTTATATTGGAGGCGAAAACGATGAAGATGAATAATCGTAATCTTAATATATTGCGTAAAATAATCGAAGCCGGTTATACCGACGAAAAAACCATATCAGCACTTACAGCGGAAGATATGGTGGATTTTTGCAGAGATTTGCGTGAAATGAAAGGCATAATCGAATTGCAAAAAGCTGTTAAGGCAAATACCCTTATTGCGTTCCTGACTTCGCAGGAGGAATAACACAATGGCAAAACGAATTTATATTGATATGGACGGCACACTGTGTCGCTTCCACGATGCCGAGCATAAATATATTGAGCAAATGTGGGAAAAAGGTTTCTACATAAATCTGCAGCCTTTTGAAGAATTTGTTAAAGCAATTTCTCTCTGTATTGACCGAAACGGCGATACAGAGTTTTTTATTCTCTCGGCAGTTTTAGATACCGAACCGCCTTTTGCCGAAGCTGAAAAACGAGAATGGTTACACAGACATCTTCCACAGCTCTCGGATGACAATATGTTATTTATTCCCGCCGGGACAGACAAGAGTTCGCTTATTCCCGATATGAGTTCTGACTGTATTCTGATTGACGATTACAACAAAAACCTATCAGAATGGCGAATACAGGGCGGTACGGCTATCAAGTTCATAAATGATATTAACGACCGTGGATTAGGTGCCTACGGCGGCGAAATCGGCAATATATGGGACGGCGAGCGTGTCAGATATAACGATAGTGCAATGGCAACCTGCTTGCGTATAGAACGCTTATCGGGAATTAAAAACACAATAGAAAAAGAAAATGCCTTTTACGGCTTTTCGGACGATGTTCTTCCCGACCAATTCCTTGAACTGCTGCCGAGTTATTTTTCCGTTCGTCAAACGCACGATACACACTTAATTCAAGAGTTATACCGCAAAGGCGAAGGCTTTTTTGATTATGAGTCTGTATCGGCTCATTCCCGAAATTTTGTCCGTGAAATAACAACAGACAAGCAAAACGGTCAGCTCGCACTCTATCAGCGTGAAAACAACTTGAATGATGCAATGATGAATTGCCTTGATACCTGCTACACCTTATCTCGTGCATACGCTATCTCGCTCAATAAAATAACCGGATGGATGATTGCTTCTATTCGTCAAGAACACCTTTGGCAAACTTACCCTGTTACCTGTTCAAATTTGCAATCATACATATCAAAGCAGCTTGCCCGTGATACAAGATTAACTGTTCTTGCAGACCAAATCAAAACCGTATCCACGCAATTAAACAAAGCCGAAAGCAGAGTTTATCTTCCTGCTTCATCAGATGTGGAAATGGATGTTACTTCCGGCGGAGTTCAAAAGAGTGTTCTATCCGAATGGTGCAAACAAATGAAGGCACAACTGAAAGGCTATTCAGACGAATGGCGGCAGCTCGCAGGAACAGAATATCCAAATGTTTTGTTCGGAAACGGGCAAATCAAATATCAGAAATATGCTGATACTCAAAAAACTTCTCGAACTATCCATCAAAAATAATTTTAAGAAAGGACTGTTAAAATGGCAACGACAACAGTTTTTCGTGTAGAGAAAAATAAAAACTACACAACAATCTCTAATCATCATTTACAGGACAGAAATCTCTCCCTTAAAGCAAAAGGCTTATTGACATTGATACTGTCATTACCACCCGATTGGGATATGACATTAAAAGGACTGGTATCACTCAGCGGCGACGGTGTCGATTCGGTTCGTTCAGGTATTCAAGAACTTGAAAAAGCCGGATATATCCTGCGACGGCAGGGACGCGATGAAAAAGGCAAAATGACTGCTATCGAATACACCATCTATGAGCAGCCGCAGCCGATATTGGAAAATCCAATACCGGGTAAACCGATGTTGGAAAATCCGACAACGGATAATCCGACGTCGGAAAATCCAACGCAATTAAATAAAGATAGATCAAGAACTAACTTATCAAAGAAAGAAAAATCAATTACGGATCTATCAAGTACCGATTCCTTTCCTATCCTTTCCCCTGATCCCTCACCTTGCAGAGCTGCACCGGAATGGAAAGGAACGGAAGCGTTCAAACAGAGTGCCGTAGATATTTACCGTGAAATCATCATGGAGAATATCGAGTATGACACGCTCACGCAGGACCCGAAAATGGACAAGGAGCGTTTGGACGAGATCGTAGACCTTATGCTGGAAACTGTCTGCTCTGCGCGAAAGACGCTCCGCATCGCTGGCGACGATTACCCCGCCGAGCTGGTAAAGAGTAAATTCTTGAAGCTGAACAGCAGCCACATCGAGTTTGTCATGGACTGTATGCGGGAGAACACCACGAAGATCCGCAACATCAAGCAATATCTGCGGGCGGTGCTGTTCAACGCTCCGTCCACCATCGACAACTACTATACCGCCCTCGTCGCGCACGACATGGCAAGCCCTGATTGGGGCAAGCCGAAATCGGGCATCCCGGACTATTCATGTTCGCCTGACGAAAGCCTATGAGAATATGGCTGATCTGGCGGGTGCGCCCGCCTTGACTGCGGCAGAAAAATCGAAAGGAGTGATGACCGTTGCAGGAAGAAGTAACCCGAAAGACGATTGCGCTTGCAATCAAGACGGCAAAGCTGGACGGAAAGGTGCTGCAAGCCGCGCTGCGGAAGCTCTTGCAGCTCTACCGCAAGGCAAGGAACACGCCCCATCACGGCAAGCAAACGCTGAAACAGCTTATGCGGCATGGCACGGGCGTTTCCAATATCGAAATCACCGATGCGAATATCAAAGCCTTTGAAAGCACGGCGAAGAAATACGGCATTGATTTTGCGCTGAAAAAGGCAGATGACCGATACCTTGTGTTTTTCAAGGGACGTGACGCGGACGTGCTGACGGCAGCGTTTCGGGAGTTTTCAAAGAAAAAGCTGGACAAGGAGCGCAAGCCCTCTGTGCGGCGCGACCTTGCCGAGAAGAAAGCCGAAGCCGCGCAGACCGCCAAGCGGGACAAGGTGAAAAATATGGACAGGGGGATTGACCGATGAAGCCGGAAATCAAAAAGCAAATCATACTCCATCTTCCGTATCTCGCCTTTGTCTATCTGTTTGGAAAGGTCGGACAGGCGTTCCGGCTGGCGCAGGGTGTGGATCTGTCTGCAAAGCTGCTGCATATCGGGCAGGGCTTCTCCGCTGCCTTTGCAAGTGCCGCCCCCAGCTTCCATCCCACCGATCTGCTGATTGGGCTTGCCGCAGCCGTCATTATCCGGCTGGTGGTCTACTCCAAGCAGAAAAACGCCAAGAAATACCGCAAGGGCATGGAGTACGGCACGGCGCGTTGGGGTACAGCGGCAGACATCAAGCCGTTCATTGATCCTGTCTTTGACAACAATGTGCTGCTGACGCAGACGGAACGGCTGATGATGTCCAACCGCCCCAAAGACCCGAAGAACGCGAGAAACAAGAATATTCTTGTCATCGGCGGCTCTGGCAGCGGCAAAACACGATTTTTTTGTAAACCCAATATCATGCAGCTTCACAGCTCGTATGTCATTACTGACCCGAAAGGCAGTTTGATTTGCGAGGTGGGACAGCTTTTGCAGCGGGCAAAATACCGAATCGCCGTTCTCAACACCATCAACTTTTCCAAGAGTATGCACTATAACCCCTTTGCGTATTTGCGCACGGAGAAAGACATTTTGAAGTTGGTCAACACCATCATTGTCAATACCAAGGGCGAGGGCGCACAAAGCACCGAAGATTTTTGGGTGAAAGCGGAGCGCCTTTATTACACGGCGCTGATCGGCTATATCCACTACGAAGCGCCGGAGGAAGAAAAGAACTTCATCACCCTGCTTGACATGATAAATGCCAGCGACACCCGCGAGGACGACGAGGATTATAAAAATCCTGTGGATCTTCTGTTTGACCGATTGGAGGAACGCGAGCCGGAGCATTTTGCCGTGAAGCAGTACCGCAAATACAAATTGGCTGCTGGAAAAACCGCCAAGAGCATCTTGATTTCCTGCGGCGCAAGGCTTGCACCCTTTGACATCAAAGAGCTGCGCGACCTGATGGCGTATGACGAAATGGAGCTTGATACCATCGGAGATAAGAAAACGGCGCTGTTCCTCATTATGAGCGACACCGATTCGACCTTTAACTTTGTCATTGCCATTCTGCAATCCCAGCTCACAAATCTGCTGTGCGATAAGGCCGACGATGTGTACGGCGGGCGGTTGCCCGTCCATGTGAGGTTTATTCTCGACGAGTTTGCCAACATTGGACAGATCCCACAGTTCGACAAGTTAATTGCTACCATCCGAAGCCGTGAAATATCGGCTTCTATTATTTTGCAGTCGCAAAGCCAGCTCAAAGCGATCTATCGGGATAACGCCGATACGATTGTCGGCAACTGCGACACCATGCTGTTTTTAGGCGGTAAGGAGAGAACGACCCTGAAAGAAATCTCGGAGATATTGGGCAAGGAAACCATCGACAGCTTTAATACCTCAGAGAATCGGGGCAAGGAAATCTCCCACGGCTTAAATTATCAAAAATTAGGAAAGGAGCTGATGACGCAGGACGAAATCGCAACGATGGACGGCGGAATGTGTATCTTGCAGCTACGCGGTGTGCGTCCGTTCTTCTCCAAGAAGTACGACATCACCAAGCACCCACGCTATAAGTACCTGTCCGACGCCGACAAGAAAAACACCTTTGATGTAGAACGCTACATTCGGGTGCAGCGAAAAAAGAAGAAACATCCCTCGGCGGTGATTGCGCCGGAGGAACCGTTTGACCTCTATGAGATTGAGTTGTCCGACGAGGACGCTGATTTTACCGTCGCAGAATAACGCGGCAAAAGGAGCTGTTTATGGAACTCTCGAATTATCAGGCATTTATGGAATGTATGCGCAAGTGGGAAAAGATTGGCTGCAACATCCTCTGCGGCCTTGCCCTTTGGGAGCAGATGCAGGATTGTGACAGGCGCGGTGTTCCCTACACAGATATTGACATTGAAGCGGTTTCGCAGGATGTAGCCTACCGCCTTATGATGTCGCATGACAGGCTGTATGCACTTGCCCTGTACGAATGGACAGAGCAGCACTTCGCCCAGAACAGCGATACTTCCTATGCCGCAGCCGGAGAAAACGGCTGCAATTTCCCTACACACAACAATTCAACATGATTTTATGGAGGTACGGATATGGCATTTTTCAATAGCGCAGTTGGTGTTTTGCAGACCCTCGTGATCGCACTCGGTGCAGGCCTTGGCATTTGGGGTGTGATTAACCTCTTGGAGGGCTATGGCTCGGACAACCCCGGTGCTAATGCTCATGTGTCATAAAGTAACACGCAAGAATTTGATAGACAGCAACCCACTATTCCGTTATTACCTTACGCACACACTTTGTAACTTTTTCGTTAAGCCTATTGACTCTGATACCTCGGAAGAGATATAATATAGTTGCTACTTAGCGAACCTAAATAGCGAAACTAAAGAGAGGCGACGATATGAATAACAAATATGTCCAGCAATTCAAAAAAGGCTCTCTGGAAATGATACTCTTATGCCTAATCGGACGCAAGGAAACTTATGGATATGAAATTATAACCGAATTGAACAATAGTGCGTCTGTTTTGGGATATGCGAAAGAGGGAACCATTTACCCCATTCTGTATCGTTTACAGGAAGCAGAACTAATCAAATGCCGATTGGCTCCGGCTGCGGCAAATGGCGGCTCAAAAAAGTATTATTCTTTAACGGATAAAGGCAGGAATGTACTTGATGAACTAATCTTATTTTGGTCAAGCTATGAAAACTGCGTAAACGGCTTTATAGAAAGTTATCAACAAGCGAGGGTGTCCAAATGAAAGAACAATATATCAAACAGGTTGAAAAGGAACTATCTTTACCACGCAAAATGAAAAAAGAGGTTGTGCGTGACTTGAATGAAGTTTTTGCGTCTGCTATGGAGCATGGAGAAACAGAGCAGCAGATTATCCAGCGTTTGGGGACGCCAAAAGAATTTGCAGACAGCACCGCAGAACAGTTTGGCATTGATAACACCAAATCGAAAAAAAGGAACGGTATCATTTCTACTCTTGCTGCGCTTGTTATCGCGGTTGCTGCCTTTTCGGTATATGCTGTTACGCAATCAGGAAAAGTACCAGAAGGAGCAATCGGACAAGCAGACGCGACAACAAATATACAGATTGAGGGCGCGTTTGCCTTTGATATTTCGCAAATCCTTTTGGCTATTGGGTTTGCAGCAACAGCTATTGCTGTTTTGTTAATTATCCGAACCATACACAAAAACAGGAGGTAACTAATGAAAAAGTATATTTCTGTATTCACAATCATGGTTATGATTTTTTTGGCTGCGTGTTCTAATCAAAATACATCATCTACACCGACAAGCAATGAGAACAATACGCAATCTAATAGTGTTACAAAATTGGACGAGGGTGTTTGGCCTGCGAATGAGTACACAGAGGGGCTTCCTGTTGCGCCTGGTACGGTTGCATGGGCTACACTTGATACAGAACATGAGAATTGCAATATCAACCTTACTGACATTAGCGAAAACGACTATAACGAGTATATGGAGCTTTTGAACCAAGAAGGCTTTTCCGTAATTGAAAATGTGTCAGAGGAAATCGAGGGAGAAAATTATGTTTCTATCGGGACGCTTTTATCAAACGACGAAAAGTGGTTAAGTATCAGCTACATACCCAATAGTCTAACTATCTACATTTCCTTTGACAATAACTGAAAGAGATAACGGAATAGCAAAGTCAGCCGAGCTAGTCAACGATAAAATGAACGCCGCTTCGCGCCGTCGTTGACAGCCCCGCCCGTCTTTGCTGGTAGGCAATCAAGGGGCGACAGCAAGGAGTACTGCCGCCCCGCACTATTATTCAGAGAGGGGGAATTTCCATGACCGAAGATGAAGCCTACAAAGTGCATATCCAGTACACCTTTAACGCTTTTTGCAAGGTTGTCATTCGTCACGCCGCCATAGATGAAATTTTGAAGCTGCGCCGGAGGTGGGAACGGGAAGTTTCCCTTGACTATCTGATGAATGAGAAGTTTGTCCAGCTTGCCGAGCCGGAGCAGCTTGAAGAATATCTTTTTACCGCCTGCGGCCAGACCGCCGTTCTGTACCATGCGGAACTTGCCGCTGCCCTTGCCCTTTTGCCGGAGCAGGCACAGGAAGAAATTTTCCGCTATTACTTCCTGCGCCAGCCGCAGAGAGTGATCGGCGTACATATCGGCCGGACACGCAGCACAGCGGGGCGGCATATCCAGCTTGCCTTGCAACGGCTTCGGAAGGAAATGGAGGTGAGCCGGTATGAATAAACTTCTCCCCTATGAAACAATCGTCAAAGCGCATGAGGGAGACCCGGACGCAATCGACACCGTTCTTTCCCACTACACCGGATATATCCGCTACTGTTCCAAAGTACACGGGAAAGTCAACGCCGAGGTTGAGGAATATGTGAAGCAGAAGTTAATTGCCGCACTGTTCAAGTTTCGCTTTGACCGATAGTAAACAGGAAATTAAGGAGGCAAGAGGTTTTATGAAAAATCAGCTTTCAACAGTGACGGAAGTTGTAGTTAGAAGTGCCTTTTACATCATCACAAACTATGTATTTGTTAGCATGGGACTGTCGTTTCATGCTCATTGGATTGCAATTCTATTTTTACTTTCAATGGTATGGGCTACTATTGACTACGGCAAGTCTGTAAACAAAATAACCGGGAAAAAGGTTATTGCTGAAATACTATGTATATGCTGCATTGCGATAAGTATAGCGATTGCATATTTTGTGGGATATATTCAAGGAGAAATCGTTTCCTTTTGAAAACATAACGCAATAACTCTCCGTTTATCATACCAATATGAAATGAGTTTTCAAAACTGAATACCAGCCGCCACCGGCGCGGCCAGTGAAAGCAGTAAGTCTGAAAAAGATTTGCTGTTTTTTTTGTTGTCCGGCTCCGTTCCCGGCCATTTTGCCCTGTTCGGATTGTAGTAGTAAGTGAAAGGGATATTTTTTTGCCCCGGCGTTTGGCATTTCTGATTTTTGTCCGTAGTAAGAAGCAAAGAGAAAATTTCCCGTTTCGTTTGGCAAATTTCAAAGCGCGGTGGTGTGGGGGGTGAAAGGAAAAATTCTCTGCCTCGCCGGTTGCCAAAATCCTGTTGCCCGGATTACTAAGGCAAAAGAAATTTTGAAAAATCCCCGTCCAGCGGGTAGCTGGCGGCCTTTGAAATGTATCTT
>ENA-OOWZ01001265-OOWZ01001265.1-human-gut-metagenome-genome-assembly--contig:-NODE-1265-length-12488-cov-2.538165_pt1 | contig 12488 bp, 12 predicted proteins | sample MGYA00241580_ERZ501329 | MGnify/ENA primary metagenome ERZ501329 (study PRJEB25962, sample SAMEA2042923) | human gut metagenome | biome: human gut; feature: human-associated habitat; material: faeces... | reverse complement strand
ATGAAAAACGCCATTTATAAAGATAAACCAAACGAAAGAGGATGTTACAATGTAACAAAGAATTAGGAAGGTGAAATTATGTCAGAACAATTAAATTTTGAACAAATGATAGAAGAATCAATGAAAAATATTAATGTAAAAGAAACAATAGAAGGAACAATAATAAATATAAACAAAAAGGGCGAAGTGATTATAGATATTGGGTATAAAGCAGATGGAATAATTCCAAGAGATGAATACTCATATAATGAATCAGCAGATCCTAGTGAAGAATTAAAAATTGGAGATAAAATAACAGCAGAAGTAATAAAAATGAATGATGGTGAAGGTAATGTATTGCTTTCCACTAAAAGATATAAAATGAAAGAGGCTCAAAAAGAGTTAGAAGAAAAATTTAAAAATAACGAAGTTTTAGAGGAAAGAATTACAGAAATTACAGACAAAGGATTTATAATTTCAAAAGAAGGATACAATATATTTATTCCAATTTCTTTATCTGGAATAACAAGAAGCGAAAACATAAAAGATTACAAAGATAAAGTGGTTAGATTTAGATTAATAGAATGTAAATTTAGACCTAGAAGAATAATAGGATCAATAAAAGCAGTTTTAGATGAAGAGAAAAATAAGAAAATAGATAAATTCTGGAATGAAGCAGAAGTAGGCAAAAAATATAAAGGAAAAGTTACAAGTATAAGTACATATGGAGCATTTGTAGATTTAGGAGCAGTACAAGGGTTACTACATATTTCTGAAATTACATGGAATAGAAATACACCACCTAATGAAATACTAAAGGTAGGACAAGTAATAGATGTAATAGCAATAGATGTGGATAAAGAAAATAAAAGAATTAAATTATCTTATGCAGAAAAGGGACCAGACCCTTGGAAATCTGTAGAAGGTAAATATAATATAAATGACATTTTAACAGTAAAAGTAGTTAAAATGATGCCTTTTGGAGCTTTTGTAGAACTAGAGCCAGGAATTGAAGGGTTAGTACATCTTTCTCAAATATGCGAAAGAAAAATAACAAAACCAGAGGAAGAACTAAGAATAGGACAAAAAGTAAATGCAAAAATAATTGATATGGATTTAGAAAATAAAAGAATCGAATTATCAATAAGAGAATTAGAAAATACATCAAATGAATATAAAGAATAAAGGAGTAATAAAAATGATAAACGAAAATATTAGAAACATAGCAATCATAGCACACGTAGACCATGGTAAAACAACATTAGTAGATGCATTATTAAAGCAAAGCCATGTATTTAGAGACAACGAAAAAGTTGACGAGAGAATTATGGATTCTAATGCATTAGAAAAAGAAAGAGGAATAACAATTCTTTCTAAGAATACAGCAGTTATGTATAATGGTGTAAAAATTAATATAGTAGATACACCAGGACATGCTGACTTCGGTGGAGAAGTGGAAAGAGTTTTAAAAACTGTTGATGGAGTTTTATTATTAGTAGATGCATTCGAAGGACCAATGCCTCAAACAAGAGAGGTTTTAAAGAAAGCGTTATCTTTAAATTTAAAACCGATAGTTGTAATAAATAAAATAGACAGACCAGGAGCAAACCCATCAAAAGTATTAGACCAAGTACTAGAATTATTTATAGAATTAGATGCAACAGATGAACAATTAGAATTCCCAGTAATCTATGCTTCAGCTAAAAATGGAATTGCTAAAATGAACATGGAAGATAGCAGTGATAATATAAATTGTATATTCGAAACAATTATTAAGGAAATAAATCCACCAGCTTGTGATGAAGAAGGACCTGTTCAAATGCTAGTATCTAATATTGACTATGATGAATTCATAGGAAGAATGGCTATAGGTAGACTAGAAAGAGGAATATTAAAAGTTAATGATCCAGTAGTTATTTGCAAAAAAGATGGAAAGATGGAGAATGCAAGAATAGGGAAAATCTATACACATATGGGACTTAAAAAAGTAGAAGTTCAAGAGATAGGTGCTGGTGATATCATTGAATTATCTGGTATTCCAGACATTAATATTGGTGAAACAATATGTGATATAGAACATCCAGAAAAAATAGATTTTGTAGATATAGACGAGCCAACAGTTACAATGACATTCTCTGTTAATAATGGACCATTTGCAGGTAGAGAGGGAGAATTTGTAACATCAAGACATATAAGAGATAGATTATTTAAAGAACTAGAAAGAAACGTATCTTTAAGAGTAAAAGAAACAGCTTCACCAGACTCATTTGAAGTTGCCGGACGTGGAGAATTACATTTATCTGTATTAATAGAAACAATGAGAAGAGAAGGCTTTGAGTTATTAGTATCTCGTCCAAAAGTTATATTTAAAGAAATAAATGGGGAAAAATGTGAACCAATAGAAAGATTAGTAGTAAATGTTCCAGATGATTGCATAGGAAACGTTATAGAAAAACTAGGTAGAAGAAAAGCAGAAATGGTAAATATGGAACCAGCAGAAGATGGACATACTAAAATAGAATTTAAAATACCTGCAAGAGGATTAATTGGCTATAGAACAGAATTCTTAACAGATACAAAAGGCGAAGGAACAATGAACCATATATTTGAATGTTATGAGCCATATAAAGGAGACGTTGTAGCAAGAACAAGAGGAACTATAGTTGCATTTGAAGCTGGAAAAGCTATAACTTACGGATTATATAACGCACAAGATAAAGGAGATTTATTTATAGGGCCTGGTACAGAAGTATATGAAGGAATGATAGTTGGGTTAAATTCAAGAGGAGAAGATTTAGCAGTTAATGTATGTAAAGAAAAACATTTAACAAATACAAGAGCTTCTGGATCTGATGATGCATTAAGATTAGTACCACCAATACAAATGAGCTTAGAAAAAGCAATAGAGTTTATACAAGATGATGAATTAGTAGAAGTAACACCAAAAAGCATAAGATTAAGAAAGAAAATATTAAACAACAAAGATAGAGAAAGAGCTGCAAGAAAATAATTAATTGGGGGTTAATTATGTTAGAGGAATATGACTATCATAAAAAACAAAGAAATACTTGGGCAATTAATAGAGAAGCTGATAAAAGAGTTTTTGAAGATAAAGTTAGGAAAAACTATAAACGAGTATATGATTTTGTAGAAAAAGAAATTACAAAAGGAATGTTACCATATCCAGCTATAGAAAAGGTGCTAAATAGTGCTGGCTTAGAAAAGCTATGCCCAGAGCTTAAAGATGATAAAGTAAAAAGAACAATTAGAACTACTTTGCTGAACTATTATTTTAAAGGATCAAATAAAGAAAAAGAAATAGAAGAAGGAGAAAGATAATTGAGTATAGAAAATATAAAGAAAAAATCTTTAGAAGAGCATATTCCAATTATAATGGATGATACATTAGAAGTAATAAAAGAAATACTACTAAAAGAAAAGCCTGCTAGAATTTTAGAAGTAGGAACAGCAACAGGCTATTCTTCTATTTGCTTTGCAACAATATTATTAGAAAATTGTATAGACGAGGACTCCTCGTCTATATTAATAGATACAATAGAACTAGACGAAGAAAGAGCAAGTGAAGCAATAAAAAATATAAAAGAAATGAATTTAACAAATACAATAAATGTATTTATTGGAAATGCAGTAGAAATATTACCAACATTTAAGGAAAAATACGATATAATATTTATTGATGCTGCAAAAGGAAAGTATCCAATTTTCTTAAAAGAGGCAATAAGACTTTCACATAAAAACAGTATTATATTAGCAGATAATATATTGTATAAAGGCTATGTTATGAGCGATTACAATAAACATAAACAAAGAACTGCAGTAACACATTTAAGAGAATACATAAAGGAAGCAACAGAAAATGAAAAATTGGAAACTGAAATTTTGGAAGTAGGAGATGGACTAGCAATAAGCAAAGTAAAAGAGGCAATTCAATAAAGAATTACCTCTATACTGTGATTAATTACCCCAAAGTAACAATCACATGAAACCGATTTCTGGAATCCCGCAAAGGATGTAAACAGGAATTTGTTGAGCCATCAGAAACAATATAGATTATTTTGTGACTCGAAGCAAAAAGTGTTTCAATCTCTTTTAACTGGGATAAATCCAAATAAACCGATACTTTCAAAACAGAATCCGGAATTTCGGAAATCCGTGCAGAGTTTTTGGGCGTTATTTTGGGTTGATACTTTCGTATTCTAGGCAAGAGCCTACGCCACCTTTCATAAAATATTTAACCTGCTCTTATTATTATAACATAATTTAGAACAGTATACAAATAAAAAGGAGTAAATAAATGAATAAACCAGAATTATTAGCCCCAGCAGGCTCATTAGAAAAGGCAAAAACAGCTTTTAGATATGGAGCAGATGCTGTATATATGGGAACATCTAACTTATCACTACGTTCAAGAGTAACAGTAGATGATGATGAATTAATAAAAACAATTGAATATGCGCATAGTATAAACAAAAAAGTTTATGCAGCATTAAATATATATGCAAGAGACAATATGTATGAAGAAATAGAAAATCAAATAAATATATTGAAAAAAGCAAAAGTAGATGCACTTATTATTTCTGATGGTGGAATAGTAGAAATGGCAAGAACACTAGCACCAGAGATACCGATACATATAAGTACACAAGCAAATGTTACAAGTTACCATACAAGTAACTTTTGGAAGAAAAACGGAGCAGAAAGAATTATACTTGCAAGAGAGCTAAATAAAGAAGAAATAAAAGAAATAAAAAATAACACAGATTTAGAAATAGAGATATTTGTTCATGGAGCTATTTGTTATAGTTATTCTGGAAGATGCAATTTAAGTGATTTCTTAGCTTCTAGATGTGGAAATTTAGGAGATTGTGCACAAAGTTGCAGATGGGCATATAATATGTATATAGAAGAAAAAAATAATCCAGGAAATCTTATGCCAGTAGAACAAGATCAAAATGGAACATATATACTTTCTTCAAAAGATTTATGCCTAATAAAAGAAATACCAGAAATTGTTGATATGGGAATAGATAGTTTAAAAATAGAAGGAAGGCTAAAAACAGAGTATTATTTGGCAACAGTAATTAGTGCATATAGAAATGCAATAGATGATTATATAAAAAACCCAAAAGAATATGATTATACAAAATATTTAAAAGAACTAGAAAAAACTAAAACAAGAGGGTTAACAACATTCTATTTTAATGACAAAAACAACAGAGATTTTCAAGAATATGAAGGAAAACAATATAATCCTGATTTTGAATTTGGAGGAAAAATAATCTGCAAAGATGAATTATGCTCAAACAAAGAAAATAAAAATATTTATACTGTAGAAATTCGTAATAGATTACAAATAGGTGATTCTATGGAATTACTAATTCCAAACGAATTAGAACCTAAAAAATTTGTAATAGAAGAAATGTGGGATGTAGACACAAAAGAGCCAATACCACATGTAAATCCGGGAAAAGAAGGACAAAAGGTTATACTTAAAATACCAACAGATGCAAAAGAAGGTTGGATATTAAGAAGAAAAAAATAAAAGGAGACCTTTGCATATATGAAAAGAACAAAAATAAAGGATAGAGTATTACCAAAGTACACAAAAGGTGAAGAGATATTTAATATGACTTCTCACATAGTAGGAGCAGTATTAGGAATTGTTACAACTGTTTTATGTATTGTAATGTCTGCTTCACACAACAGTGCTTATGGAGTTGTTAGTAGCAGTATATATGGTGCTACAATGATAATTTTATATACAATGTCTAGTGTGTATCATGGACTATCACCAAGAAAAAGTACAGGGAAAAAAGTATTACAAGTTTTGGACCATTGTACAATATTCTTATTAATTGCGGGCTCATATACTCCAATAGCATTATGTGCTTTTAGAGAATATAACCAAGTATTAGGCTGGACGATGTTTGGCGTAGTTTGGACTGCTGCAATACTAGGAATAGTTTTGAATGCTATTGATTTAGAGAAATATAAAAAATTTTCTATGATTTGCTATCTCGCAATGGGATGGGTGGTAATATTTAGAGCAGATTTACTACCTGTTGTGCTTGGAAAAAATGGACTGATATTGTTAGTAGCAGGAGGAATAGCATATACAATTGGTGCTGTATTATATGGACTTGGAAGAAAACATAAATATATGCACTCCATATTCCATTTGTTTATAATTTTAGGAAGTTTATTGCACTTTTTCTGTATACTATTTTATGTAGTTTAGATGCAAGCAAAGCAATAGATAAAAGAGAAATACAAGCTCTTTTACTATTGCTTTTTTTATAGTTTAAATATATAATTTAGAAGTGATTTTAAGAGGAGAAATGAATATGGATGAAAATTTATTAATTCCAAATCTGCAAGATGAAATAGAAGAAAGAGCAGAGGTATCTTTAAGACCTAAAACATTAGATGAATACATTGGACAAACTAAGGTAAAAGAAAATATGAAAATATATATAGAAGCTGCAAAAAAGAGAAATGAACCACTAGATCATATTTTATTATATGGACCTCCAGGACTTGGAAAAACTACTCTTGCAAGTATTATATCAAACGAAATGAATACAAATATAAGAATAACATCAGGACCTGCAATAGAAAAACCAGGTGATTTAGCAGCACTTTTAACAAATCTTTCACCAAATGATGTTTTATTTATAGATGAAATTCATAGATTAAATAGAAGTGTAGAAGAAATACTTTATCCAGCTTTGGAGGATTATAATCTAGACATTATAATAGGAAAAGGACCTAGTGCAAGGTCAATTAGATTAGATTTGCCAAAGTTTACTCTAATAGGAGCAACAACAAGAGCAGGATCACTTACAACGCCACTACGTGATAGATTTGGAATAGTACATAGATTAGAACTTTATGATGTTAAAGATTTAGACCAAATAGTAAGAAGGTCAGCAAAAATATTAGAGGTTAATATTGATAAAGAAGGTTCTTTAGAAATAGCAAAACGTTCTAGAGGAACTCCTAGAATAGCAAATAGGTTATTAAAAAGAGTAAGAGATTACGCAGCAGTTTTGGGAGATGGAAATATAACAAAAGAAATTGCAAAAATAGCATTAGAAAAATTAGAAATAGATGATTTAGGTTTAGACAATATAGACAGAAAAATACTAAAAACAATTATATTAAACTATACTGGAGGACCAGTTGGAATAGAAACTTTAAGCTCAACAATAGGAGAAGAAGTAGAAACAATAGAAGATGTGTATGAACCATATCTAATGCAAATGGGATTTATAGCAAGAACTCCAAGAGGAAGAGTAGCTACACCAAGTGCATACGAACATTTAGGAATAGAAAGAGGAAATTAAATGAAAAAAATATCTGTTGTTATACCAATGTATTATGAGGAAGATGTAGCAAATGAGTGCTACAATAGAACAAAAAAAGTGTTAAATGGTTTAGAAGACTATGATCATGAGATTATATTTGTAAATGATGGAAGTAAAGATAAAACATTACCAATTTTAAAGGAAATAGCTACAAAGGATGAAAAGGCAAAAGTAATATCTTTTTCTAGAAATTTTGGTCATCAAGCAGCTGTTACAGCAGGACTAAAATTTGTAACAGGTGATTGCATTTTAATAATTGATAGTGATATGCAAGATCCACCAGAATTATTAGTTGATATGCTAAAATTGTGGGAAGATGGAAATGAAGTTATATATGCAAAAAGAAAAACAAGAAAAGGCGAATCTAAATTTAAGCTTATGACAGCTAAAATGTTTTATAATGTACTAAATAACCTGTCAGATGTTGAAATACCAAAAGATACAGGAGATTTTAGATTAGTAGATAGAAAAGTTGTAGATGTTATAAATTCAATGCCAGAGCATAATAAATTTTTAAGAGGACTTTTTAGTTGGGTAGGATTTAAACAAAAACCAATAGAATATGAAAGACAAGAAAGATTTGCAGGGAAAACAAAATATCCATTAAAAAAGATGTTAAAACTAGCATCAGATGGAATAATAAGCTTTTCTACTAAACCTCTAAAGATAATTGGAGGAATAGGAATTGTGTCAATTTTTATATCTTTCATATTGCTTATATATGCAATATTATCATATATATTTAAATGGAACAATTTGGCTTCTGGATGGACTTCTTTAATGGTTGCAATAACATTTTTTGCAGGAGTTCAATTAGTTTCTATTTGGATGATTTCTGAATATATTGCAAGAATTTATGATGATACAAAGCAAAGACCAGAATATATAATAAACGAGAAAATTAATATAAAAGAGGAATAAAAATGAAACTATTACTACATACATGTTGTGCACCTTGCAGTGTGTACTGCATAGATGAATTAAGAAGTGAAAACATAGAACCTACTGTATATTGGTTTAATCCCAATATACATCCATACATGGAATACAAAGCAAGAAGAGATTGCTTAAAAGAATATACAAAAAGTATTGGCGTAAATGCTATATTTGAAGAGAATTACGGATTAAAAGAATTTTGCAAGAATGTAATTAATGATTTAGAAAATAGATGTGCAAATTATTGTTACAAAGTAAGATTAGAGCAAACTGCAAAATTTGCGAAAGAGAATGGATATGATAGCTTTTCTACAACTTTGCTAGTAAGTCCATATCAAAACCATGAAGCTCTAAGACAAGTAGGAGAAGAACTAGCAGAAAAATATGGATTGAAATTCGTATACAGAGATTTTAGAGTAGGCTTTAGAGAAGGACAAGCAAAGGCGAGAGAACTAGGACTATATATGCAAAAATACTGTGGATGTGTGTTTTCGGAAGAAGATAGATATAGTAAGCAGATAAAAAGAGATAATGGAGAATGAAATTGTATTACGATTCGAAAAAAGTATGCCTGACAATAACAAAAAATATATAAGGAGTTACACTAATGATAGAAAATATAATTCTTATTGCTTTTTCAATAATAATGCCAGTATTTGTATTGAATAATGCGATAAGAGATTGCAGAAAAAAGAAAAAAATTAAAAACATATTAAAAGAAAATAAGTATGAACTAATCACATATTTTGCTATGGCAGTTGGTTTCGTAATAAGACTTATTAATTTAGAAAAAATGCCAAATGGCTTAATTCCAGATGAAGCATCTGCTGGCTATGAGGCCTTTTCAATCTTAAATTATGGAACAGACAGATTAGGAAAAAGTTATCCTGTATTTTTAATTTCATGGGGAAGTGGACAGAATGCTTTATATACATATATATTGATACCATTTATAAAAATATTAGGACTTACAAAATTTGCAGTAAGACTTCCAATGGCTATAATATCATGTGTTTCAATTATTGCAATGTATTACTTATTAAAAAATATTTTTAATAAAAAAATAGCAACGATAGGTGTAATATTTTTAGCTATATGTCCATGGCATATAATGAAAGCTAGATATGGCTTGGAATCTAATATTTTTCCTAATGTAGTACTATTTGCAATACTTTTTATGACGCTAGGAATAAAAAAATACAAAATGAGTATTTTTTATCTTGGCTGGGCACTGATAGGACTTTCTACTTATGCCTATGGAACATCGTATTTTTTTGTCACAATTTTTTCAATTATAACGATTCCATTCTTATTGATAAAAAAAGAAATAAAATTTAAAAACGCATTTATTGCAATTTTAATTGCAATAGTTATAGCATCACCAATAATTATAATGATCCTAATAAATACATTTGATTTACCAGAAATAAAATTTTTAGGATTCACCATACCAAGATTATTCATAAACAGATTTGAGGGAAATTGCTCTATTTTTTCATCAAATTTCATTCTTAACAGTATAAATAATTTTAAAACATCGTTGAAAATCTTAATAATGCAAGATGAGAATTTTTTGTGGGGACTTACATATTGGTACTCTATGCCATTATTTTTAATAGGAGCATATGAAGCTATAATTAAAAACGGAAAATATCATATAACAAATCAAATAATGAACATATGGTTTTTGTCAGCAATATTACTATTATTTATGGTTACTCCTGGAATTATAAGAATAAATATAATAATGTTACCTATAATTTATTATATTATTTTAGGATTAAGTGTGATATTAGAGCTATATAAAGATAAAAAATGGATTTTACTGGTAACTGCAATAATAATTGGTGCCTCATTTATAGGTTTTGCAACCAATTACTTTTCAACTAAATACACAGGAGCAGAATTTGTAGATGGAATTCAAGATACTATTAAATATATAGATTCATTAGAAAATAAAAAAATATATATGGAGTATAATTTTAAAGAACCATATATATACATACTGTTTTATAATAAAAAGAATCCAAAAGATTTTTATTCAACGGTGGAATATTTTGAAGATGTAAAGATTAAAGAATTTGAAAATGTAAAGCACTTCGACAAGTATTATTTTTATATACCTGAAATCGTAGAGAGAAAAGAAGGTAATGTATATGTTCTTAGCTATAAAACATATAAAAATTTGAAATTGGATGAAGAGGAATATAAAGTAACATATTTTGAAAAGTATGTCGCTTTAGAATAATACCATAGAGAATTATAAAAGGGTTAGAATATATTTTGGATAAAAATACTAAAGAGTATTGGTAGCAAAAAGTTAAAAAACATGATATAGTATTACAGAATATAAAATTGAAAAAAGCAAAAAAATAAAAGAAATAATGAAAGAGGTAATAACCAAATGAACAAAAAGAAAGTAATAATCATAGGAGCTGGGCCAGCAGGATTAACTGCTGGATATGAATTGTTAAAAGATAAGAACACTCAATATGAAGTAACAATATTAGAAGAAACAAACGAAATTGGAGGAATTTCTAGAACTGTTAGATATAATGGAAATAGAATGGACATAGGAGGACACAGATTCTTTTCTAAAGACAAAGAAGTTATGGATTTTTGGGAAAACTTAATGCCTCTTCAAGGTGAACCATCATACGATGATAAAAAATTACGGAAGAGAAAAAAAGCTGAAAAAAGGTGGACCAGATCCAGAAAAAGAAGACAGAGTAATGCTTTTAAGAAACAGGGTTTCTAGAATTTATTATTTAAAAAAGTTTTTTGATTATCCAGTAAGCATGAAAAAAGAAACATTTGCAAATATGGGATTTGTAAGAACTATGAAAGCAGGATTCAGTTATTTAAAAACTATATTTGTTAAAAAGAAAGAAGATTCATTAGAAAACTTTTATATAAATAGATTTGGAAAAGTTTTATATGGAATGTTTTTTGAAAAGTATACAGAAAAATTGTGGGGAAGACATCCAAAACAAATTTCTGCTGATTGGGGAGCACAAAGAGTAAAAGGGTTATCAATAAAAGCTGTAATAAAAGATATGTTTTCAAAAGTATTTAAGAAGAACAATAAAGAGAAAGAAACATCTCTAATAGAAGAATTCTGGTATCCTAAATATGGTCCAGGTCAACTTTGGGAAACCTTAGCTACAGAAGTAGAAAATCTAGGTGGAAAGATAGAAAAAGGATATCTAGTAAAGAATATAAATATAGAGAAAAATGCTGTAAAATCAGTAGAATGTGAAACAAAAAATGGAACAGAAAAGATAGAAGGGGATATATTTATATCTTCAATGCCTTTAAAAGATTTAATTGGAGGGCTTAAAGGAGAAAAAGTGCCAGATAAAATACAAAGTATTGCAAATGGCTTGCCATATAGAGACTTCATAACAGTTGGATTACTTGTAAAAAGATTAAATCTAGAAAACAAAACAAAAATAAAAACATTAGGTAACATTGTTCCAGACTGCTGGATTTATGTTCAAGAACCAGAAGTTAAAATGTGTAGAATTCAAATATTCAATAACTGGTCACCATACTTGGTAAAAGATGCAGAAAACAAAGTATGGATTGGATTGGAATATACATGTAGTGAAGGTGATGAATACTGGAATATGTCTGATGAAGAATTTATAAACTTTGCAATAGATGAATTAGTTTCAATGAAAATAATTAGCAAAGATCAAGTTGAAGATTCTCATCGTGAAAGAATTAAGAAAGCATACCCTGCATATTTTGACACATACAAAGATATTGATAAATTAATAGACTACGTAAATAACATAGATAATTTATACTGTATAGGAAGAAACGGTCAACATAGATATAACAACATGGACCACTCTATGGTAACGGCTATAGAAGCAGCTAAGAATATACGTAATGGAATAGCAGATAAGTCAAATATATGGAATGTAAACACAGATAAAGAATATCATGAAGTAAAAAAAACAGAACAAAATTAATTGAAAAAATATCTACCTAGAAAATATTTTTAGGTAGATATTCTTTTGCAAAATTAGTAAAAAATAGCAACAAAAAAATGACAAAATATGTTCCTTTTTTACAAGTTTCATGATACAATAAAGCGAGAATAAGACAAAAGGAGAGATACATATGAGAAGATATATAAAAGTAGTAGCAATAATGTTAATATTACTATCTATGGCA
>ENA-OOWZ01001264-OOWZ01001264.1-human-gut-metagenome-genome-assembly--contig:-NODE-1264-length-12491-cov-2.442506_pt1 | contig 12491 bp, 4 predicted proteins | sample MGYA00241580_ERZ501329 | MGnify/ENA primary metagenome ERZ501329 (study PRJEB25962, sample SAMEA2042923) | human gut metagenome | biome: human gut; feature: human-associated habitat; material: faeces... | reverse complement strand
GGAACACCAGGAATGTCTGTTAATTTTACTAAAAAGAAACATATAAAAAATGCTGCTAAAATTTACATATATGTTAATAAATTATATGGATATAATGTTAGATTTGATGTTATTGAGGTTATTATAAAAAATGGAAAATGTAAGATTAATCATATTGAGAAGATTATGTGAAAACTTGACAAATAGAAGGAACGTTAAGTATAATTACAGATAAAAGGAAGGATGCAATAAATGGAGAATATATTAGAGGAAACTAAGAATATAATGAGAAGATACAATATAAAACCTAATAAAAGTTTAGGGCAAAACTTTTTAATAAATAGTGAAGTTGTGGAAAATATTGTTCAAAGTAGTGATATAACAAAAGATGATATGGTTATAGAAATAGGACCAGGATTGGGAGTCTTAACTAAATATTTATTAGAAAAAGCCAAAAAAGTTGTATGTATAGAATTAGATACTAAAATGGTAAAAATATTGCAAGATAGATTTTCAGAGTATGATAACATTGAAATAATAAATACAGATGTATTAAAAATAAATTTAAATGAAATTATAGAAAAAAATAAAGGAGAAATCGAACATGAAAACATCCAAGAAAATGCTTTCCCTGCTTCTGATTGCCGCGATGCTCGTATCCGTGCTTTGCATGGGCGTCTATGCAGCAGATGTCCCCGTGATTGCTGGTGGCGTCCACGCACAGTTTGGCGATCCTGATGAGACACCGACAGTTCCAGAGAGCCTCATGGCGTTGGAAGCAGCCAGCGATTCCAGTGAAACTAATCCTATATACAATGCAGTCTATACCGGCAGTGACAGCGCATTGTATTATCCCGACATCCTGAGTCTGTGCGCATATACTTCCAACAACGCAAGCGACGCGGTCAGGCTGGTCTCAGCGAGCAACAACATTGTGTTTGCAACCTATGATGCTAACGGCGAACACACAGCAAGCGAGATCACTTATGCCACAAACCAAAACCTGAATAAAGCGGGGCAGCTTGTAAGCTCCAGCATTTATACGGTGAAGCTCAGTGGCGCTGGTTCCGTTACTGTTTACAATGGCAACGCCCTGGCATTCACCGTCCGCTTCGAGACACCGAAGAGCAACGCAGTTGCAGGCGGCACAGCTCCGAAGTTCGTCAACGGCTATCTGCCCATTGGCCAGTATGCCAGCGGCCAGGCTTGGGGCAGCATTTACAGCAGCCTTACCAACATGGCCGGTAACGATGCCAACACGGATCGCACCGTTACGACCGATGCTCCCACCAAGATCACCAGCGGCTATGCGGCGATGGGCATTTCGCTCGGCTCTCCCGGCGGCTATGTGCAGTTCGAGTTCGACGGCAATGGCATTGCGAATAATCCTTATAACAAGTATGGCATCGACTTCGTGATTTACGGGAACCCGTTCAACGGGAACCCGGAGGCGGGGTCTGTCAAGGTCTCGCAGGACGGCACGACATGGTATGAGTTGGCCGGTTCCCGCTATTATAACAGCGAGACGAAGCGCAACACGACCATCTCCTACAAGATGATCCCGTCCTCGACGTATGGCACCAATAAAAAAGCTGACATCTATTACGCGATTGGCAACGTTCCCACCGGCACGGGTACGACTGGCTGGACGCTTTACAAGTCCAACGTGGTGTGGTGGCCTGAATCCGCAGCGGAAGGCTATGGGAGAGTTTCCGGCGTAGGCGAAACCATTGATGGTACAAAAACCGTCAGTGATGTGACCTATGAGCAGCTCTCGGAAACCGCAAACGGCTATAACTGCTGGTTGATCTCCTATGACGGTGTCACGTTGGTCGAGGACAGCGACGCCACCGATGATTACCTGTTCGGCTACGCTGACGTGCGTATCGTCGGCAATGCCAAGGACGGCACGGCCTGCAACCCGTATGCCTCTGTGCCAACCTCCGGCTCGAACTCCGTTCCCGGCGGCGACGGCTTCGATATTTCGTGGGCTGTTGATTCCTATGGAAATCCGCACTATCTTAGCACCGTTAAGTATGTCCGTGTTTACACTTCCGCAGCGCTGAGCACCAGCAATTTGAACATCATGCCGACACCGGGTATCTTCGGTGAAACCTCCACTGAGGTTTGCGGTGTGTTTGCAGCGAAGGAAACGGGAAGTGGCGATGGTAGTGCAGCAAGTATTACAATCAATAGTGATGATCTTGCGGATGTCGCTGATAATGCTGAAGATATTGGCAACATGGGAACCGTTAACGTGTCTAATATGGAAGAAGACTCGGCAACAATTACTGTAAGTGGTGCCGACTACATCTTCATTAACGGTGAAAGCACTAGTTCTAAAACTATTGATCTTTCCGATGGCGCAATTCATTATGTCCAAATCATTGCGCAGAGTGGCACAGCTTCTCCGTATATTACGCTCTTGAAATTGCAGAAATAATACATTTTTCGGGTAACTGTCTGTAAAAAAGCAGTTGTTCTCTAAAATCTAGCGAGGTCGGCGTTCATGATATAAAAACATCATGAACGCCGACCTTTTTCGTAAAAGGAGATAACCATAGTGTGTAAACAGGCAACAATGCGAGTTCCCCCGTTATTAAAAAAAGGTGTATGTCTGCTGTTGACGTTTGTGATTATACTGGGATGCTTTTCGTCAATGGTATATGCCGAAGATAGCGGGATAACACTCAATTTGAACAACATTACGGGAAATGTAACGTCGGTTAACAGAACCATTACTACAACTGACAAGGCAAAAAAACCCAAGGCACAGGCATCTATTGTCTATATTGCAACAGTAAACGATGGCGATGCATCCATCACCAATAACACAAAATTAAAACTTACTGCGACTTACTCGAGCTTCTTAAATTCAAGCGGTTTTATTTCAATGGGCAAAACAGGAAGTAAAACCATTACAGACATAGCTACGGGAACTTATAAGGGCTTTTCTGTTGATAAGGAGCTGCTAATACAATGTGGGTTTGCCGCTGATGATTTTGATCCAAAAGCAACTGAATTTTATTATGCGCATTTTGACTTCACAACAAAAAGCGGAAGCGTATATGGACTGTTAATTCAAGTCGTTCCAGCAGAAGTATCAAAGAAATCACTTGAAGATGCTTTGAATGCGTTGAATCTCCCCTCCGAAACAGATTATTATACGGAAAATGATAAGTATAACGGTGGGAACTTGCGTAGTAAAACAGGATTTTGGGCAGAAATGCAGGGTATAATCAAACCTGCAAAAGATGTCTATGAAGACCCAAGTGCGACGCAGGGCGCAGTCAATAACGCTGTAAAATATTTGGAAAACAAGGACACGATAGCGGCTCTTAAAACTGCAATCGGTAATTTGATTTCCAAGCAATATGTTAACGCAACGGAACTCGATGAATTTCTCGGCAGCTATACCAAGACAGAACAGGGCTACGATGTCAAATCGCAGCTTCCGTTGAAGCAGGCAGATTATCCGGCTGCGCGCTGGCAGGCGTTTGAGGACGCGATGGCCAGCGGACATGCGCTGCTGGATGCTCTGTATGAGACGGACAGCGAAACCGGAGCCGTCACACCGAGCGCACGGAACTGGGGTCCGAACCGACCGAACGAAAATAAGCCGGACGATGCGATCACAAACGAAACGCTTGCCTCCGCGCTCACGACGATCCGGACGGCGCTGAGCGGTCTCGTCAGCGAGGACAATCTGAAAAGTGCGGACGACGCCAGATCGTATATCCGAAAGCTGAACACCATGTTCCCCGCTGCACAGCAGGGCAGATATACCGATGCGAGCTGGGAAAAGTTCGTCGCGGCACGCGACAAGGCCAATGCGCTGCTGGAGAAGTATCCGGCTTCGACGGATATCCTGAATGATGCCGCCGCAAGCGAGATCAGAACTGCATACTCCAATTATTACAAAGCCGCGTATGGTCTGACGGAATCGGGTGAGATCACCGTTCATGTGACGGTCAACGACAACCTCGGTGCGCTCTATCCGCAATACGCGCTGACTGATTCCAAGACGGCGACATTTGATGCCGATATCAAGCTGGCTGACGGACAGCACAGTCTGAAAGCGGCGCTGAACGCTTCTCCCTTTAGCTGGGCTTTCGCGCTGAAATCCAGCAATGCCGAGAAGATTACAGAGCGCAGGCTGGTGTATATCAACGGCGTGATCATGCAGAACGACGCTACTACAGCGGATATCACGAATACAGATATCTGCCTGCGTGATGGCGACGAAGTTACCGTTCTTCGTGTGATCGAGCCTGTGGGAAGCTATTACGGCTGGGATACCGCACTGACATTCGGTGAGCTCACCTCGTATTTCTGGCATCTCGGCTTTACGACGAATGCCTCCTCGCTGAAACCCACAGAGGGAACGCCGTTCACAGTCAATGTAGCCTCTTCCGTTGGTTATTTCAACGACTATACAGGTGTGAAAAAGCCGACCAGTGATAAGGAAATCATTGTCTATGGTCCGCAGAACGGGGATGGCACTTATCCCGCGCCTGTCCGTACTGGCAGCTATACGAATGCCAGCGGCAACGCGCAGGTCACACTCTATGAGGCCGGCAAATATGTTCTGATCGCTGTGGATACCGCCGCAATGGTCAAGGGCAGCAAATACCCGAACCTCGCAGGCGGCGCGTCCATGCAGATCACAGTCACTTCGGCCAGCACAGACGCGATGGAAAAGATGCGCAAGGAGTATCTTGCCAAGGTTTCCGACGCGCTGATCGAGTATGACGAGGAAAAGCTGGGCGAGCTTTATTCGCAGGGACAGACAGCCTGTGAAACTGCACGCACCGCGATCACCAGCGCCACGACCATGAAGGCAATTCAGGACGCCTACAAAACGCTGACCACGACGCTGGACAAGTTGCTGGCACAGGCGCAGGGTGGTTTCAACCTGACCACCTTCAGGCAGATGCTGAAGGTATTCCCCACGGCCGCGGAGATCGCAGCCGGAACCAAGTACCCTGACAGCATGAAGGAGCTTGCCGCTACGCTGAAAACGCAGTATGAAAATGCTACAACTTATCAGCGCAACCAGCTCACCGTTGCGGAAAAGAAGCAGTATGAGGCTATCCAGAAGCTCTATGGCACGGACGGCAGTACGCTTCCCGCCGCAGGCACCGCTACCCTCAAATTCACCTACCAGCTGCCGGAGGGTGTTGATGCCGACGCACTGAACTTTAAGACCTTTACCACCAGCGCCAGAAATCCCGCTGGGCTGATAGTCCGCGGCGGCAAGAGCGTTCCGATCCAGTGGAACACGGCGGTCAATTATAGCTTTAAGTATGAAGATCTTACGTACTCGAACGTCCTGAACAACGTTGACATTCCGCAAACAGCGATCATTCCCGGTCAAAGCACCTTTGAATGGCGTGTTCAGCTCGCGGCAAAGTATCAGGACGGCTATACGATTTCCAAGTGCCTGTTGAACGGCGTAGAACTTTCGGCAGACTCGCTCCAGATGCTGGGCAAGGAAGTCTATGCCCCCAACGATGTTCTGCTTTGGAAGATCAAGTCTGGTGAAAATGTTGTTACCATCGTCGTGGAAGAAAAGCAGATCGGCGAGATTGACAACATCAAGCAGGCGCTGACCGAGAAATACGCCACCTATCAAAAGGCAGAATACACAAGCGAAAACTGGCTGAAGCTGGCATCTGAATATCAAAAGGGTCTGGCTGAGATCGGTGCGGCTGCGAACAAGGATGTTGCCGAAGCTGCAAAGACGCTTGCCATCGCCAAGATGGACGCTGTACCCAAGCGCGACAGTTCCACCCCCGGAACCGTTCATGTCACGATCCAGAACACCACCTACGATGATGCGCCCAGCATCTTCAAGGGAACGTTCGTCGACGAAACGGTCACGATAACGACGGACATGACCATGATGGCCGCCGTACTGACTGCGCTGCAGAAGAATGACTTCACATGGAAAGGCACTGGCGGCTCCGTTGAGGGCGACGGCATGGATATTTCCTATATCGCAGCCATTTCCAAAGAAGTCGAAGAAGCTGGCACCAGCACGACCTATACGCTGAAAGCCTTTGACGGCGGTTCGGAATCCGGCTGGATGGGTACGCTGAATGATTGGTTCACAAACAAGGGCTTCGATCAGTTCAGCGTTTCTGATGGCGATGAAATCTGCGTCATGTACACCACCAACGGCTATGGCGAGGATATCGGCGGCTCGTGGAACAATCGTAGCACCGCCCTTTCAACCATGACCCTGACCGGTGGTAAGCTGATGCCGGAATCCTTGGAAAAGGGTACGACCTCGTATCTGTTTGTGATTCCCAACAGCTCCGCCGCGGTCACTGTGACCTATGAGGCCGCCAATAAAAACTATCAGGCTCGCGCCTACCTCAATAGCTACAACGTCGAAAACGCGCGTTATAAGAGCGGCGAGGTCATGTCCGTCATTCCGGGCGATATAATCTATATCGGCGTCGGTGAGAGAACGTGGCCGACCATGAATACCACGGGTACACTGGCGGTTCCGACAAAGTACACGATTCAGGTCGTTCAGAATGGCAGCGCGTCCGATGTGGAAAGTCTGATTCAGAGTCTGCCAGACGTTGGCAAGATCACACTTGCGAACACACGCGACGTTAACATTGCTGATGGTCTTTACAAGTCGCTGGACGAAGAAACGCAGAAATCTATTGACGCTGCTCTGGTTTCAAAGCTGACTGCCTGCAAGCAGAAAGTTGATAATCTGCAGGCGGCTAAGAATGTCTCGGATGCAATCAATGCGCTCCCGCAGTCGACGAAGAAGCTGACAATTGACGATGCTTCGGCTGTCAAGAGCGCGAAGGCTGCATATGACGCACTGACCGACGAGCAGAAACAATACCTGACCCAGCAGGAGATCAAGGTTATTGAAGCTGCTGCAGCGGCAATGGTCACGATTGAGATCGATCATGTTGAAGAACTTATCGCGGCATTGCCTGATCCGAAAGACGTTACGGTAGAGCATCAGCTTGAAATCCAGCAGGTGCAGGCTGCGTTTAATGCTCTGACAAAAGACCAGCAGAGCAAGGTCACAAACGCGAGCAAGCTGACTGCCGTGCTGGACGCGCTGAATAATCTGCTGTCTGCAGGCGGCTACAAAAACTATCTCGAGAACCTTTTGGCTTATGTTCAGCGTAAAGCTGATGTTGGCGCGTATCCGACAATTGGCTCCAAGTTCGGTGAATGGGCGATCCTTGCAGAAGCACGAGCTTACGGCAAGGACAGCAGCGCTGCGCTGACTGTCTGGTACAATAAATATCTGGGCAAACTCAAGGACTATGTAGCAGATAAAAATGGTGTCTTGAACTCGTCTGACATCGACTATACAGAGTATTCCAGAATTGTCCTTGCGCTGACCTCGCTCGGTGAAGATGCTACGGCTTTCACCGCATCGAATGGCAGAACCTACGATTTGGTTAAGCCGCTGCTGGATAAATCCAAGACCGGAACGTATGTCTATCAGGTATCCGAACAGGGTACAAACGGCACTGCCTTTGCCTTGATTGCAATGGATTCTGCCAAGTATTACGATACGACCGATGGCAACGCAGCACGCGACGAATGGATTTCGCTGTTGCTGAAGCAGCAGATCAAGACTGGTAATGCGGCAGGCGCGTGGTCGATCAGCGGCAAGCAGGGCGCAGCACCGGATATTGATATGACGGCCATGATCATTCAGGCGCTGGCTCCATATTATGATTCCGACACGAAGGTCAAGACTTCTGTTACTAGTGGTTTGGCTTGGCTTAGTAGTGAGTTCAAGGCTTCTGGAACATACGGGGATTCTGAGAAATCTGCACAGGTTGTTGTTGCACTGTCCGCATTGAAGCGCAATGCAGCGACCGATGAGATGTTCCAGTATCAGGGCTCCAGCGTACTCACCGATCTGTTAAGCTACAAAGATCCGGATACAGATGGATTCCGTCATGTGAAAGACGATACAGTCGATCAAATGGCATCTGAGCAAGCTGCATATGCATTAGTTGCCTATGAGCGTTATACAAAGGGCAGTAACACACTGTACGATATGTCTGACGCCATTCAGCTTGCCTCGTCTGATGTGAAAGACGTTATCAAGCAGATCAATGATATTGGCACTGTAGATAAAGATAGCTACACCAAAATCACGCTTGCGCGTCAGAACTTCGATAAGCTCTCCAAAGAGGATCAGGCCAAGGTCACAAATTATGATATCCTGACCGCTGCTGAAGCTGAGTATCAAACTATTTTGCGTGAGGAGCAAGCAGCACAGTATCAAAAACTCAAGGCGCACTACGACAAACTTCTCAACGACAAAAATAAGAAGTACGGCGCGGCCGCCAAGAAGAAACTGTTGTCGATCCTCCAGAAGGCGCAGGCAGATATCAACTCGGCAGTATCCTGCGAACGTGTCACAGACATTTACGAAAAAGCCATTGCTGATCTCGATGCTGTGAAACCGGGCGATATTGAAGTTACGTTCCGTCTCATCGGCGCTCTGGAAGCAACGCAGGATGTTGACCTGACGACCGACAGCTATTTGCCCGAATACGTCACCTGGGTTCCCACCACAATGTATTCCTTGCAGGAAAACGCAACCGTCTATGATCTCTTTACGGAAGCCATGAGTGATGCCGGTCTGCGCTACATCGGTGCGGAAAGCAACTACGTCAGCACAATCTACGCCCCGTCCTGCCTTGGCGGATACGCGCTGAGCGAATTTACAAACGGCGCGCGGTCTGGTTGGATGTACACCGTCAACGGTAGCCATCCCAACAAAGGTCTCCAGAAGTGGACATTAAAAGATGGCGATGTGGTTGTCTGGCACTATGTCAACGACTATTCGCATGAAGTCGCAGACTGGTTTAACGATCCGAAGTACCCGTCGCTTGGCAATGGAACCTACTACAACGGCTGGCTCCGCGCTGCGGACATCAGCCCCGAACAGTATGTCAATGAGCTGCTGGGTAAGATTTTGAAGGTTGGCAAGAATGGCACGGTCGAACCGAAGCTGACATTCCAACACATCGGCAAGTCTGTTACCTTCACCTTCAAACCGGACACCGGCTATAAGGTCAAGGACGTCAAGGTCAACGGCAAGTCTGTCGGCGCAGTCAAGACCTATACCATTGACAAGCTCACGGTATCGACCAGAATCGAAGTTGAGTTTACGGATGGCAAGCTGCCGTTCACAGACGTACATGAAACCGATTGGTTCTACAATGATGTTCTGTTCGTCTATGAGGAAGGCTTGTTTGCCGGAACGAGCGATACGACGTTCTCTCCGAATGCAGCCATGACCCGCGCGATGCTCGTCACGGTTCTGTATCGACTGGAGGGTGAACCTGCCGTAAGCGGCAGAAGCGGATTCTCCGATGTGACGTTCAACAGCTACTATGAGGACGCTGTGACGTGGGCAGCCAACAACGGCATCGTCAACGGCACTTCGACGTCCACATTCTCGCCGAACGCGAACGTCACCCGTGAGCAGATGGCGGCAATTCTGTACCGCTATACACAGTATAAGCAGTACAATACCGCCGCAAACTCCAGCTTGAACAGCTTCTCTGACCATGCAAGTGTGTCCGGTTATGCCGTGATGCCGCTGCAATGGGCCGTTGCCGAAAAGCTGGTCAACGGCTCGAACGGCAAACTCATGCCGACTGGCAACGCCAGCAGAGCCCAGGTCGCCGCGATTCTCCATCGGTTCGCGGAAAACGTAGCTAAGACCACAAAATAATCACTTTGCAGCACAGGACTGCCCCCTTTTGGGGGCAGCCCTGCTTGCCGCATTATAGGGGGATTAAAATATGAAGCAAATTCGTAAATTTGCAGCGCTGATTCTGGCGCTTTCCGTCCTGTTCTCGCTGGCTGTTCCCACATTTGCAGCGTCCAGCGTCCAGAGCGAGGTACAAGGCAGCGCCGCTTACATGGTGTCCGCAGTCAAAGCGCCGGAGGTCGGCTCCATCGGCGGCGAATGGGCAATTATCGGTCTTGCTCGTTCCGGTTACGCTGTTCCCGCAAATTACTATGAAGATTACTATGCGCGCGTCGAGAAGTACGTCAAGAACTGCTCCGGCGTGCTGCATGAAAGAAAATACACCGAGTATTCCCGCGTCATTCTCGCGCTGACTGCCATCGGGCGCGATCCGTCCAAGGTCGCGGGCTACAATCTTCTGACCCCGCTGGGCGATTTTGAAAAAACGATCTGGCAGGGCATGAACGGCCCCATTTGGGCATTGATCGCGCTGGATTCCGGCAATTACGATATTCCCAAAAATCCCGCCGCAAAGACACAGGCCACGCGCCAGCTTTACATCGATGAGATCATCAAGAATCAGATGAAGGACGGCGGCTGGAGTCTCACCGGCACCGGCGATTCCGACGTGGACATTTCCGCAATGGCATTGCAGGCGCTTGCAAAATATCAGGACCAGAAGGCCGTCAAGACCGCGACAGACAAGGCTCTGACCTACCTTTCCAAAGCGCAGGACAGCAAAGGCGGCTATGCGTCGTGGGGAACGACGAACGTCGAATCTGTCGCGCAGGTCGTGGTCGCGCTCTGCGAGCTTGGAATTGACCTTGGAGACAGCCGCTTTGTGAAAAACGGTCATACTCTGACGGAAAATCTTCTCTCTTTCCGGCAGTCTAACGGCGGCTTCTACCATGTGCTCGACGGTTCGGACGGCAATAACCAGATGTCTGCGGAACAGGGCTTTTACGCTTTGGTCGCCATCGACCGCGCCGAAAACGGCAAAAACACCCTCTACCGCATGGGTGACGTGACAAAGAACACCTCGAAACCCGCCTCGAACGTCAGCAAGGGCAATGCCGACGCCTCCGTCAAGGTCCCCGACGTGACCGCCCCCGGCACAACGTTCACGGACATCAAGAACTACGCGAACAAAGCCGCCATCGAAGAACTCGCCTCCCGCAGCATCATCAACGGCATGGGAAAAGGCACGTTCATGCCCAACAAGACCATGACGCGCGCGGAATTTGCCGCTATCGTCACCCGTGCGCTCGGTCTGGCGGCAAAGGATACGAAAGCCTTTACGGACGTTCCCAGCTCCAAATGGTACGCCGGTTACATCGGCACAGCCAACAGCAGCGGCATTGTCAACGGCGTTGGCAGCGGCAAGTTTAATCCGGACGGCACCATCACCCGGCAGGAGGCTGCCGCGATGGTTGCCCGCGCCGCAAAGCTGTGTGGCCTTGATCCATCGATGGACGCAGCAGCGACAAAGGATATGCTGGCACAGTTCGGAGATTACCGCAGCGTGGCATCCTGGGCGAAGGAACCGATGGCGTTCTGCTACTCCGTCAATATCCTCGACCAGAGTGACCTCAATATTGAACCCACAAAAGCGATTCTGCGCTGCGAGATCGCACAGATGCTTTACAATATGCTGAGCGCTGCGGAGTTGATCTGATATGACATTTTGGCAGAAACACAAATGGAAAATCCTTGCGCCGGTACTGATCGTACTGGTGCTGGCGGCGGCGTTCATTTTTGGCGACCGGAATATGCCGAAGCAGAAAGACCCATTGGCACAGCCGACCGTTGCTGCCCCGGTGGAGACACCGGCGCAGAACGCGGCGGAATCAAATACGCCGGACAAGGTTGAGACAGAACCGACGCAGACGCCCACAGAAAACGTCTCAGAGCCGTCTGACGACCCGCAGGCAGACAAACCCGCACGGACTGACACCGAGCCGCCAGAGTATCTTTCGCCGGAGGAAATCCAGGCAAGTGCAACCGGCGAATATGAAGAAGTGGGCGGCATGATGATCGACACCGGCACGGGCAAGGACAAGTACCAGACCGACCCCGTGCCGGAGGGCAAGCCAATTCCAGTCGAGCCGGAGGACGTGGAAATTGGCGATGCGGAATACACCTGCACCCTCTCCATCTCCTGCGCGACAATCCTTGACAATATGGACCTTTGTAATAAGGAAAAGCGTGAGCTGGTGCCGGAGGACGGCTGGATTCTGAAACCGATGACCGTCACATTTTATGAGGGTGAGAGCGTTTTTAACATCCTACAGCGCACCTGCAAACAGCAGAAGATCCACATGGAATTTGAGAACACGCCGATCTACAATTCCGCCTATATCGAAGGAATCAATAATCTCTATGAGTTTGACGTTGGTAACACTTCCGGTTGGATGTACAAGGTCAACGGCTGGTTCCCCAATTACGGATGCAGCCGGTATCAGCTGCAAAACGGCGACGTGATTGAGTGGGTCTATACCTGTGACCTCGGAGATGATGTGGGCGGCGGCTACGCGACTGGAAGCGAATGAGAAACAAAGACGCCTTTTCAGGCTACCATCCGACGATCAATTTTTTATACTACGCGCTCGTTCTTCTCTTTTCGATGTGCCTGATGCACCCGGTCTATCTTGCGATTTCCTTGACCGGTGCGCTGGCGTATGACATCTATCTCAAGGGCAGAAAAGCGGTGCGCTTTGCCGTCATGGGACTGCTTCCCATGGCGGCG
>ENA-OOWZ01001260-OOWZ01001260.1-human-gut-metagenome-genome-assembly--contig:-NODE-1260-length-12514-cov-4.617224_pt1 | contig 12514 bp, 12 predicted proteins | sample MGYA00241580_ERZ501329 | MGnify/ENA primary metagenome ERZ501329 (study PRJEB25962, sample SAMEA2042923) | human gut metagenome | biome: human gut; feature: human-associated habitat; material: faeces... | reverse complement strand
ACGGCGGCGTCGGTATTTCTTGTAGCCTCATCAATATATTCCCGCACATCATCGGGAATGGTCATCGTAATGCCATCTAAATAACGTATAATCGTTTCAAACGCATCCCGCTGTTCTTCCGTTGCAATTGCTTCGCCCAAAAACGGAGCAAAATGCAGACAGGCGAATTTACCATAGAAGCCCGGAAACTTATCAAGTATGCGGCTTAATATGGATTTCTTGCCTTGGAGTGCTTCTATCTGCCTTTCAATACGCTCCCAATCGCCGCCGTTTGCAAGCTGCTTTATCAATGCAAGCTTGGTTTGCTGCTCGACGATTTCAAGCTCTTTCCTGTTTAGAATATCGTAAATTGCCGCGCGGCTATCATCAAGACTTGTGCGTATTTCCGGCACGGAAAAACCGAGCCCGCGCAAAACGGCAATTCTTCTGAGCTTCAAAACATCCGCATCCGAGAACCGTCTATATCCGTTCTCCGCTATATCAGGACGGATTAAGCCTTGTTCGGTGTAATACTCAACCGCCTTTTTGGTCAGGTTGCATTCCCTGCATACTTCATTTATAAGCATTTGCGCTCACCTCCATGCATAGAATAAGCTATACCCCAAGGCTCCGGTCAATGGTTTTTTTAATATTTTTGCTTCAGTTATCCTTTAATTAAAGCATACCGCAAAAGCACAGGCGATTCCATCGCCATATATGGCAATGGTAACACAAAAAATCCATTTTATGCATTAACAAATCGTGAACAATACCTGCTCCATCGGTTGACAGGTGCAGTTTAATGGAATAAACTGTACAGGTCAAGGGCAAAAGCCCAATTTTTCGGAGGCGTAAAATGAACGAACTGCTTTCTCCCTCTGCCCGCACATGGGCGGAAATAGACATGGCCGCGCTGAAGCACAATTATGAAATCGCGCGCGCCACGGGCAAAAAGGTAATGTGTGTTATAAAAGCCGATGCTTACGGTCACGGCGCTGTGCGCTGCGGGCGCTATCTTGAAAAGTGCGGCGCGGATGCATTCGCGGTGGCCTGCCTGAGCGAAGCGCTGGAGCTCCGTCAGGGCGGCATAACAAAGACCATACTCATACTGGGCTATACTTCCCACGAATACGCAAAGGTGCTTGCCGATAACGACATCACCCAAACCCTTGTGGACGAGAGCCACGCCCTTGAGCTGAACGAGGCCGCAAAGGCCGCAAACGTTACCGTTAAGGGCCACATAAAGCTTGATACCGGCATGAGCCGCGCCGGCCTTTTTGCGCAGGGGCACGACGCCGCCATGAAGGCCGCCGAAGCTGCCGAGCGCATGAGCAAGCTTTCAAACGTTAAGGTAACGGGCATGTACACGCATTTCTGCGTTGCCGATACTCCCGATCAGGACGAATTCACGGCATGGCAGCTTGAAAACTACAAAACCGTTATGAACTACCTTACCGAAAAGGGTCTAAGGCCCGAAACCTGCCACACCAGCAACTCCGCCGGCATACTCTATCATCCCGAAACGCAGATAGACATGGTGCGCGAGGGCGTTATACTTTACGGCATGTATCCTGACAGCATGCCCCAGTACGGCCCGCTCAAGCCCGTTATGACGCTTAAGAGCCACGTTTCCCAGGTGCGCGATTTTCCCGCCGGCGCGACTGTGAGCTACGGCCGCACCTTCAAGGGGGACAAGCCCTTCACCACAGCCGTTGTACTGGCAGGCTATGCGGATGGTTACCCCCGCCGCCTTTCCAACAACACCACCGTTACCATAAACGGCGTGCGTTATCCGCAGGCGGGGCGCATATGCATGGATATGTGCATGGTGCTTGCGGATAAGGATAAGGTCAAGCGCGGCGATGAAGTGACCCTCATCGGCGGCAACTCCATTTCATGGGAAGATGCCGCGCAGAAGGTTGGCACGATAAACTATGAACTCACCTGCCTTGTTACCAACCGCGTACCCAGAGTGTACATAAACGAGGACTAATAAAGCAATTTCACCAAAAAGGAGGCGGCGCAGATGTGGTTATGGATATTGCTTATAACAGCCCTTATTGCGGCCGCCTTCATATTCACGGTATCGTGGATGCTTGTGAAGCTTGTCATCACGCCCGAGCGTTCTTCGCTTGAAGAGGTTGAGCAGCTTGAAATAGAGCGCGGCAACTTTGCCCCGGGCGAAATGGCCGCAATGCTTCCCGATGAGGAGGGCAGCATTATCGCGCGCGACGGCGTGCGGCTGGATTACTGCTGGTACAGGGCGGCTGAGCCTACCGATAAGGTGTGCATACTGGCGCACGGTTTTTGGGTGCGGCGCGAATCGGAATTGAAATACGCCCGAATATATATGCAGCGCGGCTATGACGTTCTGCTTTATCATCAGCGCAACAGCGGCACGTCCGAAGGCAAATACTGCACAATGGGCTATCTTGAGCGGCACGATCTGGCCGCGCTTGTTGCCCTTGCCCGCCGCGATAAAGGCTACCCCGAAAAGCCGTGTACCGTTGGCGTACATGGGGATTCCATGGGCGGCGCAACGGTGCTTTTGTGCGGCCTTGGGGAAAATCCGCCGGATTTTGTGGTTGCGGACTGCCCGTTTGCCACTCTGCACGATCAGCTCATGTATAACGTTGGCTCCATGAAGCATTTGCCCTCGTGGCCGTTTGAAGGCCCTGCGGAGTGGATACTGCGCGCGCGGGCGGGCTTTGGATATTCCGATGTATCGCCGCTTGATGAACTCAAACGCGCAAACGGTGCGCCTGAGCTTCCGGTGCTGTTCATACACGGCACGGCGGATAGGCTGATACCGTATGATAATACGCTAAGGCTTTATGACGCTAAGCGCGGCAAAAAGGCGCTTTACATCTGCCCCGGCGCGGGCCATGTGCGCAGCATAAGCACGGACCGCGAAAAGTATTACGCCGTGGTCAACGAATTTCTTGATAAATATGGTTTTTAAGCCCCCGCGGCGCAAAACCACGCATTTTATAATAAAACGTTAAGGAGAAACACCGATGAAAAAACTGTTTATCAGCGCGGATATAGAAGGTACCGCGGGCATAGTTAACTGGAACGAGACAGAGCGCTCCGTTCCGCATGATTATGACTATTTTGCCAACCAAATGACCCGTGAGGTCGCCGCCGCCTGCGAAGGCGCGCATGACGCGGGCGTGGAAGAAATAGTAGTTAAGGATGCGCATGACAGCGCACGCAATCTGAACCCCGCGAAGCTGCCTGAATACACCCGCGTATATCGCGGCTGGGCACGCCATCCGTATTCCATGATGTTCGGCCTTGACGAAACGTTTGACGGCGTGGTTTTCACCGGATACCACAGCGCCGCGCAGATGCCGGGCAATCCGCTTTCCCACACCATGAATACCCAGAACAACTTCGTTAAGGTGAACGGCATGCTTGCGCCTGAGCTTATGCTCAATTCCCTCATCGCAAGCTCCCTCGGCGTGCCCGTATACTGCGTATGCGGCGACCGCGGGCTGTGCGAATGGATGAACGAGATAAACCCGAACATTGCCACCGTTCCCATAAACGAAGGCACCGGCGCAGGCGCGCTTACGCTGCATCCTGACGTAGCCGTCCGCCGCATCCGCGAAACCGTGTCCGCCGCCATTGCCACCAAGAAGAAAGAGGACTGCATGTTCCCCACGAGCGATAAATATCACCTTGAAATAAACTTCAAGGAGCATTTCAAGGCCTACGAAGGCGGCTTCTACCCCGGCGCAAAGCAAACCGGCTCCCGCACGATAGAGTTCGAGTGCACCGATTGGCTCGATGCAATGCGCTTCCTGCACTTTGTGCTGTGATGAAAGTCTAAATCCCGATTAAAAGAACAGCCCCGCCCGTCCGCAAAAGACAGGTGGGGCTGATTAATTATAAATGCTAATCCTTCAATGCCGTTATCGGCACAACATATACGCCGTCCGGTCGTTGGTATGCCGCGTTTGTAAGCGCACACAGCACAATGAGCGTTTTCGGCGGTATACCGTCTTTCTCTGCCGCTATTTCATCGCGCAGGTGTATAAGTTCCCGCGCCGCCTTATCTATCTGATTTGCGCCAAGCTTAATCTCTATTGCTGCCCAGCTCCCATCCGCCATCTCCACAACCGCATCTATTTCGCGGTTGTTGTAGTCCTGATAATGATATAGCTGCCCACCAAATGATTCGGCATATATTTTCAAATCGCGTTCACACAGCGCCTCGAACAGGAAGCCTAATGTTTCAAGGTCGTTCAGCAGCATTTGCGGTGTTGCATTAAGCAGCGCGCACGCCAGGGATGGGTCTGCAAAGTGGCGCTTCTCCGCCTGTTTCATACGTACCGATGAACGTACTTTAGTTGCAAACGGCGGCTGATTATCCAGCAGGAACAGCCTTTCAAACACATCAAGATATGCTGTAACCGTATTTGCATCAATATCCTGCGAATCCGTTTCCATAACGTCATTCTGCAGCTTTTTCTTTGTTGCGGTGGTGCTTTCATTCCTTGCAATGGATTTAAGAAGCATGCGCATTTTGCGCACGTCTCTCTTTACCCCGTCTATGCGGAAAGCATCGTCCATAATTATGGCTTCAATATATTCTTTGCTCAGCAACGCCGCCTGCTCTATCGGCGTATCCATATTCGCGGGCCATCCACCGCGTATAATATGCTCTATTATATTTCTCAGGTCAACGTCGCCCGTCATTGCCGGCGTAAACTTGCCCGCGCATAACGCGCCAAGCGATACTTTCCCGCTTGACGCACCGGATTCGTAAAGCGACATTGGCCGCATATGCAGCCGCGCTATGCGCCCGGCGCCGCTGTGCATAATTCCCTTATGGTTAGGCGTAGCAGATCCGGTCAATATAAACTGTCCCTTTGCCGTATCCATATCCACTGCATAGCGCACCGCATCCCAAAGCTGAGGCACCTCCTGCCATTCGTCTATCAGTCGCGGTTTACCCCCGTCAAGCACCAATTTGGGATCCATGCTTGCTAATCTTCTGTTTTGAAAGTTCCCCGCAGGGTCGCCTATGAATATTTCGCTGATGCAGTGCGCTACGGACGTCCATGTTTTTCCGCACCACCTGGGGCCTTCTATGCATACCGCTCCAAACGCGGACAAATATTCCGAAACCTTTCTATCGATCTGCCGCGGCCTATAGTTTTCCCGTTTCATCCATATCGCCTCGTTATCAGTATACCCCAATTTCAGGGATTATACAACCTCATTCAGTGATATTCAGAACTTTCATTCAGTATGATTTATTATTTCCATTCAGTGTAATTCGTAAATTTCATTCAGTGAGATTTTATTTCCACTGGAAGAATTTGACCGCGAGCAGGCTGCACAGCGCCGTTTGCGCCGAGCAGGCCGAAAACCGTGCCGCTTTTCGCTCCCAGGTCAAGCTTATCCAGCACCGTTTTGCCGTTATAGGCCTTGCTCAGCCCTTTAACGTATATTGCTTCGCTCATCTTGCGGCCATCTTCACAGCTCTCATTTCAATGTATCCCCTCTCGCAGCGGGGTTCAAGCTGTATGCGTGGGTTATCGTCGTATCATTCGTAGCCTATCGTTGTCGGGTCATAGCCATCCATGGCGTGCTGCACGGCGTGTATGGCCCCGCAATAGTTCTCCTCGTTAAACGGCTGGCCCCGGAACACGGAAAGTAATCCTCCGCGCTTGATTATGCATATGCGCTCCGGCTTTTTTACTGCCCGAACAAAGACCGTTTGAATGTTTGTTACGTCTGTCCTCTCCTTCTTCAGCTCTCTGTATTTTGCTCCGTAAGGTATGAACAGCGCTATCGGCACGGGTTCATGCCGAATTCGCGGCAAAAAGCGCGCGTGAACGTGTCCACGTTTGCAAAGCCGGCGTCAAAGGCAATATCTATCACCCTTTCCCCGCCCTCGCGCAGCCTTTTCGCCGCCTGGGTCAGCCTGTATCTGCGTATGTACTCCGCGGGCGTAATGCCTGTGTACTCCCTGAAAAGCCGGTATGAATACCACGGCGAAAACAGCGACGCTTTGGAAAGATCGGATAAGCTTATCTCTTTGGCATTGTTCTGCTCTATGTAGTCCTGCATCCGCTGCACAGCCAATACCTGTTCCTTCATTCGCTTTCATCTCCTTACGCGCCGTATTGTATCGCCCCGTGCGGCTTTCGTTCTCGACTTTTATTGCTAAAAAATCAATATTGCGGCAGGCTCAGCTTTATTTGCAGCTTCCCTCCGCCGTATTCCGCGCGTATGCTGCCGCCCAGCTTTTCCGTAAGCTGCTTGGCTATCGATAGGCCAAGGCCGGTCGAGGAGCGCGCCGTTTCAACGGTAAAAAACCGATCGAAAAGCCTTTCCGCCTGCACGCAGCTCAGCCCCGCCGCGCCGTTCGTGAATGTTGCCGTGCCGTTTTCGTCCAGCGCAACGGCAAAATCGCCGTCTGAATACTTGACTGCGTTGCTTATTACGTTATCGAATATTCGTCTCAGCGCGCGCATGGCGTCCGTCCGTTCGCGTATAACAGCAAGATAGCATTTCCCGTTTTCCGTCTGCGGTTCGCGCTCCATCAGTTCAATATAGCCGCACATAGCCGTAAGCGGCGTGCGCAAAAAGTCATACATAAATTCATACACCTGCCGCTTTGCCCCCGCTGAGATAGTTCGGGTTGCGCTCCATCTCCTCCGAAGCCGTTACATCGTTTTCAGTGTAAGAAAATCCCTGATAATATTCCGGTTCGTTGAGCGCACTTGTTATGTACACCCCTGCGAACAGCAGCGCAAACGCGAGCAGGATGCATAGTGCCGCCGTATACACCTTGTGTTGGGGCACAGCATGGCAACCAGTACGCACAGCGAAGCGAATACGCATATTGTCGCAAGGCTGATGGCGGTATACATGAGTATGGCTGCCGCCTCCGCTTCAAACCCGCCGAGCAGCATAAGCGCAAGGCCCGTGTGCGGCACTATATACGCCGCGCAGAGCATCGCCCCCGCCGCAATGCATACGATAAGGTGTTGGCCGCATATATGCTGCCGCGCCTGTGGCCCACTATGCACTTGTTGCGCAGCGTGCCGTCGCCATACTCCGTGCCGATGAACAGCGCCGTAACTATGCTTGTAAGCACCGCTGCGAAGAATACATATACAAAGCAGCTGCCGTCGCCCGTCCAGTTGGCGGCGTTGTTCACATTATCCGCATAGTGAATAAGCGGCAGCGAGCCGTCCGCTTGCAGTGGCTTGCAAGGGTCATGCCGATGATGTCGTTGTACATGCCCGCAGCGTTATGCTTTTTCAGCATCTCCACCGCCTGCTCCGCATCCCCAAGGCAAAGCAATACCTCCGCCATAATGCCGTGTATGGTGCTTTCGTTTATTTCCGGATCCGTATTCTGCGCAATGAGCAGCAGGCTTTGCCGCAGCAGCTCCATAGCGGAGAAGCATTGGCTTATCCCCGCATTCTATTCCCAAGGAGCTGTATAGAACCGCGCTGTTATACGCAACATCAAACACGTTTGGATATTTCTTGAGCGCCTTTTCCGCCTCGTCAAATCCATCGCGGTCCTTTTCGCGGCGGCATTGCTTTATCCGCGCCACGCTTGCCGCAAGGCGGTTATCCTTCATTTCGTACCCCAGCAACACGTCCACCGACGTATCGAAAAAGTCCGCCAGCTCCATCAGCATGCTCAGTTCCGGCTGCGAAAGCTTTGCTTCCCATTTATATACAGCCCCTGTTGTAACGCCAAGCACCTCCGCCAGCTGCTCCTGCGTAAGCAAGCGCTGCTTGCGGAACGCGCGTATATTTTCCGCCAGTTTGTTGGTCATTCTTCCGCCCTCCCTGTTGTTTTCGCTTACATTGTATCATCCATTCAACCAAAGCAGAACCCACCATGCATACTGCTTGGATTTTTCTTTTTCTACCATTGGTATGTGGTCGGGCGAGCCGAGCGAATATTCTCCGGGCAAAGCCGTAAACTTTTCTGCAAAAACCGACTTTTTGCGACAAAAGATGAAACGTTCATTGCAAATACTTATATTTATGATAGAATTAAAAAGGGCAGGTTCTTGGGGCATTGTGATCGGCAGACAAAGTTGGGTCATTTAGACAAATAAATATACGAAAGGCTCAAATCATGAAAAGCATACGAAACATGTGCAGCAATATCGCATGGATATGTAAACCGTATAAGAAATACGGGCTCTACCTTTTGCTTTCCATTGTTATTATGGGGCTTTATTCTCCTATTGAAGATTTTCTCTATGTATATACTCCGGAGATAATTCTTAACATGCTGGCGGATGAAAAACCGTTCCATATCGTCGCTGCTGCCGCTGTAACACTTACTGTCGTCGGTTTTCTGAACAGCGCTATTTTCAAGCTCGCGCGGGCATACTTTGCAAAGCAGAAAACTTCTATCAGCCTTCAGGCTAATCGTGAGATTTATGAAAAAGCTGTGCATGTTGATTATAAGTATATCGACGATCCTAAATATTACGATAATTTCGCATGGGCCGTGGAAGAATACTCGACTCAGCTTGAAAAGGCGCGGAACTTTCTTATTGATTTTGCACAATGCACGCTGAGCATAGTTTTATTGGGCACTGTTATCGCAACGCTCGGCCCGTGGATATTATTGGCCGAAGTTGTGCAGATGCTTCTGCACGTCGTTGTCAACAAACATCTGAATTCCATTTCCATCAAGTACAAGGAGGACTCCGTACCGCTCGACAGGCGGCTGGGCTATTTCCACAGGCTTTTCTATTTGAAAGAGTACGCAGCCGATATGAAGTCCACAATGCTCGGGGAAATTGCGGGAGCGTCATACGATAATTGCGGCAAGCAGAAACTGAAGGTGCAGGCAAAATATGTATGGAAAATCGAACTGCTGTATATTTTGCACGAAGCTATCTTGTTCTCTACTGAAATAATCATTATGCTCTACATTATAAAGAACATTATTGTGGGCAATATACCAGAAGTTGCGATGTATATGACGCTGATGCTATCATTTTACCGGCTGGATTCAAAGATTAACATGTTGACGTATCTGCTCAAAGATGCAAGTATTCTTTCCATGAACGTGGAAAAAATAAGGGCTTTTTTCAGGCTCGAATCAAAAATTGAGAGCGACGTCGGGCCGGAGAAGGTGCAGCCTGAAAATGGATGTTTCTCGGTTGAATTAAAAGATGTCGGCTTTTCCTACGATAATTCGGGTTTCTCGTTATCTAATTTGAATCTGTCTATTCAGCCGGGCGAAAAGATTGCTATAGTGGGTGAAAACGGCGCGGGAAAGTCCACCTTTATGAAACTGCTGCTAAGGCTTTATGATGTTGACAGCGGAACGATATATATAAACGGCAGGCCCATAAAGGATTATGATGTCCGCCGGATGCGCAGCCGTATCGGCGTTGCGTTTCAGAATACGAATATATACGCAATGAGCTTTGCCGATAACATCTCGCTGTATCATCCCGTAACCGCCGAAAAGATGCGCGAGACGGCAAAGCAGCTTGGGCTTAACGATGTTCTAAAAAAGAACTGCGCGAATTATGACGCCCAGCTAACGCGCGAGTTTTTCGAGGATGGCATCCTTCTTTCCGGCGGCGAAGCGCAGAAGGTAGGATTATCCAGGGTAATGTCAGGGGACTTCAGCCTGCTTTTGCTTGACGAACCCTCCTCCGCCCTTGACCCGCTGGCAGAGTACAAGCTGAGCGAAGCGATCCTTAGCGCTGCCAATCAGACGACTACCATCATGGTTTCGCACAGGCTGTCCAGCGTAAGGGATGCGGACAGGATCATCGTAATGGCCCACGGCCAAATCTGCGAAAGCGGAACCCATAGCGCGCTGATGCAGACCAAGGGAAAGTATTATGAAATGTTCACAAAGCAGGCGGAGAACTATGTGAAGCGGTAGGCATCGTCACCGGTCAGCACATGCGGCAAGTGTGCTGATCGGGTTAGTATTAGCTAAATCGGAGATGCAGTTATGGGACGCAAAAAGGCAAAGAACAGGGTAAGCAAATTCAAATACTATAGTGTCATAGTTTCTCGGATAATCGAAATGATTTTTGTTTTTACTATCTGCTTCGCAATCTGTTCAAGAGTTACCTTCTCGGTGAGGGTGTTGCCGAAGATCACATTCTGTCCTTTGAACTGGACTTGACCCGTGATATTCGCTATCGCAATCCGTTGGAGCTTGCGGCGCATGTCCGGGAGATTGTAGAACACAGTGCAGACCAATTCTATCTCTTCGTAGACGAGATTCAGATGTCAGACGAGGTTCCGAATCCTTACAATCCGGACGGGAAGAAGATCACCTTCTACGACGCACTTAACGATTTGAAGTCCTTGCCCAACTTAGACATTTATGTGACCGGAAGCAACTCCAAAATGCTGTCCTCTGATATACTGACCGAGTTCCGAGGGCGCAGCGATGAGATCCGTGTGCATCCGCTTTCCTTTGCCGAATACTACTCGGCTGTTGGCGGCGATAAGCAGGACGCTTTTGACGAGTTCGCTTTCTACGGCGGTATGCCGCTGATCCTGTCCCGTCCCACAGATACCGCGAAAATGGCTTATCTGAAATCGTTGTTTTCTGAGGTCTATCTGAAGGACATTGTAGAGCGGAAGAAGATCAAGCGTGAGGATGTGCTGTCTGCTATTCTTGATCTGCTGTGTTCGTCTATCGGTTCTCTGACCAATCCGACGAAGGTTGCAGCCACCATCAACACCGTGCAGAAGCGCAGTGGAGAAAATGTCGTTGCTTTGAACACCGTGAAAGCCTATATGGATCACTTGTCGGATTCCTTCCTCTTCACTGAATGCAAACGCTGGGATGTCAAGGGCAAGAGCTATTTTGACTATCCCAACAAATACTACTGTGAGGACATTGGACTGAGAAATGCCCGTATCGGCTTCCGCCAGCAGGAGATGACGCACATCATGGAGAACATCATTTTCAATGAGCTGATGATCCGTGAATGCGCCGTTGACATCGGCATTGTCTATGGCAATGAGAAAAATGCCAAAGGAAGAATTGTGCCGGTTGCGCGGGAAATCGACTTTATTGCAACCTCCGGCGGCAAAAAGACCTACATTCAGTCTGCCTATGCGTTTGGAACGGAGGAAAAGACAATCACCGAGAATAAGCCTTTCGCACTGACCGGCGATTCTTTCCCGAAGATCATCGTGCGTCATGACATTCGCAAGCGTTGGTATGATGACAACGGCATTCTCAATATCAGCGTCATCGACTTCCTACTGGATGACACGCTCGTCTAAATCCTCTCAAAACAAAACTGCTCACCGTGATTAGCTCATGGTGGGCAGTTTTTTAGTCCGAGAAGGACTCGTCCGGCTCGTAGATTCGGCAAAATAGAACCACACATGCAAAACGAAGAAAGGCAAAGCGCCGTATGGCATCGGTCTTCGTTGTTACTTTACCAATTCGTATATAGCTTGTGCGTATATCTTGGCAAATTGGCGCAGGTCGTCTAAAGCGAGAAATTCGTTCTCCTGATGTGCAAGCTCCTTCTGCCCCGGAAAAACAGGTCCCATGGATACAAAATTCTTGAGATACCTGCAATATGTACCCCCGCCTATGGAAAGCAGATCCGCCGCTTCGCCGGTAGTTTCGGCATAGGCCTTTTGCAGTTTTTTTATGAATGGGCGGTCTTTTTCCACATAAAGAGGCTTCTTATGCTGCACCAGCTCATATTTGGTATCGGAGCCAAGCTCATATGCGTAACCCTCTAGTCTTGCGGTAAGCTGATCGCTGTCATGGGTAACGGGGTAGCGAACATCAAATTTTACAATTGCCTCGCTTGCGTCGGCTTCTAATATCGCCATCTTGCAGGTAAGAGCGCCGGATATCTCGTCCTTGCATGCTATGCCCCAGGAGTTACCATCGGTTTCCATTGCAAAACTGTCGTTCAGCTTGTGCAGGAAAAGCTTAAGCGGATCGTTGCTATTTGGGAAAATGGCTGACAGCAGGGAAAGCAGGCCCTGTATGGCATTATAGCCTTCGTTGGGGTAGCTTGCGTGCGATGGTATGCCATGTGAAAGGATTTTGACAAACCCCGCGTCCGGCAGAACCTCGAAGCGCGACCTATCTTTGCGTGCGGCGAGTACTGATTCGACTTTTTCTGCTGTTATGCCGGCAATCTGGACTTCCGCAAGGGAGGGAACCACGTTGAGTCTTGTACCTGCGTGTATGCTCAATATGTTCTTATCAGGCAAGGCCAGGGGCAGTCGATAACCAAAACGTATAATGCCTTTTTCGGCATAAATGATCGGAAATTCCGCATCGGGAGAAAAACCGTAAGCAGGGGCGTTTTCTCTTTCGAGGTAATAATGTATGCCGCGCGCAAAGGTTTCTTCATCTGTACCGGCTATGATACGCACATGGTTGCTCATTGGCAGCCCTGCATCCATTACAGCCTTCATACCATAAAGACACGCTACCGCCGGACCTTTGTCGTCCACGGAACCGCGGCCATAAATTTTTCCGTCCTCGAGCATTGCGGAAAATGGAGGATATTTCCAAT
>ENA-OOWZ01001249-OOWZ01001249.1-human-gut-metagenome-genome-assembly--contig:-NODE-1249-length-12582-cov-2.610601_pt1 | contig 12582 bp, 7 predicted proteins | sample MGYA00241580_ERZ501329 | MGnify/ENA primary metagenome ERZ501329 (study PRJEB25962, sample SAMEA2042923) | human gut metagenome | biome: human gut; feature: human-associated habitat; material: faeces... | reverse complement strand
GCGATCAAGGGCGGCAAGATTGTAGAGGGTGATGTCGTTGTCATCCGCTATGAGGGTCCGAAGGGCGGCCCCGGTATGCGCGAGATGCTGAATCCGACCTCTGTACTGGCAGGCATGGGCCACGACAAGGACGTTGCACTGCTTACCGACGGACGTTTCAGCGGTGCTACCCGCGGTGCCTGCATCGGTCACATTTCTCCGGAAGCACGCGAGGGCGGTAATATCGCATTGATTGAAAACGGCGATATCATTGAGATTGATATTCCGAACCGTACCCTGAATGTTAAGCTGAGCGACGAAGAGCTGGCTGAACGCCGTAAGAACTGGGTTTGCCCGCCGCCGAAGGTTAAGAGCGGTTACCTGGCACGCTATGCTGCTTTGGTTACCTCCGCTGCTACTGGCGCTGTGCTGAAGGTTCCCGGTCAGGACTAAAAGAATTATATAAGCTGAAAAAGCAACTCCCCCTCTTTCTTACCGCAAGGTAAGACGGATGGGGAGTTTTTGCATATACCAGCTAATGCAGATAATTTTTATAATATAAGACTAAATTGTGAGGCTAGCGCCAATCGCCAAAACTTATGTTATAGAGCAAACACAAAATTTAACCAAAGCCTTTATTATTTCTATTTTCCTCAAAGTACTCTGAATGTCAGCATCTTGTCCAATCCTACCTCTTCAATACAGCAAGACACACCACCTCGCAGAGTAGCTTCTAGATGATAAAACAGCATGCATCTGTTGATATGCTCTAATAATAATTTAGACCGTCGCTGATAACCGTATTCTTTCAAAAGCGTTCGAAGCTTTAAGCGGACATAATCCTTCTCCGTACTGTACAAAATACGTAGACGAATATTTTTGAAAAACAAATCCAAATTTGAAAAGTCACTCACATAACTTTCTTCGTCAAAAGAACTTTTTGTATCTGCGGTATCCTTCTGTATTGCTGGAAATTCTTTGTCCAAAATTGGTTTTTCATAAAAGTAATTAAGCCAATACCTGACATCCAAAATAAATTTTTTCTGATTCCGACGATATTCCGGATAGAGAAAAACCTTTTCCCCATCCCAAATAGAATCAATCAAGTGACTTTCATCTCTGCAATTCAACTCCATAGCGCTGATGATTACAGCAACATCTAATGCGTTATAAAATAATTCTCGCATTATCTGTCTCCCTTTACTCCATTGCACTGTCTGCAAAGAATCTGTAAGTTTTCTGCAACACTCTTTCCGCCAGCATTCATAGGGATAATGTGGTCAACCTGGAAATATACCTTTGAATGATTTTTTTTACCACATTCTGCACAGCAGTAAAATCCATCTGCATCCTTTGCATTCTCAAAGGCCTTTGCACGAAGAGTTTTTTCCAATTCAGGGTTATGCTTTCTAATCTCGTAAAGAGGAAGGTCTTCCAATGCTCTTGTTCCAGGCTTCACATTACCGTCTTCATCAAAAATATCTTTAGAGTGTGATATCTTCATCAATTCAATATCAAGCTGGCGTAAGAAATAAAGCTTTCTTCCAAAGAAAAGACGGAGCATATTATCATCGTTGGAATCCCATATAGAATCAACATATTCTGTCTTTTTTCTCTGCCCCATATCTTCGTTCCAAATATACTGGGCAATTTTCCCTACATCCAGCTTACTGCGGTCTACATCGGCAAACGTATAAAATTGAGGAGCAGTTTCATACTGTGCATAATACTTGAGAATATTTCGCACATCTCTTTCTTCATATGGTGGAACCATTTCGCCACAGAAGAAAGTGTCTCTGCATTGTGCTTCCATCTCCGCAAGCTGAGATTCGGTCAGATACTCTTCCGAAATTGCAAAGCTATCAAATAAGGCCGGGAGTGCTTCCATCAAATCTTGATAAGCAGCCTGTGTACTGTCATAGACCATAACCTGATAAGCATGGTCCATGCCGCTTTCTTCAAGATAGGTAAACGCATACATTCCTACCGGTATTCTCTGCTCAAACGGCACCTTCTCCAATGCTGACGTATCAACAGAATCATCCAGAATAGAGGCAAACTCTTCTATCTTAGAAATCGCAATCATGCGCAGTTCTCGTTTTATACGCTCCGGATCATTATCCCGGAAATCATTATTTCCATCAAACAGACTTTCCGGATTTACCCAGGCAATATGCTCATTCCAGTGATCAACAAACGAAACAATATATGCGCTGGCTGTACCCCCTGCTTCCGGTCCTCGCAGAGCACGACCTACCATTTGAGTCATCAGAATAGAAGATACTGTAGGTCTTGCAAGGAAAACTGTTTTTGTCTGTGGTAAGTCAATTCCTTCTGTCAAAATATTTACGTTTATAAGCACCTGCAATTCACCATTGCGATACGCTTCGATATTTCTCTGATTATCTTCACGACTGATTGTTACACCGGTAATCGAGTCACGAATTGCGGAAACAATATAATCAGCTTTAATACCAGCCTTTCTGAAAAGAGCAGTTAGCTGAATTGCATGTACTACATTTACAGCAAACAAAATTGTTTGTCCATACTCATGACACTTATTTTTATATGTCTCCACAATCAACTGATTACGGGCAGCACTGTCTGCCATCTGAGAAGCTATCTCATCCGGTAATGCATCAAAGTTTTGGATACTATTCCATGCATCTGCTCCCATAGAGGCGCCGTATTCTTCGTCAGTATAATAGCTTTCAAAAATCGGTTTCGATAATATTTGACGATTAATCAGTTCCTTCAAGCCAATCTGATAGGTAATACCAACATCACCATGAACTGTCTGCCCATTTTTTATACCATCTGTAAAAATCTTTGCCAACAGTCCTTGTTCGTTTTCAGATGTACGAAACGGCGTTGCAGTTAAGCCAATCATCTTCAAATTTGGTACTTGGGATTTCACATAATCAATAATTTTTCTATATGTCTTCGCAGTAGCGTGATGCGCTTCATCTACAATTAAAAAAAGTTCTTTTTCACCATGAATCCACTTCTCAAGCCTATCCATATTTCTTCCGAGACTGTCTTTGCTGACAATTAACAGATTGTCATCCGGACGAATATCAATGGTACGATCATGGGTGGAGGCACCGGAAACAATGCGGAAGCAGAACGATGAAACATGAGGAATAACCTCTGTGTAAGCAAATTTCTGAAAAGACTCTGCTGCCTGATCCAAAAGCATCTGACGGTGAGCGATCCATAAAATCTTCTTTTTCTTATCAATAGCATTTTTAAGTAACCACATAGATGCCGTATAGGTTTTGCCGCCACCTGTCGGAATCACTACAAGTGTACTAAACGCTGTCTCCTGATTCATTTTATCCAAGGCTTGCATGGCCATCTTTTGATGTTCATAGGGAGTTCTGGAATTTGTCCCCTTCTTTGGCAAAATATCACCATATGATTTCACTTCAATATAGTCTACTGTATTTCCCATAATATTTACCCCTCTCTTCTGTATTTTCACTATAAATCATATTCTAATTATAGCAACGTTCTTGTAAAATGACAAATGATTATGTAATTACTTCATCTATCACACATTGTAAATTCAAGCTGCTTACATGATACCAAAACACAAAATGTAAGCAACTATCCTTACAAGCGTATTTTTCAATTATACGCGTTAATCTTATGTATGCATCAACCAATTGCTTGTTTTAACATCCTAAAAAATCAGACTCAGAGCCTTTGGGCAAAAAACCGTTGCGCTAAATAGCACAACGGTTAATTATTAATACTCAATTTTGCTCCAGCAGATAGATATCGCTGATTTCCTTTACTGTGCGCACATTATTCGGCAACGGACCCGCCTTCTGCACGCGACGGTATTCCAAACCGCGCACCAATAGATATTTTTTGCTGCCGTCACGCAAAGCATCTGTCAAAGCACCTGTCTGCGGAATCATTTCGATACCGGGTTTGCCTGCATAATACATGAAGCCGGGGCGCAGGAACTTGTCTACATAAACAGGCGTCTGCTGCTCACATTGTTCCTTATACACGCTGCTCATAGTTTTTACACTGAATCGGTCGGCAATTACCGGCAAAACAAAAGCAAAGGCAACACACATCGTCACAGCGCCAATCATCACATGCAGCCAGGATGCCAGCTCGATATCGCGATAATACAGCAGAGCGAAAACTGCTGCTGCACCCAAAAGCAAGGTCAGCACACCCAGCATCACCAGGCTGAAGTCAGCCTCCGGCAGATACTGCGCACCGATAATCCAGCCCACGCCAAGCAGTACAAACATAATACCGCTGCCTGCCGCCCAACCGTAAAAGGTTGTATTATGGCGCAGTCTGCTTTGCATTCTCGCTATATTCCAGCCGATAATTACCGCCATAGCAGGGAACAACGGCAGAATATAGGATACAAGCTTTGTTTTGCAGATAGTAAAGAACAGCAGCACGAAAATCCACCAAACGTGGAAGAACAGCAGCTTGCGCATATCATCTATACGGCTTTCGCTTACAGATGCTTTAGCAGCCTGCCACAGCATACCTGTCCAGGGGAACAAGCCTAAGATTATTACAGGAAAATAATACCAGAAGGTAACGCGGTTAGCATGTTCAGCCGTCGTAAAGCGCGTTATATTGTGAAAGCCCAGGAAGGTATTGATAAATTCCATGCCATGCACGGTATACATAGCGTAATACCAGGGTGATGCGATGAGAAAATACAACAGCAAACCACGGATAACGTGCATGCGTAAAATCTCACGCAGCTGGCCCATAGCCACCAGATACAGAAAAATAATCGCTCCCGGGAATACGATACCGATAGGACCTTTGGTAACAGTAGCCAGCGCCATGCACACATACATCAGCCAATAACGCTTATGGATAAAGCTCAGCAACGCACCTGTCATAAAAAAGAGCAGCGTTGTATCTGTCACCGCCGCCTTGCCCATATAGAAAAATTCTACACAGCTTGTAAGAATCATGGCAGACCAGAAGCCTGCACGCTCATTGAACAGCCTTGTGATACCTACATACATCATCACAGAGGTACCACAGGCCATTAAAGCCGCAGGAAAGCGGGCCGCAAATTCGCTGTCACCGAAAATAAACTGAGCAACAGCAACCAGCCAATAATACATAGGCGGCTTATCATACCAGAAATTGCCAAAAATTCTCGGTGACAAAAAATCACCGGCAGCCAGCATCTCTCTTGCTGTTTCCGCATATACGGGTTCATCCGGATCCAGCAGCGGAATGCTGCCGATACCGAACATAATCATAAATAACGCAGTGCCTGCTACAATCAGCAGGCTGTTTTTTTCAATCTGATTCATCAGTTTCCATCCCTCAACATAACTTCAAAATTAATATACCAACTACTCATTTTTCTTACCCTCGGTAGTTTTGCTCTTAATCGAAGCCATATTCAGCACATCGCTGCCAAAAGCTCTGATTGTTACTACCGCTCCCAGCATAAAGGGCAGATATTCTGCCGTAAAGCGCCAGAGAACTGCCATGATGCCTTCAACACCGTTAGGCAAAATATTGGAAAACAGCACCAAGAAGCCTGCCTCCGCTACACCGCTGCCACCGGGTGTAGGCGAAAAATACAGTATTAAATTCAGCAGTACCATGCGTCCCATAACCTGCCCCAGGTCAAAATCAATATTCAGACCGGTAAAATAAGCAGGCACAGTGGCATAAATAAAGAGCAGGCTCACACCGGATTCGATAAACGCACGGAAAACCATCTTCGGATGCTTGCCCATAACTACAACGGCGTTCTTGAACTCGTTATACCAGATAAAGCAATTGCGCTGCGTAGTAAATGAAAGCTTACGGGTAAACCACATAATCGCCTTCTCGGGATAACGTGTTTGCAGCAAGGAAATTACGATGATCGGCAGTGATATAAACAGCACCGAAAGAATTGTCAGTACAGACGCAGGCATCCATTTTACTATATCCGCATCGCTGTGCAGCACCACCGGCACCAGCAGAATAAGGAAGATAATGGACATAACGGTGCGCACCAAAACTACTACCGTAGATTTGGCGACAGGCACCCCGGCCTTACGCATAAACATAACCTGAGCAATGGCGCCGCCGCTGGCACCCGGCGTTACCAACGCCAAAAAGTAGTTGCTCAGAACTACATTCACTATCTGATGAAAGGTCAGCTTCTCGTCTGTCACCGAAGCCAAGGTTATCAGGCGCAGGCCGTCAAAAATCAAGCCTATCGCAAGACATGACAAAGCCAGCAGAATACAGCGAGGCTCGAACATCGTCAGGTATTCCAAGGTCCGTATATCAAATGTAAAATAAATAACCGCCGCCGAAATCAACAGGACAAAGCCAAAAAGCAGACCTAAGCGGAACAATAATTTTTTATTCATCTAGCAGACTCCAAATGAGCTTATTTTTTTAGTACAAGAGCTTTAGCAGGCCGTAAAATTAACAGGCTGAATATGCTCCTGCTGCAGCAGCTTTTTATTGCCGCTGTCAAGGTACGCCTGCATTTCCTCCTGCCAATGATATTGCCAGGGAAATATTTTTCCCAAGGCAGCAGAATCAAGACCGGGATGCGTCATCAGTTCGCTGACGCCATCCGGAAGCTGATGCAGGATATTGCCTACAAGCTCCGCATTCAGATGACCGCCTGCCAGCATACCGAAGAAATGCTGCGGATGCTTTAGGCCAAGGCTGTCGGCGCGCTGCGCCGCCATTTGAGCACAAAAGCTGAGCCCGCTGCGACCGATCATTCTGCCGATACCTGTATGAAAACCTCCGGTAAAGGTATAGGCTTCCTTAGGTATACGTACCCTTATAATATTATACTCATTACAGAGCTTTAATACAAGTGCATTAATTCCCGGCAGCACATGCGTATGCTGATGGCTGTCGATATGCGTAATGTTTATTTTAGCTTCCAACGCCCTTTCGATTTGCGCGCGTAGCTCCGCTTCCAGCTCGCTGCGCTTGACGCTGCCGCTGTAAAAGCGCTTGGCAAAGGCAACGTAATCCGCCAAAAACAATCCCTGCTCATCCAAAAGGCTGCTGACCTTGCCTGCAGGAAGTACAGGTGCCACGCTGCCGACAAGCGTCAGATGCACACCTATACCGAGCTGAGGATTTTCCTGCGCCAGCTGCACCGCCTCCTGCCAGCAGGGAGCACTGGGCATCAACGAGGTGCTGGTAATAAAGCCCTCCCGATAGCCCTTAATAATACCTGCGTTAATCAAAGGATGCAGACCGAAATCATCTGCGTTAACAATTAGTTTTTTCATAATCTCTACACTCTTTTGTAATTGGCAAAGTGCAGCTTTACATATTCACGCAAAGCATCTTTGCCATATTTTTCTGCTAAGCGGCGGGCACATGCCGTTGCCTGCTCGCCGCCGCCCTTCGGCAGCTCGCCTACGCCGGCCTGCTGCGCCAGCTCGTCCATCGGCTTGCCGCCGGGATAGGGCATCCCGAGCACACGCGCGGCCTTGTCGAAGCATTCGCCCGCCGCCAGGTTGCTTTCTGCCTTAGGCTGCTGGCGCACGCTGCAGCCGGGGAAGCGCTGCTGCAAAGCCTTTAAATTTACCGTAGACTGGGTAAACTGGTCAATCAAAGCGCTATGGCAATCCTTTTGCCGCTCCAGCACCTGACTGAGCGCCGCCACATGTCCGTAGCCTAAAAGCTGGTTGAGCTTGCCTCCGGCAGCCGCTACCTGCTCATAGCGCAGATTATAAATCTTCGGCTTCAGCTCCAGCACACTATAATCAACAACGGTTGCCTTGATAACATCCTCCAGCTCAAGGATTTTTTTATCAGTCAGCAGCTTACAGTCCTTAACGCCTGCAGCCTGCAGCTTAGCTGCCGTTGTGTTGTCCACTACTGTGGCCGCCACAACCAGGCTGCCGAAGAAATCACCCTTGCCGGATTCATCACTGCCTGCCCACAGGCCGTTGCTTACTGTTGCTCCTGCGGCTGCAGGCTGCAGCTCCTCAGACGCATTCTGCACTCCCTCCAGCACCAGCATTAATCTTTGCTTTAAGGCACTGTCACCGTTATAAACATGCGTCAGTCCTTTTTTGCCGTTATATATATTCACGGATGCCTTAGCCTCACAAAACTGTACTGCAATCTGCTGGCCATAATTTATCGGCTTATCCTTAACAATACTGAAACCATCCTGACGGATTTTTTCTGCAGCCTCTGCCAGATAATCGGCAAAGGCCTTCGGTGTCAACTGTTTCACTCCTATTCTCCTCTTTGCACATAGTTTTTCGCCTTCCACTCCTCAAAGAGCAGATAAATCAACGGAACAACCACCAACGTCAGTAAGGTGGAGGTTGTTAAGCCGCCTATCAGCACCACGCCCATAGACTGGCGCAGCTCCGCACCCTCGCCGATGCCGAGAGCAATAGGCAGCATACCAAGTATCGTAGACAATGTTGTCATAAGAATAGGACGCAGACGCAGCGAGCAGGCCAAGAGCACTGCTTCACGGATAGACATGCCCTTTTCACGCTCCTGGTTGGCATAGTCAATCAGCAAAATAGCATTTTTGGTAACAAGACCCAGAAGCATGGTAAAGCCAATCATGCTCATCATGTTCGCCGTCTGTCCTGCAACAAGCAGGCCCAGGATAGCGCCGATAATCGCAAACGGCAATGATACCATGATAATCAGCGGCTGCGAAAAGCTTTCGAACTGCGCTGCCAATACCATGTATACTACAACTATAGCCAGAATAACGGCCTTGTAGACCTCTTTAAAGGAGCGTGCCATGTTATCGGCCTGACCAATCATCTTATAGTTATATCCCGGCGGCAAATTCAGCTCAGGAATATATTCATCGCGCACCTTGCCGATTAAATCACCGGGCGAAATACCTACTGTGTTGGCATAAACAACGATCTGACGCTGCTTATCCTCACGCTCAATGCGTGTAGGACCGCTGCCGTAGCGCACATCTGCGATATCCCCCAAGCGGATGAACTGACCTGCGGAGGAAGAAATGCGCAGGTTCATAACATCATTGATATTAGTGCGCTGACTTTGCTCCAGCTGCAAAATAATGTCATAGTCATTGTCACCGATGGTATAGCTGTTGCTGGTGCTTTTGCCCATAATAGCCATTTCGATAACCTTGCCAACCTCCGTAGCATCAAGACCGAATTCACTGGCCTTGGCGTGGTCCAGCTTAACCACGATTTCCGGCTGCTCTTCCGAATCGGATATATCAACGTCGGTCGCACCCTCAGTCCGGCTTATCATATCTGCCAACTGCTGAGCGTAATTTTTCAGCTCCTTGATATTGCTGCCGCGCAGACCAATCTGCACCGGACGGCTGTCACCACGGCCACCGCCCTGGTTTGATACAACGGTAACCTTCAGGCCTTCAACATTTTGGAAGCGTCCGCGCAAATCATCCATTATCTGCTGCATGCTGCGTTCACGCTCATTGCTTGGCTTCAGGCGGATATCCAGAGAACCCTGGTTAACAGGATTGCGGCCGTTGCCGATATTAAGCGCCACGATTTTGACCTCCGGCAGCTGCGAAATCTCCTGCTGCAGTGGCTTGGCCAGCTCTACAGTTTTCTGCAAACTGGTGCCGATGGGCGCTTTAACATTGACGCTGAATTCACCCGAATCATATGTAGGTTGGAATTCCGTACCCACAAATGGAAGCAGCAGCAAATTCAGCAACAGCGAAATGATACCTACGGCAACAACCTTCTTAGGTCTTTCCAAAGCCCAGGCCATTAAGCTGTCATACATTTCACGCACGGACTGGAAGCCTGCTTCAAATTTATCGAGAGCCCTCTGCACAAAATGCGTGCGCTCCTTGCTGCTCTGCTCCTCGGTTTCTGCCTTAATCCAGTACGCCGAAACCATTGGCGTAAGCGAAAAGGCTACAATAGTAGAGAACGCTACCGCAAAAGCAACCGTCAGACCGAACTGCTTGAAGAACTGGCCGATGGTTTCACCCATATTGCCGATAGGCACAAATACAGCCATTAAGCTCAGGGACGTCGCCAAAATCGCCAGCGTCAGCTCCTCCGTCGCTTCCTTGGCTGCCACAAACGGCGTCTGTCCCATCTCAATATGGCGGAAAATATTTTCAATTACTACAATCGCATCATCAATCAAAATGCCGACTGCCAGGCTCAAAGCCATCAGCGACATATTATTCAATGTAAAGCCCATAACCTTCATCATAAAGAAGGTGGCGATAATAGACGTAGGAATACACAGACCGCCGATAATAGTCGCACGGAAATTGCGCAGGAATAGATATGTTATCAAAAGCGCCAGAAAACCGCCGAAAAGAATCGCATTCCAGACATCCGCAATATTATCGCGGATATAGTTGGACTGGTCGCGTACCTTATCAACAATGATATCGGGCGGCAAATTGCTGTGCTTCAGCTCCTCCATCTTGGCATTGACATTATCGGTAACATCAACAGTATTAGTTTTGGACTGCTTACGCACAAAGGTCATAACGCAAGGTACACCGTTGGCACTGGCAAAGGTATCCTCATCCTCCCAGGAATCAAGCACATCGGCAATTTCGCTGATATAAACAGGACGGCCGTTATGATTAGCAACTACCACCTGCTTAATGTCATTGATATTGTTATACTTGCCCAAGGTACGCACAGTGATTTCCATAGCGTCATTTTTCGCCTTACCGCCGGGAGTATTATAGTTATTGGCGTTCAGTTTACTGCGCACTGTCTGGTAGGCAATACCGTATTCCGCCAGCTTTTCCGGCTTCAGCACAATGCGGATAGCACGCTGGCTGGCACCGACAACAGTAACCTCGGAAACACCCTCCACCATCTGCAGCTCATCCTTAATATTATCCTCCACAATGCGGCGGATTTCACCACGGCTGCGCGAAGGCGAAGCAAAGGTATAGGCCACAATCGCGCGGGAGTTGATGTCAACAGTCTGCGTTACCGGCTCGTCGATATCATCAGGCAGAGCCTTGCGCACACTGGCAACCTTTTCACGCACCTCACTGGCCTTCACCTGCGGGTCGACACCGATATTAAATTCCAGAACTGTTTCACTGTAGCCTTCCAGCACAGTTGAAGACAGCGTCTTGATACCCGAAACCTGACTGACGCGGTTTTCAATCGGCTTGGTAACCAGCGTTTCCATTTCCTGCGGCGAAGCACCGCTATAAGTAACACGCACGCTGACAATAGGCAAATCAACATCAGGATTCAAATCAACGCCGATTTCCGGATAGCAGCGGATACCGAACACCACCAATAGCAAAATAAACATGGTGGTAAATACCGGCCGCTTGATAAATGTTCCAATCATCGTTATTTACCAGCCTTTTTCAAATCTATCTTGCTGCCTTCACGCAGCTTGTTATGTCCTTCGGTAACAATAGTATCCTTTTCATCCAGTCCGCTCACTATTTCAGCAAGCTTATCATTCGTATAGCCGACATTCAGCACACGGCGCTGTACAACGCCTTTATCATCAACAACAAACACCGTCTGCTGGTCATCACGCATCACAATAGCCTGCACCGGAATAGTCAGCACATCAGCTTTAGGTGAAACTGTAAGCGTAACGTTGGCATAGACGCCGGCCAAAAGACCTTCGCTGTTATCCACGCTCACCTCTGCCGCAAAAGTATGCGCCGGCAAATCCGCAACCGGAGCGATGCGGGTAATTTTGCCTATCAGCTTTTTACCGGGATAAGCAGGCAGGGTAATACTTGCTTCATTGCCGACATGTACACCGGCAATCTGTCCTTCGGGAATATGAATCGTAGTTTTCAGCATAGAGATATCAGCAATGGCAAAAATAGGCGTACCTGCCTTTGCGTAATAGCCCTCCTGATAATAACGCTTAGAAATAATGCCATCAGCCGGCGCTGTCAGCACCGTGCCCTCAGACTTAGACTCCATCGCCCGCAGACTGCCTCTGGCAGCCTCCAGCTTAGCTGCAGCATTATCACGCGCAAAGCGGTAATCATCCACCACCTGCTGCGAAACAGCACCCGTAGCATATAGCTTTTCATAGCGCTGCAAATCTGTTTCCGCCTTGTGCAAGCTTGTCTGTGCATCCAAAAAGCTGCCCTTGGCGCTCAACAGATTGGCATCGGTATCAGCCTGCTCCAAAATTGCCAACACCTGCCCACGGCTCACACGGTCACCTTCACGGACATAAACCTTTTCCAAGCGTCCGTCCACCTTAGCGGCAACCTCTGCCTGCCATTCCGGGTCCAAACTGCCGGAAAAGCTCAGACTGGGAACAATCGTCTGCCTTATGGGTTGAGCAGTAACGACCGCCACATTGCGTACCTGCGACAGTCTGGCAGCACGCGCCTTATCAGCCTGAATATTGCTGTAAATACGGTAGCCGATAATTACGCATACCGCCAGCATCAGGCCAAATGCTATCTTAACCTTGCGATTCTGTAAATTCACTTTCTTTCCTCCCTGCACCATTCCCTTGGGGGTAAATTATAATGGGGTAAGTTTAATTTTAGCTTAGTTTATTACGGAGTAATTATAGTTATAGATAATAATATTATACCTCTTATCAAGATAAGTTAGCAAGAGCAAAGCCACAGGCAGGTATAAAAAAGCACGC
>ENA-OOWZ01001233-OOWZ01001233.1-human-gut-metagenome-genome-assembly--contig:-NODE-1233-length-12684-cov-2.248397_pt1 | contig 12684 bp, 7 predicted proteins | sample MGYA00241580_ERZ501329 | MGnify/ENA primary metagenome ERZ501329 (study PRJEB25962, sample SAMEA2042923) | human gut metagenome | biome: human gut; feature: human-associated habitat; material: faeces... | reverse complement strand
GCAAAATTTAATAAATATTAACCTGATTAATATACGAGATTTTTCGAAAGACAAGCATAAAAAAGTAGATGATACTCCATATGGTGGTGGAGCAGGAATGGTAATGAGAGCAGACGTTGTGTATGATGCATATAAATCTGTAAAAGATGAAAAATCAAAAGTAATATTCTTATCACCTCAAGGAAAAAAATTAAACCAGGCAAAAGTTCAAGAATTATCTAAGGAAGAACATTTAATTCTACTTTGTGGTCACTACGAAGGAGTTGACCAACGTGTATTAGATGAAATAGTTGATGAAGAAATATCGATTGGAGATTATGTGCTAACTGGAGGAGAGCTACCAGCAATGGTGCTTATAGACTCGGTAAGTAGATATGTAGAAGGTGTACTAAGTACAGATTCTACAAAAGAAGAATCATTTTCTCAAGGGTATTTAGAATACAGTCAATACACAAGACCAGAAGAATTTCATGGGAAGAAAGTTCCAGAAATACTAGCTTCTGGAAATCATCAGAAAATAGATGAGTGGAGAAGAAAAAGTTCTTTAATAAATACATTTTTGAAAAGACCAGAGCTTCTTAATGCAAAAGATTTAAAAGAAGCAGAAAAAATAATTTCGGAAGAACATGAAAATTAAGATATGTTATTAGAAACTATCAAGATTGTGTAATAAAATAGCCGAAATATAAATTAGAAAATTAAGAAAGGAGAATATCGATGGATATAATAAAATCAATAGAACATGAACAATTAAAAAATAAAATACCAGAAATCAAAGTTGGTAATACAGTAAGAGTACATGTTAAAATTAAAGAAGGAAACAAAGAAAGAATCCAAGTATTTGAAGGAATTGTAATTAAAAAACAAGGTGGAGGAGTTAACGAAACATTCACAGTAAGAAAGATTTCTTATGGTGTAGGTGTTGAAAAAACATTTTTAATCCATTCACCATTAGTAGAAAAAGTAGAAGTAGTTAGAGTTGGTAAAGCTAGAAGAGCTAAATTATACTACTTAAGAGAGAGAACAGGTAAAGCTTCTAAAACTAAAGAAATGGTTGGAGCTAGAATCGAAAATAGAGAAATTACTATTAAAGAAGATTTAGCAGAAGCACCAGCTGAAGTTGTTGAAGAAGTTGCTGAAGCTCCAGTAGCAGAAGAAACTACAGAAAATAAAGCTGAATAGTATTTTAAAGTTGTAATAAATTATTGTTTATTACAGCTTTTTCTTTTGATTATTTTCCAAAAAATTCAACAAAAAAATACACAAAAAAACTTTACAAAAAAGAACAACTAATATAAAATAAAAGAGATAAAGTAGGACAAAATAAAAATGTACGGAGGAGAAAAAAGTGAAAGAAAAAAATGAGTTAAGTTATAGAGACTTAAAAATGGTATGTGACCAGAAAATGTTTAAATTCGAAACAACAAAAGAACTAGAACCAATAAATGATGGTATAGGGCAAGAAAGAGGAATAAAAGCACTAGAATTTGGAATTAGTGTAGATGTAAAAGGATATAACTTATATATTGAAGGACCAAGTGGAGTTGGAAAAACAATGTATACCAAAAATTATTTAGATAGTATTTCTAGTAAAAAGAAAGTTCCAAATGATTGGTGTTATATATATAATTTTCAAAATCCAAATGAGCCAATAGCTGTTTCTTTACCAGCAGGCCAAGGAAAAGAATTTAAAGAAAGCATGGAAGGGTTTATAAAAGAAGTAAAAAAAGATATAAAGAAAACTTTTAATGCAGATGATTTTGAAAAAGAAAAAGCACTTATAAAAAAAGAATTTGAAGAAAAAAGAGAAGTAGTGCTTACAAAATTAAATGAAGATTCACAAAAACACGGATTCCAAGTAAAATCAGCTCAAAATGGTATTTATATGATGCCTGTTGTAGAAGGAAAAGTTATACAAGAAGAAGAGTTTGATAAATTAGATGAAGAGATAAAAAAACAATATGAAGAAAAATCTGTTATAGTTCAACAACAGATTATGGATGCAATTAGTGTGATAAAACAAATTGAAAGACAATCTGATAAAAAGGTATCAGAATGGCAATCAAATGTAGCCTTATTAACAGTAAATGCACATATTAATTATATAAAATCAAAATATAAGAGAAACAAAAAAATTACTCAATTTTTAAATGATGTAAAACAAGATGTATTAAAAAATGTTTCATACTTTTTAGAAGAAGATAAAGCACCAAATCCTCAACAAATGCAACAAGGACCAGCACAAAGAAAGCAAGATCCTTGTTTAAATTATAGAGTAAATCTATTTATAGATAATAGTGATAGAGAAGGATGTCCAGTTGTAATGGACTCAAATTATTCTTTTCAAAATTTGTTTGGAAAACTAGAATATGAAAACTATTATGGTTCATTAAAAACAGATTTTACAATGTTGAAACCAGGATTAATGCATAAAGCAAATGGAGGATATATAATTTTCCAAGCAAAAGACTTGTTAGCAAATGGAATGTGTTATGAAGAATTAAAAAGAGTTCTAAGAATAAAAGAATTAAGTATAGATAATACAATGGAACAACGTTCGTCAATGGCAATGATTTCATTAAAACCAGAGCCAATTCCATTAGATTTAAAAGTAATATTGATAGGAAATTCAAATATATATCATACATTATTATCAATTGATAGTGACTTTAGAAAATTATTCAAAATAAAAGTAGAATTTGAAGAAACAGCACCTATAAACGAAGAAAATGTTAATAAATTAGCAAGATTTGTTCATACATTCTGTGAACAAGAAGAATTACCACCATTAGATAGAACTGCAATGGCTAGAATAGTAGAATATGCATCTAGATTAGCAGGAGATAATGATAAACTATCAACAAGGTTTACAGATATAGCACAAGTTGTTGGAGAAGCAGGAACATGGGCAAAATTATCAAAAAATAAAATTGTAACAGAAGATATAGTAAATAAGGCATTAGCAGAAAGAGTAGAAAGAATAAAAAAATATGATGCTAGATATATAGAAATGATAAAAGAAAATACATTATTAATTAATACAACAGGTTCATGTGTTGGAGAATTAAATGGATTAACAGTATTAACAATAGGTGATTATACATTTGGAAAACCAGCAAAAATTACAGTAAATACTTATACAGGAAAACAAGGAGTTGTAAATATAGAAAGAGAAGTTGAAATGTCAGGTTCAACACATACTAAAGGCGTTTATATACTTTCTGGATACTTAGGAGAACTATTTGCCCAAGATATTCCTTTATGCTTAACTGCAAGTATTTGTTTTGAACAATTATACAATGGAGTAGATGGAGATAGTGCATCAAGTACAGAATTATATGGATTACTTTCAAGCCTTTCAGGAATACCAATTAAACAATCAATAGCAGTTACAGGTTCTGTAAATCAAAAAGGACAAATCCAACCAATTGGTGGAGTAAATGAAAAGATAGAAGGATTTTTCCAAATCTGTAAAATGAGAGGATTAGATGGTTCTCATGGTGTTATGATACCAGTTCAAAATATAAATAATCTTCAACTTTCAGATGATGTTGTTGATGCAGTAAAAAATAAGAAATTCCATATTTATGCAGTATCAACAATTGAAGAAGGAATAGAAGTATTAACAGGAGTTCCAGCAGGAAGAAAAGATAAAGATGGAAATTTCCCAGCAGGAACAATTAACTATTTAGCATATGAAAAACTAAAGAAATTTGCAAAAATTTGCGAAAAATAAATATTAAAAACTACCTGATTATCAGGTAGTTTTTTGTTGTAATTAGTTGAAAAATAATTGAAAATGATTTAAAATAAAGTTTGAATGAGGTGGACGAAAATGAAAGAACAAGAATACAAAATAGAAAACATAAAATCATTTGAATTAGCAGATATATTTGACTGTGGGCAATGTTTTAGATGGAACAAACAAGAAGATGGAAGTTACACGGGAATATTCAAAGAGAATGTAATGAATGTGCAAAAAGATGGAGATACAGTAATATTTAAAGGAATTTGTAATGGAGATATAAAAGAAATTGTTCAAGATTATTTTGATTTAAATAGAAATTATGAGAAAATAAAAGAAAAATTATCACAAATAGATGATAATATGAAAATAAGTATAGAATATGGACAAGGAATAAGAATATTAAATCAAGATTTATGGGAGATGATTATCTCATATATAATTTCAGCAAATAACAACATTCCAAGAATAAAAGGAATAATAGAAAGATTATCAAAAACATATGGAAGAGAAATTGATTGGAATGGAGAAAAATATTACACATTTCCAACTCCTGAGGAATTAAAAGATGTAACAGTAGAAGATTACAGAAAACTTGGAACAGGTTTTAGAGATATACGTTTATATGAAACCGTACATATGGTGTTAGACAAAAAAGTTGATTTAGAAGAGATGAAAAATAATCCTAATACCATGGAAGTTAGAGAACAATTATTAACTTTATCAGGTGTGGGTCCAAAAGTTGCAGATTGTATTTTATTGTTTTCAACATTAAAAAGATTTGAGGTTTTTCCAATAGATGTATGGGTTAGAAGAGTAATGAATGAATTGTACATAAAAAATGAAGATGAAACAAAAGTAAATAAAAAAGCGTTAGAAAAGTTAGCACAAGAAAAATTCGGAAATTTAGCAGGAATTGCACAACAATATTTATTTTATTGGAAAAGAGAGGCTTAAAACATTGACTTTTAGCTGTTTTGCGAGTATAATCATTATATCAAAATATTAAAAAGAGAGAGGGAATAATAATGACATATAATTTTAAAGAAGTAGAAAAAAAGTGGCAAGATAAATGGGAAAAAGAAGGAACATTTTATGCAAAAAATGACTATAAAAATACAAAAAAATGGTATGGATTAATAGAATTTCCATATCCATCAGGACAAGGATTACATGTAGGTCATCCACGTAGTTATACAGCATTAGATGTAATAGCAAGAAAAAGAAGATTACAAGGTTATAATGTATTATTCCCAATAGGATTTGATGCATTCGGATTACCAGCAGAAAATTATGCAATAAAAACAAATGTGCATCCAAAAATAACAACAGCTAAAAATATAGCACATTTTACAGAACAATTAAAAGCATTAGGATTTTCATTTGATTGGTCAAGAGTAATAGATACAACAGATCCAGAATACTACAAATGGACACAATGGATATTTATTCAATTATATAAACATGGATTAGCATATAAAGCAACAATGCCAATTAACTTCTGTACAGGATGCAAAGTAGGTCTAGCAAATGAAGAAGTTGTAAATGGTGTATGTGAAAGATGTGGAAGTCCAGTTGTACAAAAAGAAAAATCACAATGGATGTTAAAAATTACAGAATATGCACAAAGATTAATAGATGATTTGGATGATGTAGATTATCTAGAAAAAATAAAAACACAACAACGTAATTGGATTGGACGTAGTGAAGGTGCAGAAGTAAATTTTAAAATTGCTGGAACAGATGAAACATTAACAGTTTATACAACAAGACCAGATACATTATTTGGTGCAACATATATGGTAGTAGCACCAGAACATAAAATAATAGAAGAATATGCAGATAAAATAACAAATTTAGATGAAGTAAAAGAATATCAAAGGAAAGCAGCATTAAAATCAGACTTTGAACGTGGCGAAATGAACAAAGACAAAACAGGTGTAGAAATCAAAGGAATAAAAGCAATAAATCCATTAACAAATAAAGAAATTCCAATATGGGTAGCAGATTATGTATTATCATCATATGGAACAGGTGCAATCATGGCAGTACCTGCACATGATACAAGAGATTTTGAATTTGCAAGTAAATTTAATTTACCAATAATTCAAGTTGTAGCACCAGAAAATGGAGAAACAAAAGAAAAATTAGAAGAAGCCTTTACAGATACACAAACTGGAGTATTAGTAAATTCAGGATTTTTAACAGGATTATCTGTTGCAGATGCTAAAAAGAAGGTAATAGAATATCTAGAAGAAAACAAAATAGGAAGCAAAAAAGTAAATTATAAATTACGTGATTGGGTATTTTCACGTCAAAGATACTGGGGAGAACCAATTCCAATGGTATATTGTGAAGACTGTGGATGGGTGCCAGTAGATGAAAAAGACTTACCATTAAGATTACCAGATGTTAAAGATTTCTTACCTGGAGAAAATGGAGAATCACCACTTGCAAAACATGAAGAATGGATAAATACAACATGTCCACACTGTGGTAAGCCAGCAAGAAGAGAAACAGATACAATGCCACAATGGGCAGGCTCATCTTGGTATTATTTAAGATACATGGATCCACATAATCATGATGCTCTTGCATCAAAAGAAGCTCTTGAATATTGGTCACCTGTTGACTGGTATAATGGTGGTATGGAACATACTACACTTCACTTATTATATTCAAGATTCTGGCATAAATTCTTATATGACATTGGTGTAGTTCCAACAAAAGAACCATATGCAAAACGTACATCACATGGAATGATATTAGGTTCAAATGGAGAAAAGATGTCAAAATCAAAAGGAAATGTAATAAATCCAGAAGATATAATAAAAGAATTTGGTGCAGACACATTCAGAGTATATGAAATGTTTATGGGACCATTTGATCAAACAGCAAGTTGGTCAATGGATAGCATTAGAGGATGTTTCAAATTTTTAGACAGAGTATGGAACTTAAAAGATATGTTAGTAGATGGAGATACATATTCAAAAGAAACTGAAAAAATGATGAACAAAGCAATTAAAAAAGTTTCAAAAGATATTGAAGAAATGAAATTCAATACATGTGTATCAACATTTATGACAATGTTAAATGAATTTACAAAATTAAAACGTATAAATAGAGCAGAATATAAAACATTTTTAACATTATTAAATCCATTTGCACCACATATGACAGAAGAACTAAATCAATTAGTAGGATTTGAAGGAGAAATCGCAACATATGAATGGCCAACATATGATGAGGCTAAAACAATTGATGATGAAATAGAAATTCCAATTCAAGTAAATGGAAAACTAAAAGCTACAGTTATGATAGCTTTAGATGAAGAAGAAGCATCAGTAAAAGAAAAAGTACATGAAGCAATTTCAGATAAACTTGATGGAAAAAGTATAGTAAAAGAAATATATGTAAAAAATAAAATATATAATGTAGTTGTAAAGTAACACTAAAGAAAATACTGGTGAATATTAAAAAATTCATAAGAGGAGAATATGAAGATGGATTTAGAAAAAGCTCAAAAAGAATTTATAAAATATACAGAAAATTATGATTTAAGAGATTCAAATATTATTAGAAAACAATTGCATTCTATAAGAGTAATGGAATTGTCCGAAAAAATTGCAAAAAGGTTAAATCTTTCAAAAGAAAAAATAGAAATTGCGACATTAATAGGCCTATTGCATGATATAGCAAGGTTTGAACAGTATACAAGATATCATACATTTAAAGATGCAGAGAGTGTTGACCATGGAGATTTGGGAGTGGAGATTTTGAATAAAGATCTCCACAAATATATAGATACAGATAAATATGATGAATTAATAAAAATAGCTGTAAAAAATCACAATAAATATAAAATTGAGGATGGTTTAACACAGGAACAAGAACTATTTGCCAAAATAATAAGAGATGCGGATAAGATTGATATATTTTATGAAGGAGTTACAATGTTCTGGAATGGAAAAGAAGAATTAGTTGAAGGATCACTAATTTCACCAGAGGTTTTCAAACAAATAGAAAATAAAACTCAAGTGAAAAGAGAAGTAAGACAAACTCCAATAGATGATGTTCTTTCTGTACTTGGATTTATATTTGATATTAATTTTTTCAAAAGTTTTGAAATTCTAAAACAAGAGGACTATGTGAATAAAATGCTAAACAGATATAAAATGAAAGATTTAGAAAGCGAAAAAGAGCTAGAAGAAATTAAAAGTATAGCAAATAAATATATTGAACAAAGGATAGAGGAAAGTGAGTAATATGCTAATAGATATGATAGAAGCAAAGAAAGCATTTAAAGAATATGTAAAAAAGTATAATCCAGAAGATGAGAAAATAAAAATCAAAATAGTTCATATAGAAAAAGTAGCGGAAAATTCAAAAAGAATAGCTCAAAATTTAGGATTAAGTCAAGAAGATGTAGAGTTAGCAGAATTAATAGGATTATTGCATGATATAGGCAGATTTGAACAAGTCCGTCTATATCATACTTTTGTGGATAAAGATAGTATAAATCATGGTGAATATGGTGCAAAAATCTTATTTGAAGATGGATTGATTAGGAATTTTATAAAAGATAATAAATTTGATAAAATTATCAAATTAGCAATTGTTAACCACAATAGAGCAGATATAGAAGAAGATTTGACAGAAAGAGAAAGATTACATGCTAAAATAATAAGAGATGCAGATAAAACAGACATATTTAGAATTTTAATATCTGGAGACAAAAAGGCTATTTGGGAAAAAGCAGATTTATCAGATGATAAAATTTCAGATGAAATTTATAGAGAATTTGTAGAAGATAAAAGAATAAATTATAAAGAACGTAAGACAAGTGCTGACATATTAGTTAGTCACTTTAATTATGTGTATGATTTGAATTTTCCAGAAACAAAAAAAATTATAAGAGATAATAAATATATAGATAAATTATATCAAAGATTTAAATTTAATGATACAGAAACAATGAAAAGATTTAATGAAATATATAGATTATCAAAAGAATACATAGAACAATAGAGAAAGGAGTTAACTAAATGCCAAAAAAATTAATAATAACAGAAAAGCCATCAGTAGCAATGGAGTTTGCAAAAGTATTAAAAATTACAGCAAATAGAAAAAATGGTTATATAGAATCAGATGGTTGGATAATAACATGGTGTGTAGGGCATTTAGTAACAATGAGTTATCCAGAAATATATGATGAAAAATTGAAATTTTGGAGATTAGACACATTGCCATTTATACCACATGAATGGAAGTATGAAATTATTCCAGCAGTACAAAATCAATTTAATATTGTACAAAGTCTATTACAGAGAGAAGATGTAGAAGAAATATACAATGCAGGAGACTCTGGAAGAGAAGGAGAATACATACAAAGACTTGTGTTTATGATGGCAAAGCCAAATCCAAAGGCACAAATAAAAAGAGTATGGATAGATTCTCAAACAGAAGAGGAGATACAGAGAGGAATAAGAGAGGCAAAAGACGAAAAAGAATATGATGAATTTATCGAAGAGCACAACCAATTCAAGGTGAAAAAGGCAGACTTAGCTACCTACAGTGGCAAATGCTATCTCGGTATTGATGCCGGTTCCACGACGACCAAAGCTGCACTCGTCGGCGAAGACGGTGCTCTTCTCTATTCCTTCTACAGCAACAACCACGGAAATCCGCTCGGCACATCGATCCGCGCGATCCAGGAGATCTACTCCAAACTGCCGGATTCCGCACAGATCGCCTGGTCCTGTTCGACCGGTTACGGCGAGGCGCTCATCAAAGCTGCACTGATGCTGGACGAGGGTGAGGTAGAGACGATTTCCCATTATTACGCTGCCGCATTCTTCGATCCGGAAGTCGACTGTATTCTCGACATCGGCGGCCAGGATATGAAATGCATCAAGATCAAAAACGGCACCGTAGACAGCGTACAGCTGAACGAGGCATGTTCCTCCGGCTGCGGTTCCTTCATCGAGACGTTCGCGCAGTCCCTGAACTACAGCGTGCAGGATTTCGCGCATGAGGCGCTGTTTGCAAAACACCCGATCGATCTTGGTACCCGCTGTACCGTATTTATGAATTCCAAGGTAAAACAGGCGCAGAAAGAGGGCGCATCCGTCGCCGATATTTCTGCCGGACTTGCCTGCTCCGTTATTAAAAACGCATTATATAAGGTAATTAAAGTTTCGGATGCCACCGAGCTTGGACGCCACATCGTCGTACAGGGCGGTACGTTCTACAACGACGCTGTTCTCCGAAGCTTTGAGCGGATCGCCAACTGCGAAGCCATCCGCCCGGACATCGCCGGCATCATGGGTGCGTTCGGTGCGGCGCTGATCGCAAGAGAGCGCTACTCCGCCGATCAGGAGACCACGATGCTCTCCATTGAAAAGATCAACGAGCTGAAATATTCGACCACGATGGCAAACTGTAAGGGATGTACGAACAGCTGCCGTCTGACCATCAACAAATTCTCCGGCGGCCGTCAGTACATCAGCGGAAACCGCTGCGAGCGCGGTATCGGAAAAGAGAAAAACAAAGATCATATTCCGAACCTGTTCGAATACAAATACAAACGGATCTTCGGCTACCAGCCGCTGCCGCAGGATGAAGCGATCCGCGGAGAGGTCGGCATTCCGAGAGTCCTCAATATGTTTGAGAATTATCCATTCTGGTACACCTTCTTTACGCAGCTGAAATACCGCGTGGTACTCTCTCCGACCTCGAGCCGCAAGATCTACGAGCTCGGTATTGAGTCGATTCCAAGTGAATCCGAGTGCTATCCGGCCAAACTGGCGCACGGCCATGTGACCTGGCTCTTACGCCACGGTGTGAAGTTCATCTTCTACCCGTGTATCCCGTACGAGCGCACCGAGTTCCCGGAAGCCATCAACCACTACAACTGCCCGATCGTTACCTCGTATGCGGAAAATATCAAAAACAACGTGGACGAGCTGCAGGACGATTCCATTACGTTCCGCAATCCGTTCCTTGCGTTTACGAGTGAAAAGGTGCTTGCCGATGGTCTTGTCAAAGAGTTCTCCGGTCTGCCGGAGGATGAAGTCCGTGCTGCTGTTCATGCCGGATGGGAAGAGCTTGGCGCTGCAAGACGCGATATGCAGAAAAAAGGCGAGGAAACGCTTCAGTATATGAAAGAAACCGGACGCAGAGGCATCGTGCTTGCCGGCCGTCCATACCACATCGATCCGGAAATCCATCACGGTATCCCGGATATGATCAACTCCTACGGACTGTGCGTGCTGACGGAGGACTCTGTTTCCCATCTGGCACCGCTCGAGCGTCCGCTCCGTGTCAATGACCAGTGGATGTACCACACCCGTCTGTATGCAGCTGCAAACTATGTAAAGACACGCGACGATCTTGACCTGATTCAGCTGAACTCGTTCGGCTGCGGTCTCGACGCCGTTACCACCGATGAGGTTTATGAGATTCTGACCAGAAGCGGCAAGATTTATACCTGCCTGAAGATCGATGAGGTCAACAACCTGGGTGCGGCCCGCATCCGTATCCGTTCCCTGTTGTCCGCGATCCGTGTCCGTGAGAAACTGGGCAAGCACCGCACCATCCGTTCTTCCGCTATTGAGAAGGTACCGTTCACCGAAGAGATGCGTAAGGACTACACCATCATCTGTCCGCAGATGTCCCCGATCCACTTTGAGATCTTACAGCCTGCGTTCAATGCCTGCGGTTACAATTTCGTCGTATTGGACAATGACAACAAGCACTCCGTGGATGTAGGTCTGAAATACGTTAACAACGATGCCTGCTATCCTTCCCTGCTGGTAGTCGGACAGATCATGGAAGCTCTGCTGTCCGGCAAATATGACCTGAACAAGACCGCCATTATCATGAGCCAGACCGGTGGCGGATGCCGTGCGACGAACTATATCGGCTTCATCCGCCGTGCCCTGAAGAAGGCAGACATGGAGCAGATCCCTGTCATCTCCCTGAACCTGGCGGGTATCGAGAGCAATCCCGGCTTCCACCTGAATGCAGATCTGATGCTGCGTGCAGCGGTAGCTGCCGAGTTCGGTGATATCTTCATGCGTTGTGTCTACCGGATGCGTCCTTATGAAGCAACTCCGGGGTCTGTGGATGCCTTACATAGAGAATGGCTTAAGAAGGTGCAGGATTTCGTATCCGCAAAGCATATCAGCATAGGCAAGTTCCGCAGGATGTGTACCGAGATCATCCGGGATTTCGATGCGATACCGGTACTGGATATCAAGAAGCCCCGCGTCGGCGTGGTCGGCGAGATCCTGGTGAAATTCTCTCCTGCCGGCAACAATCATCTGGTGGAGCTGTTAGAGAGTGAAGGTGCGGAAGCTGTGGTTCCCGACCTGATCGACTTCATGCTATACTGCTTCTACAACCAGATCTACAAAGCAGAACACTTAGGCACCAGCAAAAAAACTGCGAAGATCTCTGCACTGGGCATCTGGGCCATCGAGCATATCCTGCGCGGCTCTGCCGTGAAGGCATTTGAAGAAAGTAAGCATTTCGATGCACCCACCAGCATCTACAAGATCGTCTCCTATGCGGAGCCCATCGTATCCATCGGCAACCAGACCGGTGAGGGTTGGCTCTTGACCGGGGAAATGATGGAGCTTATTGAAAGCGGCTCCCCGAATATCATCTGTGCACAGCCGTTCGGCTGCCTGCCGAACCACGTCGTAGGTAAGGGCGTTATCAAGGCCCTGCGGAAGGCATATCCTTCCTCCAACATCGTGGCCATCGACTACGATCCCGGTGCCAGCGAAGTCAACCAGCTCAACCGAATCAAGCTCATGCTCTCCACCGCCCAGAAGAATCTGAAAAAGGGCGAGGATGTGGAATAAAGAAACTATTTTTGATATGTGGCGGTAATTTGCAGTAATGGCTGCACCCACGGCTGGGGATTCGTAGAA
>ENA-OOWZ01001228-OOWZ01001228.1-human-gut-metagenome-genome-assembly--contig:-NODE-1228-length-12710-cov-2.009403_pt1 | contig 12710 bp, 9 predicted proteins | sample MGYA00241580_ERZ501329 | MGnify/ENA primary metagenome ERZ501329 (study PRJEB25962, sample SAMEA2042923) | human gut metagenome | biome: human gut; feature: human-associated habitat; material: faeces... | reverse complement strand
ATCAGTGTATCCATATATCATTCCTCCATGTTGTTAACCAACTCACCTACAATTTCTCTCGGAGAAAAACATGTCAATGGGCGATCCACAATATCTCGTGCCTCTCCCTTTTCAATTCTCCTAATAGCTGCAGATATATCTTCAACAGTATTTTTGCAAAAGAAATATCGTTTAAATTTTCCAAAATATTCCAATAAAACATTTTGTTCATCTTCGCTTCCATCCAAAATAAAAAGAATTGTTTTTTCTGTTGCAGAATACTGATATATCTTTCCTGGTATTTGCCCACCACGAAGGTTAGACAAAAAAACAAGTACACTTGTCTCATCTTCGATCGGTTTCAATTCTTCCAAACTTATTCTTGGCTTAACAGTAACCGTTTCTGATGATGAGAACATTTCGTCCGACGATCCACAGATATTTGTAATAATTTTCTCTTTTTTTGCTGCCTCATAAAAAGGTTTTAAATTTCTAATTTTAGTCGAATAATCTCCAAAATACCCATATACGTTATTCTTTTTTTTCCTTGTTGGAGTATCATTTACATAATAAGTCGGAACCGGATACCAAGTCATTTTTTTTGAACTCTCATGGAACATTTTACTCTGATGTTCCAAAGTGATTGGACTTACATATACAATTTTTTCTGCAACCCGTAACAAATGCGCCTCTTCTGCTTGAGCTTTTTTTATTGCTCTTTCATCATTTAAGCTTAAGAAAACTAAATCCTGACACCACGGATCTTCCCATATTTGAATCCATTTCTTTGTTTTAATATGCTTTTTTTGTATAAGACGATATAGAAGATGATGGCTTACAGGTGGAAACGAAAGTGAAATAACTAAATCATATTTCTCCTCTCTCCTAAATGCAAAAGCCTTACGTTCCCATGATATATAGACTTCGTATGGCCCATATAAAGAATGAATAAACCGTTTAGCAGATTGAATTATTCCTGATTTAGTGGCTTCCTGTCCGGAATATCCTCCATTATTCATTGATTGTTGTGAACCATTCTTTGAATGACTGTGAATTTTCTCTCCGATTTTTTCATATAGAGATTCCATCGGATATCTGAATATATCAATCCTTTCCTTATCAAAGCCAAGCAGATCATTATCGTTTTCATATCCAACAGTTAATATGTCTACATGATATCCATTCTCTAATAGTCCTTGAATATATGCCTTATGACATAAATTGGCAGATGTATTCATTTTCAAATTGCTTCCTACAACAACTAATACTCTCATCTTGATTCATCCTCATATATATATTTATATGGTACCTTTTCAAAAATCCTATCAATAACTCGTTTGATGTTTAACTTCTGAAATAGCCATTGGCGTAATATATCAATCAAACAGCAAGCCAGGAATATTACTATAACCACCATAATTTGATATACCGGAAACCATATTTTATTCATATTACTTACCATCCCAATCCGCTGCCACATTGATTCTGTACAGATATTTGCATGGGCATGGATCAAATAAACTCCAAAAGTTGCCGATGACATTCTGATAATGATTTGCTTTAATCTATTACTTTTTAATTCTTTTGGTCGGTTCAAAAATATAATAAGCAATGCTACTGATGCTACAAAAGCAGGCACAGAATCATACTTCCACCAATTATCAGCCATTGAAGTTAGTATGCCTATGCTTGATTTATCTGCTATCCATAAAGCACAAGTCATTAATATAGGACAAGCGAAGAAAAGAATCATCGGCTTTAGGATTTTTCCATTCGGTTTGTAATAAAGGCGTATATACGCAGCTATAATATATAAAACAATAAACCAGGCAACGCCCCAACCTCCACCAGAATTCATTCCTCGGAATGATGGATGAATTGACACCATGACAGAAAAAAGTAAAAAGAGTATTACAACTAAAGAAGTATGTTGTCTCTTGGACATTGCCTTGATACCAATATTCAAGAATGGCGATAATAAATACATTCCAAAATAGATTGTTACGAACCAATATCTTCCTGTCAATATAGGAACAAAACATGATATAAGTGATGTAAGAGAGAATGGTATTTCTCCTAATGCCATCATAATTATTTTTATTATGAAAGCATAAAAAACAACTTCAATCCATAACATCGCCAACTTTTCAAATCTAAACTTAGACTTGACTAAAAAGTAACCAGATATTAATACAAAACAATTCACACATACCTGAACTAGTGCATAAATGAACCATTCATACCAATATAACTTGCTTCCTGAAACAAGGTTTTCTAATAAACCACTATGATCTATTGAATGAAGTAAAATTATCATCAACATTGAAATGATACGGAGTAATTCAAGACCTATATTCCTTTCTTTTTTCATTATTTCCCTATTACCTTTCTTAATCGATAGTATACTGGTGCTAGTAATTCCTTCAATCTTACCTGTGCCATCTTCATCTTCGACGTTTCCTTCAAGCTCGCCCCTGTTTGCGAATTAATAAGTTCCACAATTTCTCCAGCCAATTGGTAATACACTGGCTTAATATAATGATTAAAATGATCGTAAAAACTACTTTGGTCAACTAGATACTTATTTACATCAATAAGATATATATCTAAATCTTTTGCAACAGCTCGTATAGCATCATTGATTTGTTTATGTACAATATGTCTGTTTTCGTATGCAGGATATGTGTTCTTCTCATAATAAAGTTCCCCACCGAGCATAACTGCCATTAAACAATCCTGTGGTAAATGACTACGAATATATTTCAAATTCTCAACTATTTGTGCTGGTGAGTTAATACCAATAAACTCATATGATTCTGAAAACTGTTCCAAATTCTCTTGTGTAAACTTAAAACCATTGCTCTCATATCGGCCATTTATATAATTGTCCCAATTAGATTGATCTGTAATAGGGCGATATCCTTCTAAAAAAGCAATTTTTTCTCCAGTCCCCTTCCTTTGATATACTCCTAAATTTGCATCTGCCAGAATGCTGATTATAACAACTTTGTAACCACCTTCATAAATACGTTTACTATAAATTTCTTTATCAGCAAATGGTACTTCAGACAAAATACACTCTTTTGCTGCTGAATCCAGTCTCATAGCTTCCACAATATGTGTAGTGTGACCGGTAGATTCAATCGTAATCCCCTTTTCATTTACAAAGGTAAATTCTGTGTCGATAACACTTTTATCTGCAATATAAGGTAATATTTGAAACAAATCACAAGGTCCCTTAATCAGGACACTGTGCGAAGTACCAGTTGTAGCTAATAATCCTTTATCATAACTTTTATTCTCTGCTTGATTTATCCATCCGGGAAGTTCGTCTCCCGACAGATCACTTACAACTTCTCCTACAATTTGAAGATTAGGGTGCCCCAATTTGCCATATACATATTGTTCTATTCCCATTCCTAACGTTCTACAGCTAAAACAAAAATGAATCAGATTATTGTCTTTGACGGCATAAAATCCAACTATTCCATAATCTCCAAATCGATCCGACACACTAACATATGCGGTTTCCACAGATTCATCTGCGAATAATTTAGCCAATTCTTCTTTACTAGAACGTATCTTCGTAAAATTCAACTGATTGCTACGCCATACTAAATCATGTATACGATCCAAGTGTGTCAGGCAATCTTGGCCTATTTCTACACGTATATTACTACTATATAAAAATTCTTCATTAGAAGAGTAATTTGCCTTCTGACTTTGTTTTTCTTCCAATAAAAAATACTGCTTAAGACGCTTATGCTCAAAATCTTTCTTCTCACATAAAGCAGCATCTTCAATTAATTCTGGAATACTCTCAGGCAGCATAGTCATTAATTCCGGGCAATAAAATTTAGCTTCTTCCAAATTGGACGGGTTGTCATCAATGAAAAGAACGTTTGCAGGTCGCAACATCATGTCAGCAATCATTTGTTTGATGCGTCTGCCTTTTGGCTCCCAGTTAACAGACATAAATACAAAATAATCAAGAATTCCTATTTCTTTTAATTTCTTTTTTACAGAATTCATTTCATTTTTGCTACATATTGAATTTACTATTCCAACATCAGTCAACCGTTTTATCAATTCTATATTTTGCTCTGGCGTATGAATCTCGCCTTCTGACAAAGTACCAGACCAAAAGGTTTCATCTAAATCCCAGATTACTAATTTGATTTTTTCAAAACTATACATCTTATATTCCCTCATTTTAAGCTATTCGCAAAGTTCTTCCAACATCTTCTCGACAGCTTTTACTGTTACATCAGTACTAAAAGAGCGTCCCCGTTCTTCGGCTTTTTTCCTGTAATGCGCAAGTGTATCCGGTGAGTCTAAAAGTTCTTTTATTCCTTCAAATAGGGCATCTTCGTTATTCTCAGTAATAACTCCATATTCATTATTTTCACCAAGCATCTCTTTCATTCCGGAAACCTCCACAGTACATACAGGAGTACCTACAATCAGCGCTTCTGTTGCTGCTGTCGAAAAGCCTTCTCTTAAACTAGAACATACGAATAAATCACTTTTTGAAACATATTTATATGGGTTAGTATCATAACCTAAAAAGGTAAAACTATCTGATAATTTATTTTCTTTTATAAACTTCTCAATTTCACTTTTCTGAGGTCCTATCCCCAAAATATATGTATGTACTAAATATCCGGCTTGCCTAAGTTTCAAATGAACCCTTGCCAGTCTATCAAATCCTTTTTCAGGCTTTAATCTTCCAACGCTTATCAATTTGATTTCTCCCTGCCGGAATACGCCCTCATCTACAGGCTCTTTTGCTCCCGCTAGGATTTTTTCACTTTCATTTGTATTATACAAAACTTCAACTGGCACATCTTGTAAATGGAAAATAGACTGAAAATCCTCTTTAACAGTATTAGAAACAGCAACAACTTTATTATATTTTTTATAACACTGAAGAGCCTCTTTCTCACTCCTAAACGAATCAGCAGCTTGCTTCATAGTATGTTGTTCCCCATGCACCCATGCAACCAACTTAGACTTCTTGTATGGACAGCCTGCCACAATTCTTGTTGCAGGTCCTTCTAAATATGCAATTACAACATCGTATTCTTTACCAACAACCGTTTTATAAAGTTGCTCAGGAGTAAACAATTTCATTAAGCACTTATTTCCTCTAAAAACTTTTGGAAACTTCCCCCTATAATGCACCTCAGGTTTTAGGAACTGAATATTAACACCCTCGGCAAATAATGTTGCAATAGAAACGTCAAATTTTGACTTATCTAAATGGTTTGCAAGATTGACTAATACTTTTTCTGCTCCGCCTTCTCTAAGGTTTGGCATAACAAATACTATTCTTTTCATAAATCTTCATTCCCTTGCTTTAACTTCCTTTTGTGTAAAAATTCATACATATGGCTTGGAAGCAATCCTACAATGATCGGTCTGATCGCAAAAAAGCAACTCCATATTGGTAAACGGAGCATTTTTACTGCAAGCAAAGAGACATATGCTTCATTTATCCTATATTTAAATTTTCTTTTTTGATAGCCCTCTCGATCATCTCTATACAAATACAATTCTTCTTGAAGATTAGCACCCTTATATCCTTTACTGTACATTTTTGTCCATAGATGGTAATCCTCAACTCTCATCAGTAAACTACCTTCTAAATATCCGCCCACCGCCGTGTATGCTTCATGACGAACCATACATACAGAATGGCTAAATGGAGAGCCATGAAGAAAGTCTTTTGCTACTGGATATTCTTTGAACGTATGCGTTCCCCATATACCTTTATCGTCAAACGCTCTTAATGAAGCGCCTAAAATTGCAATCTCATCATGTGTCTCAAGAAAATTCACTTCTTTTTCAAAGCGTGTCGGGAGCGATTCATCATCGCCATCCATCCGTGCTATGTACTTACCTCTGGCATATTGCAGACAGTGATTTAATGTATAATTAAGTCCTCGATTTTTGTCGTTTTGAATCAAGATTATTTTATCAGAATAATTCGATGCGTACTTTTTGACAATTTCAAGCGTTGTATCTGTTGATCCGTCATCACAGATAATAAACTCAAAATCTTGGTATGTCTGTTCTAATACAGAAACAATAGCATCTGACACCGTATTTTCACAATTAAATACTCCCATGATAACGCTGATCATCGGTGTTTTTCTTTCTTTTTTTTCCTGCATGATTATTCCTCTAATTCAAAAATCCTCTTCAATCTTTTCTTTAACTAAATCTTTATTTTTAAGCTGTAATGAAAAACTATAATTAATATCCTTTTCACTTTCCGACTCAATCACAAAACCAATATCTGATAATGTACGCCGTAATAAAGCGTTTTTCTTTGTTTTCTGTACGTCAAAAGTACCTCGATTACACTTTTCCTTTTCTAACAAACCAGAAAACAGAGCACTTTCAACATATTTTCCAGCCACTCGACAACTCATGGCAAATTCCTTAAATTCAAGTATACCCTTTTCCACTTGATATTGTCCAAAACCTACAATACCATATTCTCCAAAATCATCTCGACAAGAAAATGCGAAGCTTTTTCTATCCTTCCGTTTAATTACTTCAGAGAACTCTGCCTGTGTGTATTTATGCCCTGACATATTTAACTGATTTGTTCTGACAACTAATTCATAGCAACGCATAATCTGAGCTTCTGTTTCTGGTGAAAATATATTAATTATCAAATGACATTTCTTTAAAAACTCGATGGTTCCTTCATTGCCCTCTGCCATCAATTCATTTCTTTTTTCTTCCGCCTGATACATGGATCGGCGACGTTTACTTTCATCGGTAACCATTACAGAAAATTCCGGTTTACTTAACAGTTCGCCCAGTTCATTCGCATCATATACTCGTACTTGTGGCCAAATACTCTGTACCTGCTTTCTTTCAAACACAGAATCATCTATCAAAGCCAATGTATCAATTCCTATATTTAGTTTTGATGCAATTTGTTCAATTGAGCCGCTTTTTGCATTCCAATGAATCTGTGGGTATAGAAAATATTCTGCCAGCCCCAACTGTTCAATAATTGGCCATGCCTCATTGTAGTCATTTTTGCTTGCAATTGACTGAATGATACCTCTTTCATCTAACGCATGTATTGTCTCCAGTACACCGTCCTTTAGACATAAATCTCCAGTATCATCAACCTCTATCAATGTTCCATCCCATAGAGTATTATCCAAATCCCATACCAAACACTTCACTTTAGGTGCTGGAACCTCTGTATCAATTGACTTGCCCTGAACAAAATCACACCAAAGTATATCAAGTTCAGCTTCAATATCATTTTCTGGATATATCTTTACAAGATTATTTGTTTTCCAGCACTCCTCTGAAAGTCTTTCTTTTTTTATAATAGTAAGGTTTTCTCCAGGTTTAATTTGCAATGCTGTTTTATATACCGGTCTATGTTCATTATATATTTCTAAAATAAGATTATAGTCTTGTTTAGTATAACTATAGCCGTGAAACACAAATGCATCTGGCACAATATTGTCTGTAGTCATATGACGCAGTTTACGACGTCGGAGATATTCTTCCGTACGAATCAATTCCCACCTTGCTTTGCGTGGCAATTTGCTATCAGCTACTTTTTTTAGTCTTGCGCCCAATTTCTCGTTCTTTTCATGTAACTTCTGATATTCTTCTTCTGTCATCATCGATGGAAAAATAATTGTCATCATATTCGCCCATTTGCGAAATGTTACATGTACTCCTTGGTCACAACATGCCCTACTATCTTCAAAGGTCAATAAACCATTTGAGAATCGTTTACAACGACCGTCACTCCTAGCTTCATAATGGACACAATTCTGGAAGCAAAGCGGAGCAGAACATTCAAGACAATGTTCTTCCCACATGGACGGTCTTATTGCCGTAATATTAAAATGCTTCGAAATATTGTCGTTGCAATTTCCCCGAACGTATTCTTCGTTTTTAGCATAATAAAACTGATACATTTTTATCACCTACTCAAAATTTCCTGTGCTGCTTCTTTCATATTTAAACTTCTCATCCCATATGTTGCTTTCATTTCATCATAATAACAAAATATCTCTCTCAGCTGTTCCAAATGATAATCTGTCATTACACCGATATTATGAGGATGCCACCATAGATGGAATGTCTTTCCTGTTTTGGCAGCATGGAGCATTTGTCTTTTTATTCTTCTAATTTTCATCTTTTCCATAAAAGCCAATGGTTTAAAATAAGGTTTATACATTCGAGATCCAATCAGATTAACAATTCCATTTTCGTTCTGAGGAATATAACCTCCCTGTCCTGTTAAAGGAATATAGACATCCATAAGTCGTAACAATCTCATTAAAGGACGGAAAGTTATTTTTTTATGAATCCAATCGTTCTCCTCATCTCGATATGCAGTAAATCCCATTTCACGAAGAACTTCTATATGCTCTTTCGTACATTGATTCCTTGGCAAGACAACAGATGAAAGCTTGTATCCATGGGCTTGAGCTATGGATACAGCTGCGCTCATATCAGCTTTAAACTGTTCCGTAGTTTGCCCTGCTTCTCGACAATAATAGTGGGAAAACGTATGGCTGGCAATCTCCTGTCCTTCACATTCTGAAATCTTTTTTATCAATGAAGGCGCATAAAAACATGGAGCCTCTTTTTCATTTTCCCCGATGTTGCCGAAGCACCGATAAGTTGAAAGGGTTTGATTTGTATAAGTCGGTCTTTTCGCCTCCTCTGGGAAAAACTTTAACAATTCCCTATAATTATTTGCGAATTGAAAGCCAACTGTCGCCCATGTCGCATGAATTCCGTGCTCACAAAATAAACTAAGCAAAGTTGGTATTGCTTTACGCCCACCTAAAACATTGTCTTTATACTCTTCAAGAGTTGTACAATCTTGCATTCCCCAAAATAGCTCAAAATCTAATGATACTAATAAAGTTCCTTTATCGTTTGTTCTCATCACATAATCCCCCAAGAAAAGTGCATTTGGTAATAAAAGAATATAGCATAACAAATTATAGCTACAAACTTAACTAATCTTGCAGATTCCTTTGTAAAGAAATTATTTATTTCCCATGGTAAAAGAATCCCAGCAGCATATAATCCAGTCCAGATTGGAAGGCGTCCTATGAAAATACCGGAGGTCGCAGTAGATAACCAGCTTAATGCTACAGTAATAATACTTGCATTTGCTGCAACCTGAATTACTGGATTTTCTTCATTACGTATATATTTCCATCCAACCAGAACCAAAATAGCTGGGATCGAATAAACCAAAGCTCTCAAAGGGCTAGTTCCATCATCGCTAAATGACTGCCAGTCACTCACGACATTTTGGTATTGCGTATCTGATAATAAAGTATCTAGTAAATTTGTAAACTGACTGACAAATAACAATGCAATAACTACTGCGATTACGCAGGCTATTGTTTTCTTATTTAACACCCTTCCCTGTACAATAAAAATCACAGGTAACATTAGCAACGCAGATCCATGTATTGTACTTGCTATTAAAATTATTACTATGGCTGGAACATACTTCTTTTTAAATATAAATGGTGCTGCTGCAAATGTTAATGCTACAGCAGTAAACTGTCGAATACTATTATGCATCCATGATATATATTCGGTGGAAGCAACAAAAATAAAAATGCTAAACCAATAGTCGCTAGAATATTTTCTGTACACTAAAGCAACGCACAGCATTTGAAAAATAGCAAGAATCAGAAAATATAATTGAGAAGAATTTCCAACTATACATTTAATCAGCACTGTTAAAACAGAAAAGCCTTTATCTTTTGTAATTGTATCCAAATATTCTGGCAACTGGCCTAATTGTCCTGGAGCCTCTGAAAATACGGCCTGATAAACACTAGTATCAAAGCCAGCTGTATTCACTGATCGAAATCCCGCCCACACAATCAGCGGAATAATCAATATAATTGCCGGAAGTAAATACCAGCGTTGTTCTTGAATTCCATACACATTCTCCTGTTTTCTAGGGAAATACATTAAAATAATTCCCCCAACTAACAGCCAAACTAGTAACCACCAATAATTTGTTAATGTCATATCATTCTCTCCAGTTCCTATCTATTCTTTTTGTTCAACTTACGCTCAAATGAACCTCTGTTCTTCATGGACACAAGTTCATTTGAACACAAGTTAAATCACTATCATCAAATTGTGAAAACGCCCCAAAACGCAAGGAATATACCTAATCGTCATGGGGACTCTTTAACCTATATCAAGTGCCTGAATTGTATCCTTAACAACTTGAGCCTTATCAAATAGATGCTCCATTCTTCGACGACCAGCCTCTCCCATCAATGCCCGGTCAATACGTGATTTTTGCAAGAATGACTCCATTGCTTCTCGCAGGCTTTCCGTATCCTTTACTTTAACCAGAATTCCTGTTAAACCAGGATCAACCGCCTCTCGACATCCAGGGATATCACTGGTAATCAACGGTCTTCCAACTGCCGCACCTTCCAAAAGGACATTGCTCATTCCTTCATGGTAGCTCGGGAGAACAATGCAATCTGCTGCTGCATAGAAAGGCACTGGATTCTCTTGAAAACCGTGAAAAATAGCAATTCCTTCCCGTACCAGACTCTCTATTTGTTCCTTATAATCATCTTCATAAAAACCCACAATATCCAGTACAAAATCATTTCGCACAGAATAGAGGCTTCTCGCTGCTGTGAACAGCTCATCAATTCCTTTTTCTTTCATAATCCTACCCATATAGAGGAAATGTACCTTATCATTTTCCGGATAGGGATAATATGGATATCGTTCCAGGTTGATCCCTGCACCGTGGAGTAGTTTCTGCTTATTGGCCGGAATGATATGCCGCTTCTGAAATTCTTCTGCGTTTCCCTCATTCTCAAAGAAAACCGTCCGAACTTTTCGAAACGCCATCTTATAAAGCAATGTAACGAACTGCGCCAGACCCGCCTTTTGGAACGCTGTTCCCAGGCCTGTCACATTGGCACAGAAAGGGATTCCCAGCTTACTGCAGATCAGGCCAGCATAAACATTCGGTTTAATGGAGTATGTAATCACCAGATCCGGACGCTCATCCTTGAATATGTGTTTATAGTGTCTCATCAATTTAAAATCTGTCAGCGGGTTGATGCCTCTGCGCTCAATAGGAGTGTCAATGCATTTTACACCCATCTCTTGGAATGGTTTTTCATGCTGTTCTTCATCAAAAGGAAGACTCAATATCACTTCATGTTCTTTATTCAATTCCGCTATCAATTCCCGCCGAAACTGCCACAACATATAAGCATGATTTGTTGCGATCAAAATTTTCTTCGACTGCCTTTTCTTTTTATCTTCTGCTTTATTCAAAACCATTTGCACCTATCTTTCTATAATTAAAGTAAGAGATAATTGCAACTCATGCTTATCCCCCATATGCCTAAAAATAACTGCATATGTCCGTCTACATTTTTGTATCAGGAGTTCTGCAGTTTTAATCATTCAGTCCGTTCTTATCAGTAAATAAACCGGAGCAACATTGTATAGATGCCCCCATCTTATTCAGTGGCTATTATATCACTTTTGCAATAAGGTGACAATAAACATTCACGCCGATTTTGCGGGCTTTCGTACCAATTTTGCAAGCTTATAAAGTTCTTTTTGCCTTTATTTAACAAATACTTGAAAAATATTACATTTTCGGAGATTCAGTACGTTCTTGATCCCTCTGTTTTTTCAGAAAACTATCCCTGTTGCGCACAATCCTGGACACATCCATCCATTGATTTCTTATCTCCCGATAATTTTCATACTGTTCTGACTTATGTTCCATAAGTTTGGATTTTTCTTTCTTTAATTCCTGCACCGGTGGAAATTTCCCATCACTATAAATTGACCTCAATTCCTTCACCGCCGCATCATAAAGTTCTAATTCTGAACGGTGTTCCTCCCGGTAGCTTTTCTTATTGCTGCTTCTGCGATAAGACTGATATACCTTTTTCGTCCGGTAATACTGCCCCATGAGACGAAGAGATCGGTTGACTTCTTTCAGCCGCTTTTCTGTTTCCTTCACTTCTTCTTTTGCCTGATCGTATGCTGTCTGCAGAGCCGCCAGTTCTTCATCCAACTGGGTTCCATTTAACAGCCCATGCTCTGACATATAATTAAATGTCTTGGACTGTTCCTGCAGATTATGGATCTTTGCCCACCGCATATAGGCTTCACTTTCCTTGACTTTCGGATTGTGTTCAATATCTACCAGACTGCCGATTTCTCCGATATCTAGTATCTTGGTAGAAATTACAGGCTTCGGACGTCGGATGTTCTTTCCTTCGGAAGCATTATCCTGCACATTTTCTGTCTCTTTATGCTTTTCTTTATCCATAGCAATCGCCTTTAAAACTGCCTCTTTTTCATAATCGTCTCCCAGCATCCGTCCCCGGATTGGTTTCTTCCTGCCAGGTGGAAGATAGCTCCATCGTCCCCGGCTTTCTTTTACCGCAATCTGGTAATTATCACGAAGAAGTTGTTTAAAATCATCCTCATTATTGCTGACAAGCAGCGCTGCTTCAATTGCCTTACGGATTTTTTCTTTCTCTGTCTCATATTTAGTCCGCTGAACCGTTTTCCCTTCTGCCCGGAGCTTTTTATTTTTCTTATCCAGGCGCTCTTGTCCCTTACGACCTGCACGGTACTCTTGATTTGTGATCCGCTTCTTAGAATTCCCGAAATCTACCTGATGCAATCCATGC
>ENA-OOWZ01001223-OOWZ01001223.1-human-gut-metagenome-genome-assembly--contig:-NODE-1223-length-12730-cov-5.142249_pt1 | contig 12730 bp, 10 predicted proteins | sample MGYA00241580_ERZ501329 | MGnify/ENA primary metagenome ERZ501329 (study PRJEB25962, sample SAMEA2042923) | human gut metagenome | biome: human gut; feature: human-associated habitat; material: faeces... | reverse complement strand
CGCTCCGGAACGGAGTGGGCGCTGTGGTTATTATGGATTATTTGTCCTTGGAGAAAATCCGGAAGATGTCCTCATAGGCCCGGTCGATGCTTTCCCGGGCGGCTCTGGCCTCCTGGTCCACGGACTCGTTGAGCTGCTGGGCCTGCTGGGAGACGGCGGGCTGAGGGGCGGGCTGCTGGGCGGCGGCAGGCTGGGAAGCCTGTGCGGGCTGGGCAGTGGTCTGAGCGCCGGGCTGAGACTCCTCGGGCTTGTTCTCCGCGAAGCCGGTAGCGATGACGGTGACCCGGATCTCGTCCTCCAGGCTTTCGTCGAAGGTGGCGCCGAAGATGGTGACGGCGTCGGGGTGGACAGCATCCTGCACCAGGCTGGCGGCCTGCTCCACCTCCTCCAGGCCGATGTCCATGGAGCCGGTGACGTTAATCAGAACGCCGTGAGCGCCGTTGATGGAGGTTTCCAGCAGGGGGCTGGAGATGGCCATCTTGGCAGCCTCCTCGGCCTTGCCCTTGCCGGCGGCGCGGCCCACGCCCATGTGGGCCAGGCCCGCGTCCTTCATCACGGTGGTGACGTCGGCAAAGTCCAGGTTGATGAAGCCGGTATCGCGGATCAGGTCGGAGATGGACTGCACCGCCTGGCGCAGCACATCGTCGGCGATTTCGAAGGCATTGGCGAAGGTGATCTTCTGGTCGGTGGCGTATTTCAGACGCTCGTTGGGGATGATGACCAGGGAGTCCACCCGCTTGCGCAGCTCCTCGATGCCCTTTTCCGCCTGCATCATCCGGCGGCGGCCCTCGAAGGAGAAGGGCTTGGTGACCACGCCCACGGTGAGAACGCCCAGCTCGCGGGCGATCTCCGCCACCACGGGGGCAGCGCCGGTGCCGGTGCCGCCGCCCATACCGGCGGTGATGAACACCATGTCGGTGCCCTCCAGGGACTTGGTCAGCTGGTTGCGGCTTTCCTCGGCGGCCTTCTGGCCCACCTCAGGATTGGAGCCGGCCCCCTTGCCGTGGGTCAGTTTCTCGCCGATCTGGATTTTATAGGTGGCGCTGGAGGCGTTCAGCACCTGCTTGTCCGTGTTGACGGCCACAAAGTCCACGCCCTTGGTGCCGGAGCGTACCATGCGGTTGACCACGTTGTTGCCGCCGCCGCCGACGCCGACGACCTTGATATTGACCACATTCTCGGGGCCGGTTTCCATTTCAAATGCCATGATGGTTCCTCCTGCCAGTATATATCGAAAGATAGCTGTATGCAATATAACGCGCTTTTTCTATTGTATAACGGTTTTGGTGAACCGTCAAGGGGCGGGGGATGATTTCCCGGGAAAAGTTGCGGTTTAGCCGGGAATGAACCGGGCCTTGCCGTCCTTGTCCCACTGAATGGTGCCCTGATCGCTGCCGTCCAGCCGCTGGATCACCGCCGCCAGATAGTTCAGGCGATAGTCCAGATCGTCGTCGGATTTCAGGACCACATCAAACCGGTCCAGATAGCGCAGGGTGATGCGGCCGGTGTCCGTCAGGTCGATGGACTGGACATCCCCGGCCATGTCCTTGCCGCGCAGCAGCCGCCAAAGCTGCTGCAGCAGGTCCCACTTGTCCTGGTTTTCCGGGACGGCCAGCTGGCCCAGCTGGGGGGAGGTTAAGGTCAGGCCCGTGACCAGGGGGCAGGACTCCCCCTGGCCGGGCTGGAGCTTGTCAATGAGCTTACCGTTGCCGTTGAGCAGCCACAGGGCCCCATCCTGCTCCAGGGCCAGGGGATGGGTGCACTCGGTGATCTCGATGCGCAGGGCGTTGGGCAGCTGGCGGCGGATGCGGACGGACTCCACATAGGGCAGCTGGTCGGTGATGGCGGCGGCGGCCTGGTGCTTGTTCAGCAGGAACAGGTTCCCGCCCTGGCGGATGCCGCTGGCCTGGAGCACCTGCTGCTGGGAATAGCGGGAGGCGCCGGTGACGAAAATCTGGTCCGCCTTGAAAAACAGGGACAGGGCCGCCACAATGGCGCCGCATATCATCACGAAGGTGAGCAATCTATAAAGAAACGCAAAGTTGCCCTGCCGTTTCCGGCGGCTGCGTCTGTGTCTGCGGGGTTGGGTCATCGGAAGCGCCTCCCTCTGTGTTCTCTGTGTGTATGTGGGCCCCCAGAAGGGCCAGGTCCCCGGGCAGGTCGCTGTAGCCCCGGCGGATGTGGTGGAGGTGCTCCACCGTGGTGACGCCGTGGGCCTGAAGCCCGGCGATCACAAGAGCGGCTCCGCCCCGAAGGTCCATGGCCCGGACCCGGGCGGCCTGGAGCCGGTCGACGCCGCAGACCACCGCCACCCGGCCCTCCAGCCGGATGTCGGCCCCCATGCGCACCAGCTCCGGCACATGGTGATAGCGGCTCTCGAAAATGTTTTCCACGAATACGGTGGTTCCGCTGCTGCGCAGCAGGGCGGACATGACCACCGCCTGGGCGTCGGTAGGGAAGCCCGGATAGGGGGCGGTGCGAATGGGGCTGACGGCCCGCAGGCGTCCGTCGGACACCAGGCGGATGCCGTCCTCCTGACAGGACAGGGTACACCCGGCCTGACGCAGGACGCCGGTGACGGTGGACAGGTGGCGGTAGTCGATGTCCCGGAGGAACACGTCTCCGCCGGCGGCGGCGGCTGCCAGGTATGTAGCCGCCGCGATGCGGTCCCCTAAAATCCGGTGGCAGCAGCTGTGAAGGGGCTGCTCCGCGCCCTCCACTACCACGGTGGAGGTGCCTGCGCCGTGAACGCTGGCCCCCAGCTTCCGCAGGAAGGTCTGCAGGTCCACGATCTCCGGCTCCCGGGCGGCGTTGGAGATGGTGGTGACGCCGGAGGCTCCTACGGCGGCCAGCATGGCGTTTTCCGTGGCCCCCACGCTGGGGATGCTCAGAACGATCTCGGCCCCGGTGAGGCACGGGGCGGTGCAGTTCAGGCTGCCGCCCTCCTCCCGGATGCAGGCCCCCAGGGTCCGCAGGGCGGACAGATGCAGGTCGATGGGCCGGGCCCCGATAGCGCAGCCGCCGGGGTACGACAGCTCCGCCTGGCCGCACCGGGCCAGAATGGCTCCCAGGAACACCACGGACGAGCGCATGCGGCGCATAAGACGGTCCGGAATGTCCCAGCGGGTCAGGGTGGAGGAATCCACCTCCAGGTCCGGGCCGTTCCAGCGAACGGCGCAGCCCAGGTGCCGCAGGATGTCGATGGATGTGTCCACGTCCTCCAGATGGGGACAGCGCTGCAAAACACAGACGTCCCCGCTGAGAATACACGCTGCCAGAATGGGCAGCACACTGTTTTTTGCCCCCTGTACCGTCAGATCGCCGGACAGGCGGCGTCCCCCTTCTATCATCAGGCTCATATGCCCCCGCCTTTCATAGCTTTTTCCCGCTATCCTATGCAGGGGGTGGGGCAGGGGGTTACTTGCGGATGCTCATGACGGTGTCATAGAGACGCTTTGTGGCGTCCCGGATGCCCAGCTCCGCCATGCCGCGGCTCATATCCGCCTGGCGCTCGGGGTCACGGAGAATACCGGAGGCGGCCCGGTACAGAGCTTCGCCGGAGGCGTCCGCCTCCAGCAGCACCACGGATCCGCCGTGCTGCTCCAGGATGCGGGCGTTCTTCTCCTGGTGGTTGTTGGTGACATAAGGGGAGGGGACCAGGATGGCCGGAGTGGCCAGAGCCGTGATCTCGCTGATGGTGGAGGCACCGGCCCGGCAGATCACCAGGTCCGCCGCCCGCATGACCGGGGCCATGTCGTAGATGTACTCCCGGACGTCCAGACCGGCCAGGTCCTCCAGGCCGTCTGCCCGCAGGCGGGCGGTCATGGCGGGATAGCCGCTTTTGCCCACGCCGTGGATATGGTGGAAGGGCATACCCTCCGCCGCCTCCAGGCGGAAGAAATCCTCCATGTGGGCGTTCATGTGGCTGGCCCCCAGGCTGCCCCAGAAGGACACGATCAGGGGACGGCCGTCGGTGAGGCCCAGCTTTTCCCGGGCCTGGGAACGGGTCAGGTCAAAGAAGTCGCCCCGCACCGGGGTGCCGGTGACGACGATCTTGTCCGGGTGACGATAGTGCTGGCGGCACTCCTCAAAGCCCACCATGATGCGGTCGGCGCTGCCCTCCAGCATTTTGGTGGTGAGACCGGGGACCATGTTGGACTCGTGGACCGCCGTGGGAATGCCCATACCGGCGGCGCACTTGACCACCGGATAGCTGGCATAGCCGCCGGTGCCCACCACCAGATCGGGGCGGAAGTCCCGGAGGATGGCCCGGGCCCGGCTGTGGGATTTGGTCAGCATGGACAGGGAGTGCAGGTTGTGGGCCAGGCCGCCGTGGCCCAGGGAGCGCTGGAAGCCTCCCATGGGGATGCCCCGGAAGGCGTAGCCGGCCTTTTCCACCAGGTCCCGCTCCATGCCGTCGGGGGTACCCACAAACAGCACCTGCACCTGAGGATCCTGCTTCTGCATATAGCCTGCCAGGGCCAGGGCGGGGTTCACATGGCCCGCCGTGCCGCCGCAGGTGAAAATCACTTTCATGAGAGGGCCTCCTATCCGTTTTCCGGGGCAGGCATCTGCCGCGAGACGCTGAGTACAATGCCCATTTCCGCCAGCTGGCACAGCAGAGCCGTGCCGCCGTAGCTGAAGAAGGGCAGGGAAATGCCGGTGGCGGGCACCAGGCCCGTGACCACGGCGATGTTCAGGAAGGTCTGGAGCCCGGTGAGGGTCATGAAGCCCACCACCAGCAGGGCGCCGAACCGGTCCCGGGCGTGGAGGGCGATCCAGAAGCCCCGGAGGATCAGCAGGGCGAACACCAGCATGATGACGCAGGCTCCCACCAGACCCAGCTCCTCGCAGATCACGGCGAAGATGCAGTCGTTGTGCTCCTCGGGCAGGTACAGGAACTTCTGGCGGCCCTTGCCCAGGCCCACGCCCAGCAGGCCGCCGGAGCCGATGGCAATGAGGCACTGGGCGATCTGCCAGCCGTCGCCCCGATACCACTCGGCGTTGAAGGGGTCCCGCCAGGTGTTGATGCGGTTTTCCCCGTAGTGCAGGATGCCCTTTTGCACCAGGATCACATACAGGGTGCCCACCAGGCCTACGCCGCCGATGCCCAGGGGGATCAGCCAGCCCTTGATGCCGCCCACGATCATCAGCACGATGCCCGTGCAGACGATGAGGATGGTGCCGGACAGGTGGGGCTCCCGCATCATCAGAAGGGCGATGACGCCCAGAATCAGCACATAGGGCCAGATGCCCTGGCTCCAGGTCTGCATTTTTTCGCGTTTTTTGGAAATGGTGGCGGAGAAATAGATGACCACGGCCATTTTGGCCAGCTCCGAGGGCTGGAACCGCAGGAAGGTGCCCCGGATGCCCAGCCAGCGGGTGGCGTTGTTTTCCGTGATGGCGATGGGGTTGCCGGGGACGATGACCAGCACCAGCAGCAGGATGGAGCCCCACAGCAGCAGACGGCCCACGCCCCGCAGGCGCTGATAGTTCATTTTGCTGAGGCCGAACATGGCGGCCAGGCCCAGCACGGCGAAAATGCCCTGGCGGACGAAGTAGTACGCGCCGTTGCCGTTGTTTTCATAGTAGGCGGAGGGGAAGCTGGCGGACAGCACCATGACCATGCCCATAGCCGTCAGCAGCAGGGTCAGCAGCAGAAACGGCAGGTCCACAGGGCCCCGGGCCGCCTCTCTGGACTGCTCCATGGCCTCCCGGCGCTGCTGGGTGCTCCAGGTGCCTACCAGGCGTTTTTTACTCTTGGTGCGGGCCATACGGTTCCCTCCTTTCCGGCAGGTTTCAGGTTATGCGCCGAAGCGGTCCATGACGCCCAGATAGGCCAGGACGCAGAAAATGGTGCTGACGGCGGCGAACACCGCCACCACCTTGGTCTCCTTCCAGCCGCACATTTCGAAGTGGTGGTGGAGGGGGGCCATTTTGAAGATACGCTTGCCGTGGGTCAGCTTGAAATAGGTCACCTGGATGATGTCGGACAGGGTCTCGCACAGGTAGACGAAGCCCACCAGCAGCAGGATCAGGGGCATGTCATAGGCAAAGGCCAGGGCCGCCACCGCGCCGCCCAGAAACAGGGAGCCGGTGTCGCCCATGAACACCTTGGCAGGATAGTGGTTATAGAACAGGAAGCCCAGCAGACCGCCCACCAGAGCCCCGGCGAACACGCCCAGCTGGCCGAAGCCCTGCCACAGGCCGCCCAGCACCGCGAAAAACACGGCCACGGGCACCGTGACGCTGGAGGACAGACCGTCCACACCGTCGGTGATGTTCACGGCGTTGACGGTGCCGATGATGACGAAGGCGGCGAAGATCATATACACCACCCACGGCAGCACCAGATGGGTGTTGAAGAAGGGGATATACAGGTTGGGACTCAGCATGCCCTCGTAGCGCATCAGGCACAGGAAGGCCACGGCGGCCGCCAGCTGCAGCAGGAACTTCTGGGGAGCGGTGAGGCCGGTGTTCTGGTGGTGCTTCACCTTCTGATAGTCGTCGATATAGCCGATGACGCCGAACACCAGGGCGAACACATAGACATACAGGTGGGTGAAGTTCCCCTCCAGCATGCCCTTCCAGCCTAGGATCAGAATGGCAATGCCGATGCCGATGATGAACATCAGGCCGCCCATGGTGGGAGTGCCCTGCTTGCCCTTGTGCCAGGTGGGGCCCACCTCTTTGATGCTCTGCCCGGCCTTCAGCCGGATCAGTGCGGGGATCAGCAGCTTGCCTGCTGCCAGGGTGATGACCAGGCTCACAACGCCTGCCAGAATGATTTCCATCATGTTCTCTCCTTCCCGTCCCGCAGGGGACGCGGGTCAGCTTCCGTTTATATATTCTGCAATGATCTGTCTTTCATCCATAGGCAGCCGGTGGCCGCCTGTCTCCTGGGTGGTCTCGTGGCCCTTGCCGCAGAGGATCACCGTGTCGCCGGGGCGGGCCAGGTCCAGAGCCCGGAAAATGGCCTCCCGGCGGTCCGGGATCACCAGATGGGGGCCGCTGAGCCCCGGGAGAATGTCCCGGATGATGGCCAGGGGGTCCTCGGTGCGGGGGTTATCGGAGGTGAGCACCGTCAGGTCGGCGTATTGCCCGGCGGCGGCCCCCATCAGGGGGCGCTTGCCCTTATCCCGGCAGCCGCCGCAGCCGAACACCGCGATGATGCGGCCCGGGGTCATAGGCCGGAGGGCCTCCAGGGCCTTGGCCAGGGCCTCCGGCGTGTGGGCAAAGTCGATGAAGATGCGGCAGCCCAGCCCCGGGGCCGATACCGGCTCCATGCGGCCGGGAACGGCGGGCACCTTGGCCAGAGCACCGGCGGCGTCCGGCAGGGAAATGCCGGACAGGCGGGCCATGGACAGCGCTGCCAGGGCGTTGTACACGGTGAAAAGTCCGGGGATGGACACGGACACGGGACAGGCGATTCCGCCCTCCCGGGCGGTGAACCGGACACCGGTAGGGGAGAGGTCCATGTCCTCTGCCAGCAGGCGGCCTCCGTGAAGCCCGTAGTCATATACGGGACAGGCGCAGTCCCGGAGAATGCGCTCCGTCCAGGGATCGTCGCGGTTTACCGCGGCGTCGCGGCACTGGCGGAACAGGGCCGCCTTGGCGGCGGCGTAGTCCTCCATGGCGCCGTGAAAATCCAGGTGGTCCCGGCTGAGATTGGTGAAAGCGGCTATAGTATACGCCAAGCCGTGGACCCGGTCAAGTGCCAATGCGTGGGAGGAGACCTCCATCACGGCGTGGGTGCAGCCGGAATCGGCCATCTGCCGCAGCAGACCCTGCACCTCCCAGGACTCCGGGGTGGTGCGGCGGCTGGGCAGGACCGCGTCGCCTATGCGGCAGCCGTTGGTGCCCATCAGGCCCGTAGGGATGCCCAGGGCCTGAAGAAGCCCCGCCGTCAGCCAGGCCACGGAGGTTTTGCCGTTGGTGCCGGTGACGCCGATCAGGGACAGCTCCCGGTCCGGGTGGCGGAAGAAATTTCCCGCCATAAGGGCCAGGGCCCTGCGGGGGTCCGGAACAAGGACATAGGGCAGCCCCTCCACCGGGTGGGCGGACACGGCGCACGCCGCGCCCCGCTGCCGGGCCTGGGCCGTGTAATCGTGGCCGTCGGCGTTGGCTCCGTGGATGGCCACGAACACCTGGCCGGGCCGTATCGTGTGTGAATCATAGCCTGCGCCGGTGACATCCCGGGGCAGGTCCGCCGAGGCGTACCGGATGGGTACGCCGGTCAGCAGGTCCCACAGATTCACAAAAGGGCGCTCCTTTCCGCGTCAGTCTGTCATGTTGGCGTCGCCCAGCTGCACGGTGATCACCGTGCCGGCGGGCACCTGCTGCCCGGCCTCCAGGCTCTGGCTGAGGACCCGGATGTTGCCGGAGGTGGTCTGCGTGGCGCCGCTGAACCGCACCAGGAGCCCGGCGTTGGTGGCGGCCACGTTGGCCTCCGCCGCCGTCTTGCCCACCAGCTGGGGAACGGTGTACATGGTGTTGGGCTTTTCGGCCCCGGCGTAGAGGATGACGGTGGACTTGCCGGGGATCACCGCGCCTCCGGCGGGGGTCTGGTCCGTGATGGTGTCGCCGGCGCCTACCACCTTACAGGTGAAGCCCCGGGATTCCATGCGGCTCTTGGCGTCGGCCACGGAGCTGCCGATGACATAGGGAACGGTGGTATCCGCGCCCAGCAGCTCCTCGGCGCTGTAGGTGGGCTCAATGCCCAGATAGGGCAGGATATCCGCCATGATCTTGCTGTTGACGGGGGCCACCATGCTGCCGCCGGACACGGAGGTGCCGGCGCTGCGGCTGGGGGTGTCCATGGTCACCAGGATGATGACCTGGGGATCGTCCGCCGGGGCGAAGCTGACAAAGGAGACCACCAGGTCGCCGGTCTGGCCCTTGTCGGCGGTGCCGGTTTTGCCGCCCACGCGGTAGCCCTTCACCTGGCCGTTGCGGCCGGTGCCGTCGGACACCACGTATTCCAGGCATTCCCGGACGTGGGCGCTGGTTTCCTCGCTGACCACCTGGCGCACGGGGGTGTTGTCGTGCTGATAGGTGATGTTGCCGTCGCTGTCCACGATCTGCTCCACCAGATAGGGGGTGTGCAGATAGCCGCCGTTGACGCAGGCGGCCTGGGCCGCGATCAGGGCCAGAGGCGTGACGTTGAAGTTCTGGCCGAAGGCGTAGCAGGCCAGGTCCAGCTGGGTGAAGTTCTCGGGGCTGGCGAAAACGCCGGTGGCCTCGCCGTCCAGGTCCACGCCGGTGCCGTTCATCAGGCCGAAGTCGTTCATGTATTCATAGAACTTCTCGTTGCCCAATTGCAGGCCGAAGGTGATGAAGGCGGGGTTGCAGGAGTGGGCCGCCGCCTCCTTCAGGGTCTGGGTGCCGTGGGTGCCGGTGCAGTGGATGGTGGCGTCGGACACGTGGATGCCGCCGGTGCAGGTGTAGGTGGTGTTCATATTGATGAGCCCCTCCTCCATGGCGGCGGACATGGTGAGGATCTTGAAGGTGGAGCCGGGCTCGTAGGTATCGTTCAGGGCCTTGTTGCGCCACTGCTTGAGCAGCTGGTCGGAGGTGTCGGTGAGGTTCTTCTTGAACAGGTCGTTCTGAACGGTGAAGGCGTCGTTGACATCGTAGGTGGGATAGGACACCATGCCCAGGATGCCGCCGGTTTTCACGTCCATGACGATGCCGGTGGCACCGTGCTCCGCACCGTATTTGTCAGCCATCTCGCCTACATATTTTTCCAGGTAATACTGGACGTTGGCGTCCAGGGTCAGGACCAAGTCCTGGCCGTTTTCGGCGGCGAAATACTGCTCATACTCATAGGGCAGGGGATTGCCCCGCTCGTCCTTGGCGGTGACCACCAGGCCGGTCTGGCCCTGGAGGTACTTGTCGTAGCGGGATTCCAGGCCATACAGGCCGGTGTTGTCGGTGCCCACAAAGCCCAGAACGTGGGAGGCCAGGGAGCCGTAGGGGTACACCCGCTTGGCATCGGCCACCATGTAAACGCCGTGGACATCGGTGTCGTTGATGAGCTGGCGGATCTGGTCCGCCACGTCCTCGTCCACCTTCTTGGCCAGGACCTCATACTGGGAGTCCGTGCGGTCCATGCAGGAGCGGATGGTGTCCTGGGACACGCCCAGAATCCCGGAGAGACTGGCAGCCAGGGAATCATAGGTCCAGTGGACCTGGGATTCCTCGGACAGAGGAGTTTCCCCCTCCGCCAGGGAGGCATTCTTCTGACGGATCTCCGCCAGGCGCTCCTCCTCGGCGTCCAGCTGCTCCTTCAGGTCCTTGGGGGACAGGAACACCGTCTCCGTGGACACGGACACCGCCAGCTGGCTGCCGTTGCGGTCGTAGATGGTGCCGCGGAAGGCGGAGACCACCGTCTGGCGGGTCTGCTGGTCCAGGGCCCGGGTCTGCATCTCCTGGTGCCGGGTGATCTGGAGGTGGTACAGCTGGAAAAACAGGATCACGAACAGCAGGATGCCCATGACCAGCATCAGCCAGAAGGTGCGGCTGCGGACGGTGCGGGTGGCCTGCCGGGCATAAAATTCCGGTGAACGCTGCTTTTTTTCGCTGGGTTTTCTCTTTCTGGGTCTGAACATGGGCTGCTCCTTTCGCCGGAATACCAAGGCAAGGAGCAAGAAGTATTCCTTCTCACTCCTTGCGCGTCTTAACTATATGGCGGCGCTCAGCGGAAATATTCCACCACTGCGTCCACGCCGTTCTTTACCCAGTTCCAGGCCTGGGCCAGGGGCCCCGTGGACTCGGGACGACAGATCTCGGCCATGTCCGCCCCGCCCAGCTCGATGTACTCAATCTGGTCGGTGGTGGGCTTGGTCATGCCCGCGGCCTGGGCCGCCGCCTTGACGGCGGACTGGTCAAAGGCCTTTTCGTATGCCACGCCCAGGGCCACGTTGTCCTCCTGGGCCTGCTGCAGCTGGGCCTGCTTGACGGTGACGTCGTGGCTGGCCTGCATCAGGCGGATATAGCCCATCATCAGCACCACGGCCATCATCAGCAGCACGGCCACACCGGCCAGCATAACCGGAGAGGCATGCTCCCGGGGACGGGCTGCCGGACGGCGGCGGGGCTCCTGCCGGGGACGCTCCCGGCGCTCCGGACGGCGCAGAGGCTCCTGGGGCTGTTCCTGGGGTTGGCGGACGGCATTGCCGTCGAACTCGCCCCAGTTCAGGGTATTCAGATCATAGGCAAGGCTGCCGAAAACCGGCTCGTTGTTCATCCTTCTCGTATTCTCCGCCATGGTCGGGCAGCTCCTTTCGTATGTTGAAATCGTTTCCGAAAACAGGAAAATTTACAGCTTTTCCGCCACACGCAGCTTGGCGCTGCGGGCGCGGGGGTTATAGGTCAGCTCTGCGGGGCCGCAGACGATGGGCTTGCGGTTCACCAGGCGCACCGTGGGCTTTTTGCCGCAGACGCAGACCGGGAAATTGGGGGGACAGGTGCAGCCGGTGGCCAGCTCCTGCATGGTTTTTTTGACGATGCGGTCCTCCAGCGAGTGGAAGGTGATCACCGCCAGGCGTCCGCCGGGGGCCAGACGGCTGGCCGCGCCCCGCAGCATGGCGGTGAGCTCCTCCAGCTCGCCGTTGACGGCGATGCGCAGGGCCTGGAAGCTCCGCTTGGCCGGGTGCTGCTTTTCCCGCAGGGCCTGGGGCGGCATGGCGCTTTTGATCAGGTCCACCAGCTGGCCGGTAAGAAACGAAAAGAAGGCGCCGTAAAACGGAATGCAGCCCGGATGGCGGCTGAGGAAGCCGCGGCAGGACGAAAACAGCAGTCCGTAAGCCGGAAATATGATCAGGTAGGCGATATTCCAGAACATGATCCCATGCAGAAGCAGGTGGACGGCCGCAAACAACAGACAGGAAAGCACCGTCTCCCGCCGCGTGAACACCTGCGAGAATGCCAGGATCGTAAACGTGATCATCTCCAGATAGAGGATGTCCGAGAATGCCTGGAACACCACATAGAGGATGGTGCCCATCAGCGCGATGCGCGTAAGCTCTCTCGTCTTCATCGCCGCCGCTTCACATCATGCGGCTTTTTCCAGGGAATCAGGCATTTCGGCCCATTGCCGATCAGATCCTCCCGATGCGCCTTGCGCAGTGCGCGCAGCACGATATCATGGTTCTTCGGATAGCTGTACTGCATCAGCGCGCGCTGTTCCAGCTTCTCCTCATACGTCTTGGCGACGTATACCGGCTTCATCGTGCGCGGATCCAGCCCCGTATAATACATACAGGTGGCTAACGTGCCCGGTGTCGGATAGAAATCCTGCACCTGCTGAGGCGTATGGCGAATCTTCTTCAGATAACAGGCCAGCTCGATCGCGTCATTGAGCGTACAGCCCGGATGTGAGCTCATCAAATAGGGGACCAGGTACTGCTTCTTCCCGAATTCCCGGTTTTTCTCATGATACTTTTCCACGAACTTCAGATACAGCTCCTTGCGCGGTTTGCCCATCTTATCCAATACGGCGGCGCTGATGTGCTCCGGCGCCACCTTCAGCTGGCCGCTGATGTGATAGTCCACCAGCTCCTTGAAAAAGTCCTTGTTCCTGTCTTGCAGCATGTAGTCATACCGGATGCCGCTGCGGACGAACACCTTCTTGATGCCGGGGATCTTCCGTATCCGCTGCAAAAGCTCCGTGTACTCGCTGTGGTCGGCGTCCAGATTCTTGCAGGGCTCCGGGGCCAGACAGGCGCGG
>ENA-OOWZ01001216-OOWZ01001216.1-human-gut-metagenome-genome-assembly--contig:-NODE-1216-length-12780-cov-2.277328_pt1 | contig 12780 bp, 10 predicted proteins | sample MGYA00241580_ERZ501329 | MGnify/ENA primary metagenome ERZ501329 (study PRJEB25962, sample SAMEA2042923) | human gut metagenome | biome: human gut; feature: human-associated habitat; material: faeces... | reverse complement strand
AAAAGGCGGCTGCCTCGTGCGACCGCTAATAGTCCGCCAGTCTTGGCGAATATGGGGTAATTACTTTATAAATCTGGAAAATTTATAAGATATGAGCATTTTTATAGTTCTAATTTCACCACACCGATAAGGCACAAATATTCCATATATCAGAGAATTGTATGTCTCAATGTAATTATTTTACATCTTCTCTGACCCACATTCTGTTACATCTGTTATCTTATGACCTGACTCAGTTTGAGAATCATAATTATCCATAGCGTCAAAACGTAAATTCTTTAATAGCCCCATACTCTCACGCATAGAAATATGAACTCCATATCTATCCTGAAGATATCTCATCATAGTTTGAACTGCTTCTAGGGTCCGTTTTGCAGGCCCCAGCAGCATAGGCTTTAACTGTCTCACGAGATCTGCATCGTATAGATAACTCTCTACATTATTCTTTAGATTAGAATATACTTTTGTTTCTTTTTGTTCGTCTGGGTTAGAAATATCGACTGTGTCAGGAAATAGATTATCAACCTTATCCATGAAGATTGGGAGATCTTTTCTCTTAAAAAAATATGGCTGATCCCCATTTCTTAATTTAAAATGCCTTGGCTCTCCAACGATTATCTGGTCCTGATAAATCTTACGAGAATAAAAAGATACTGTACTCTTTTCATTCAATCGAGCCTTAGCTGTCCTATTATTCCAACATACAAGAACATCATTTTCTCCATCATATCCGAGAAATATAAATGGATCAGAAGACTTTTTTATCTCATCAAAACATGCTCGTCGATTAAGTTGTGCACGAGTAGTATCAGGACGCGACTTAAAATAGGCCGACGTAAGTTTAATCATATAGATATGATAACGTTGACCTTTATATCTAATCACAAATGGTTGTTCACCGCTGATATATTCAAAATCTGGGACATCAGTCATTGCGGCAAGAAACAAGTCCTTCAATGTATCTGGGTTAATCTTGCTCATAGTTGTATACTTTTAAAGAGTGAACTTCCGCTTATATCAAGATGTTTATCATATATAGTTTGAACTGCCGATAAGTCACAATCAAAATGTATGTTAGAAATAGACTCTGGTATATTCTCAATTGCTATCGACGGTATATCCCGAAAATCATAAAACGCTAGGGTGTCAAGCGCTTGTTGATAATCGAAACTTATATCGTTCACCTTATCAAAATCAAAACCAAGAGTCTGAACAATTACTTCATTAAGTCGATACTGAAGCCCAAGGTCTGAAACTTTCTTGCAGATAGAATCCTTCAAATCAAAAATAGTCTTACCCTGGCCAGTCTCGATGACAAACACAGAAGCTACGAGGAGATTAGAGTTGAGATTGGGGAGAAGTTGTTCTAAAGAAAATTTATGGACCCGTCTTACTGTTCTAGTACTCTTAACTTCAATTTTATCTCTGCCATCATTAAAGTCAAACTTATCATTTGGTGATGTGTGCCACGCCTGGAGAAGATACTCTGGACTCTTAGCTTGTTCGATAATGAAAAGTTCTGCCCATAAACCCTGCAAAGTTTTCTTTGACGGCTTGCTAAGGTTACTAAACAAATCTGCAATTTTCATCAACTCCGCCTTAAGAATCTTTATAGTGACATTGTCAGGCAATTCATGCAAGAGTATGCAAACTACATCAATAAAATATTTCTGATAATCAACATTACTTGCACTCATAGAAACTATAGCATATCCATTCATTTCCCGCACTTCATCATTCTCAATAAGGCGACAGGTTCGGTTAAATAAAACCTTTATAAACTCCAATGTAATATCAAGAGCCTTATCCTTTCCTGATGCCTTAATAAAAAAAGTCGGATAGCCCTCAGAAGAAACTCCTATTTTATGCTGGCGGGCAAAAGGTACTGAATCAGCCGCATAACATCCATCCTCCAGTGGCTTGTTCGAGAGGCTCTTGAACAGTTGATATACCTCATTCATGGCTTCTTTTCTGGATTTTTGGGTTCAACATAACTGACGGCGAAATCTTTCGGGTAGTAAATAGCAAGAGTATAGGCAGTTCTGCCGTTCCACTTATAATCTGCACACTTCAATCTTACTTTGTGCAATTGTATACAAATGGCATCCTCAAATTTAATTTCCGAATCACCTGGATAGATATGAGAGCCTTTGGGGTCATGTCCAGCATGAACATTATTTACTATCTTTCGCTCTGGATTAAATGCACGTTCTCGCCCTGCAATATTTTTATATGCCATGTGAATGAGATACACATACTGCATGGGATTATTTTCTTGCGAGGCAAGGTATTGGATATATCTTAAAGTTGCCTGTTTCCTCGCTGCATCAGGAGCACATTGGAAGTTGAAATTGGTCAAAAAGTCTATTGCCTGATCAATAGAAAGTTTTGCATAGCGATGATCCCGGTCATCTGTTCCATATGGGTGATATGGTTTGAACGAAACCGAGCCCAGATAATCTTCCACAAATTTAGTATTTGCTTCTATATTCTGGAAGGCATTCATTTTTCTCCAACCATTCAACTTGCAGTAAACAGTATCTTTCGAAAGAATGTTTTTACGTGTCGCATTGAGGCTTGGCGATATCAACAAAAGTTTTTCAACTTTACGGAGATCTGTATTTTCATTGAGCCATTTACGCATTTCTTCCTCATGATCAACATATTCACGATATTCGAGAGCCGTATCTTCTGGAAGATATACTCGACAAGAATAGAGGTAGTTGCGTTTATATCCAAAAAAACGGCAACGCTGCTGAATAGTGTCTGCAGTAGATTTGCCGACACTGTGACGAGGCATATATGTAACAGCCAATCTCTCAACAGTAAACCCCCTGTTGAGCATATCTGCACCAACAAGAATGTGGGAAATACTGCCATCCCAATCTATATCATAGGTCTGCCCTTTCTTTTTGTTGCGGCTGATAACCAGCATAAGGTTAGTCTCATATATGATATCTGGGACTTGTGACATTATCTCCTCAAATGTCGGATAATCTTCACCGTGGCTCTCATATTCGCGTATAGCCTCTGGATACATAGAATTAAATTCTCTAATAAAATCCATGTATGCCAAATCTTGAGAACCAGCATTAAGCATATCCGTCCAAACCCCTATAATATTCTTAATCCAGCCGTGAAATTTTTCGCTAGCATCCTGCTCCTTATCAGCATGAACCATCATTGAAAGAAATGGCTCCCGCTTTTTAATTTTAACTATAATAGCCACCCCCATTATATGGAGTATGAGGGCGTCTTTCAAAGATTGGGGGCAGCCTGGTAAATCATTTCTCTTGCTATGATAAACTTCATTGTCAGGAATTGTTAGGATAAGACCGGGTTCATCTTGAAAAAAAGTCTTACCACCAGTATATTTTTTACCTGGCGTAAGGACTTTGTGATGCTTCGGAGATAGAAGATCAAGAATGCTAATAAGCAATGGGCCTTGAGGTGTTGCTGTATATTGTATATACGAATGATTGGGTAATGTGGCCTTTAATGCAAGGATACTTTTATAAGTTGCGGTAAATTCATCTTCACCCCAGTCATCTGATTTGCTATTTTTGAAAGCATATCCATTAAGACTAGCCTGATCTGCTTCATCATCAATAATCATTACTCCTTGATTTTTCAAGACGCTCTTAATTGCTGTAGTCTGAAAAATTTCTGAGAGATGGTCAATGTGAATGTCTTTCTTCAGAACAGTTATGAGTATTGTAGGTTTTGTGGTAATCTTGAACTCGTTGCTGATTCTCTGCACATCATCAAGAGTAGGGTTCTCATGTAACTTATAATATGCCGCATTTTCGTTACCATTGATAAGATCTTTGCGAAGGCGCTTAGTCGTCTGCTCAAGAAGATTGTTCTTGGTCCCTGCAAAATAAATTATGACTCTGAATCCATTATCATGAGCAAGAGCGGATAACAAGGTGAAAGACATAGTCTTACCACTCTGTACATATCCTACCACAAGATTAGTAATTGACTGAGGAACACTCTGCTTAGGATCAATACAATAAGACAAAATCTCAACAGTCTCATCTCTTGTAGTATTCAGTTCATCTTCGTCAAGTTTCTCAGCAAAACGATTAAGGAGTTCAAATGTACGGCCCCCAATAATTGGAGTAAATCCATTGGTGTCTTGAGGATTAAGTATCTGTATTTCCATATTCTCTATTGCATAAGATTTTGATTAAACAGTAGCCTAAGTTTGGAGGCTGATTGTACTCCATAGTTTGGAGCCATCAATTCTGCAAGGGTAAGAGCCTTGAAGACTGATATAATTGGCATATAGTCATTACCTTTCTTGAACTGATCGTATCGAGTAAAAAAAGGATGCGCTATATTGATTTTACAAGTAACCAATTTGGATTCCATGGCATCAAACAATGTTTTGTCGTTAGAATCCGCATCCCCCATTGTTACAGAATAGATAGAATCGCTATCGTTTTCGGATACAAGTTCTATATTAAGCGTGTAAAGGTCCTTCCCGAGAGTAAAAGATTCAGAATTACCGCCAAGACGTTCTGCCTGCTGAATAAGTTGCTCTGACTGCTGAATATGCTCCTGATCGTTTATTTTATTCTCGGTCTCCTGTACAAGCCGAGTTAATTGTTTAGGTTTAGTTTCTTTATTAAGCGCCTTCGTGACATTTTTTGCAATATCACTATACTGCTCACGATCGCGTTGACGATAATTATCGGCCTGACCAAGAAGATTGAATCCGTCACTTCTAAGTTCCTCCCGAAGTGCTTCCATGAAAGCATAAAGGTCTTCTTCATCACGAAACCCATTTTTATTAAAGGTAACCTCAAAACCTTCCAATTCAAGTTCTCCGAAAAGTCTTTTATAACGGAAGTTACCCGGTGAACCAAATAGGACTTGAGGGAAATAACGTTCATCACCACCACCGACAATTACTCGACCTCTACGCATTAGGACAAGACCATTTGCACTATTTTGAATCTTATCAAGAATAGCAATGAATCCGCGAGCTTTATATTCTCCTGCTTCGAAGTTAATCTCCTTTTTCCAAAGTATGTTGTTACCTTTTGGGGTTTTATAATATGGGGCATTCAGAATATCAAAACACGGGGCTTCAAGTTTTACGTTATTGACCTTTATTTCGACTTCTCCACTACGTAAGAACTTTCTGTAGATGCTGGATAAATGACGGCGAATTTTGTCCATCTGATTATTTGTCGGTGCATGATTGGATAACTCGGTAAGTTCGATACGAGTAAAGTGAACTTCAATAGGCATTGGAGTCTCTGTTACTATGAGTTCCTCCCGCCCCTCCGTTGTTACCTTATGTAAATCAAATTCCGTATATCTCTGTACTGGTTCACCCAGGGCTTTGGTATAAACCCTCCATTTATTAGCAAGCCATACAGACGCAGTCTTCATGCCCATACCGAACTCATTGAGTCCCGTATCATCAATAGGCACATGGGCCGGTTCAAAAGCTCGTTCGTAATTATCTGTATCAATACCTGCAGCATTATCTTCAATTACGATCGATTTCTGCTCCCAATTAACAGTTATAGTTATTCTCAATCTATATCCTGGCTCGATGGATAAAAGTAGATCTCGATTATTGAGATAACTCTGAACTGCATTGTCAACATACTCTCCAAGAGTATTGGAGACAGTATTATTCAAGTTTCTGAATGTAGTATAAACATTCGGCTTGAGGGCGATAGATACTGCGTTAATTTGCTTCATCGTCTGTCCTCCGGTATTAAATTCTCTGCAATTCTTCTGACAACCTCCACATTAACAGCATTACCAAATGCCCGAAACGCTTTGGCAATCGTATCCGGTATTTCATGAAGATCTTCCATACATTGAAGTTTAGCAGCTTCTCTACGAGTCATATATCTTCCATGCTCGCCCTTAGGAGTAGTAATCCAAGGGATTATAGGTATCTGAGTTGTGTTCAGCACAAGAGCAGGAGAATATGTGGGCAATTTAACTCTTATTCCAGATGCTCGGAACTGAATAATCTTCGTACTCATATCTGGGTGTTCCTCAGGACCACAATTCCATTCTAATTTTTGATGGCTATTCTCAAAACCAGGCTGCTGAATTTCACGAATCCAATCTTGGAGAATATCTTGATGCTCCTGATAAAATTTTCTATTCTGAGTAATGTATTGAATTTTCCAATCAGGAAATGAAAATTTATGGTCTTGGTCACTAAGTCGCTTACATGGATTATCCTGCGCGTAAATAGGAAGACAAAGTAAATAATCATCTTTACTATTTCCCTGTACTGGTTGTCCAAAGTTTCCTCGTTTACCTTCCAGTTGTTTACGCGTCTGGAAATATGGTGCTCGCCCCTTATAATCATATGTCGCACCAAACTCCATTGCCCATATTGGAAAAGTCGGGATAGAGACATGATTTTCGGAAAGAATATCAAGGAAGTGCTGCCACACCTCTATATGACGCCTAGTTGCTGGGCGAATTGACATATAATCTTCATCTTCTGGAATCAAAATAGAGTTAATGTTACAGTCCGGTTTCTCCTCATGGGAAGGGAAGTAAAAATTCTGTAATCCGCCAAGAGACTTGAGACGTCCAACTATATAAATTCTCGTTCTATGCTGAGGAATTCCAAAATGATGGGGAGAAATTATGTCATCAGCAATATCATAGAGTGTACTTAGTTGTTCAGCAATTACCTTATATGTATTACCCTCATCATGAGACTTGAGATTAGGCACGTTCTCTAGGAACACATATTCAGGCTTGTGTTCTCGAAGAATATCCATAATCTTATAAAAGAGATTACCTCGACCCTGCTCGTCATCAAAACCTCCTTGCATTCCTGCCTTGGAGAATGGTTGACAAGGGAAACCTGCACATAAGATATCATGCACAGGAATATCCTTTTTTATATCTACCTCCGTAATATCTCCAGCACATGGTATGCCGTGATTTTTTTCATATAATTGCTTAAGATCAGGGTTGATTTCGCTAGCAAATACGCACTTGCAACCAAGTTGCTCAAGCGCGAGGTGGAATCCCCCCAATCCAGCAAACAAATCTATAAATTTGAGTGCCATTCTGCTCAAAATAATTGAAATTCGCCTATTATAAACAAAGTTATAAATATTTGCACATTCATATACGATTTAGTAGCACAAAAAAACATAAAAAATATGGTGCTATCTCCATGCACATTTACAGAGATAGAACCAAATTGATTATTACCGCAGAAACTTTACGTGTTAAGCAATGGGAGTCACCTGCTCCTCCAGCTGCCATTCGGCGATGGAGACAATCGCATGATATTGCTCCCGAGTCAGGGGCGAATCGCCATCGTCCGAGCATTCATATTTCCTCAGTACTTCGTAGACGGGGCCCTCTTCCTGATAGTCCATATAACTTAACAAGTACAATAAATGTCCTCTACATAATCATTGCCACATCTACAACAAAATCTTTTATTTCACCCTCATGAATTAATATTATAAAATATTGCATATATAGGAAATAACCAAACAAAGTATTCATTGTTCTGAAAAGATTTTTACTAACTTTGTACATATAGTGTGAGAATCAATGTTTTTCCATTTAATGACACCATATCAATTTTTATCTAATATTGGATATTACGTTAGAGCAATCTTTTTCTCTGATGAGAAAAAGGGTGAATACGTTTACCCCATTATTGATAACTCTTTCATATGTCAATATTGCAAATATGCAAAGCTTAAAACATCTGATTTTCAATCAATTTTACGCAACTGTCATAATATTATCGTATCAGATAGTTCGCCGATAGATCTCATCCTAGGTATTATTGCCATTCAATTATACGCAGCATCAAAGATGGAGAATGCTGATGGTTTTACTGCGGCTAATTACAGGCAACGAATATGTGATTGCCTCGGTATGGACACCTCGGATTGGCAAAATTGGGTGAAAGACAACCAAGACTATGTTTGGTCCCGCTATTATACTTGGTGTGTGAATGAATCGTTTCTTATAGACAATCCCTGTCGTTCCCGGGAGGGGAAGGATCGATATGTCCAATATCCCAAGGTTCATTCTGCTCAAGTATTAAATAGAGAGGATCTGAAAAGATTTGCCGCTGAATTCATTGCAAAAGGAGTTATTCCCAATGAGGATTTATCTCAGGATGAGCTATGGAACATCCTGGGCTTTCCCACAAATAACCTGACTAATAGAGCCCAAAGAATTATAGACTCGTCCTGGGAGTCAGCAAAAAAGCAGATCTTTCAATATTATCTCTCTTGGGACGGCGAATATAGTGATGCTCGAAAAGTTACAAAAAGAGTCGAAAAATCATCTTATATATTAAGAGTTACTCAAGAAGGAGATGAATGGGTTCTGGATATATGCAATGAAAGCCAACGAATAAAACAGTTTCCACTTTCCCCTACAACGAATATTTTCAACGGATTAAAGCCATATTATACATTCAAACGACCTAACTCAATTATATTTCAGAAGGATCCTTCATACGAGGATTATACGGAAACGAGATATCTCAATGAAAACGACGAAGGCATAGCTTTATTTGTCAATACATCAAAAGGATTTCATGAACAGGATGTTATCCAACGTTTTGGGATGAATGCCTTAGTGAAACTGAATCCAAAGAGATATCCACAATTCTATACGACCGAAAAGCGACCATACCGATTATACGGAGGCTTAAGAATCTCCCGGGATATGCCCAATTATCTATTAGACGCTCCTCCAATTCTTGACTTAGACAAAGATTTACGTTTTTATATCGATGATAAGCCGTATCAAGGGTTGTCTGGTTACAATCGACTACCTCTTGAAATAGGAGTGCACAAGATCAAAATACCTGGATACAAAAGCATCGGGATTCATATAGTTGACCACGATATAAAGGACATTGCACCTTGGGATGACAATCCCAAGTGGTTCGTTGATAATAAAAAAGCAAGGATGTGGGACGTCGACTTCCAACAGGGACAGATTGTCGGACTCGACTATCATGCTTATAGCTCGGACGGAACCATCTCCTCAACTGGATCGGTTTTATATCGATGGTGCATGGCGCAGCAATACAATAAAAATATCCACTCTGAGGAACAGAATGTCGCAATTAGAATGTTGAATATACCGGAATAAAATATGGAATCTTTAGATTATACGACCATAAAAGTTGTGGGGGTTGTTGAAGCACACACAGACGGAGTACATGCATATCTTCGTGTAATCGGATATATCAATCCTGGTGCTGGCTGGAAGTTCAAACGTCTTTATCCCGATGAGATAAAAGAAAAATTCCCTACCCGCGGGCTTATTTTCATGCCCAAATTTCTTAAAAGATATAGGAACTTATGCGGACAATGTATCTACACTGGCATACAAGCATCTAATAATGAAGGGTCTGATCAATTTATATGGGATCGAGATGCTGGTCTTCCGGCAGAATATGGAGTCGTTGTTTGCGAAGAAAAACTTCGCCAGAAGGACCCAGAAGGTATCTATGAAACTTTATCAGGCTATCAGGATACTACCTATTTTCACGACGGGCCATTTTTATATCGATATACACCCAAAACCGGACAGCCATACTATTACATCGAACAATGGGATCTAAACAATATTTTAAGCGTCAACCAAGATAGAATTATTTGCTACGACAGGGACCGATCCAGGTATGTCATCATGAATGACAACATTGCTGGAACGGCAACTTATCTCGATATAATGCCAGATGAGCAACTGAAAGAATGGTTCGTTGAAACCTATGTAACAAAAGCATGGGGTTCCATCTTGCAGCACGAGGATAGGGACAAATTACTATCGGAGATCAAGAATACGATTCCAGCCAAAGGCGTTCCAAATGAGGTTCTAGAGTCTCGTATCGCACGCATATCCTTGATGTTTGAAAACTTTCTCCTGAATGCCCGGCAGATTCAGGCATTAGCAGAGAATCCATTATTCAAGGAGTGTATCGATCGTTCCGTTGCAAAATACAGCGAGCAATTGATTACTAATCTACAAAGCCAATACAAACAAGAATACCAGTCTTTACAAAGTGAGCAAAAAGAGCGCGTGGCTCAACTTGAGCGCGAGGTGAACACCGCAACAGCAAAGGCCCAGGCACAAAAAGCAAGGCTTGAGGAAGAGCAGAAACGATATCAGGCTGCAATTGAGCAACAATTGGCCCATATCGCATCAAACAAAAAAAAGATTGAAACTCAGGAAAACTCGCTACAAAAAATAACAAACGAGAAAGATCGGATTCTCAAGGATTGCGATGTGCTGCGTGATATCATTGTATCATTGACCTCGAACCACACTCATCTTGCAGAGAATGGTGAATTACTGACCGTACATAACGAATCACAACCAATTCAGAGCAAAGAGGAGCTGGAGAGCAGATTAAGAAATGGATTAAGAAACAATAATAGGAGACTCAGCCTCTCGAACCACTTGATTTCGCTATTGGCATATAACCATGTTTTGTTAATACCGGATCATCGAATTGTCAATGCAATTATCCAGGCTACCGGTAATTGTTGTTATATGCTTGAAGATGTCACTCCAAAGTGGCAATCGTTTGAATATGTATGGGCAAATGGGTTGAAGAGAATCGTAGAGCACAGTTGGGAGACGCCCGATGAGATGCATTATTATGTTCTGCGTAATATAAATATATCTTATATACCCTGCTATCTTCAGCCTGTCGTAGATATGATTCTAAAACTGCGAAGTGTATTCCCTGGCTCCACCCTTGCATTCCCAGAAAACCTTAGGATCATCATGGTTCCTACAGAGGATGCTGGATTGCCATTGACTACGCAATGCATCCGCTATTTTGGATGTTTGCCAAAAACCGACACCTTCGTTATAGCTGAAGATGAAGAGTATCGAATTGTTGAAAAAATCGATACAAAAGGATATTTAACGCCCTGTCTATTGAACAGCCTGCTTACACAAGTGGAGAGACCGGATCCGGAGGCATATAAATCATATGTCACAGAGGATGAATAAAGATATCGAAAAGGTTCAGCACCTGTTGTTCTTATGGATGTGTCATTATGACAAGATCAATTATGACACTATTAAACGCTATTGTGAGTACCTAAACATACAGTTTAATTTGCAAATTACAGAACACCCTGCATGGACCTTGTTTTTGCCCTTATTCTATGCGGGCAATGTGGATTATTGCGGCAGTAGGTCGTTTAAAGTGACGGAACCGATGAGGATCTCACACCAAAGGAGGCACCTTTTCATAAACAAGCAACCATCCATAGATGGATGCGAAAAGTTGCGTCCCGCCATTTATCGCAGTGAGGGTCCTCAGAATTGTGAATTAAAGCAGTATACTTTTAACGGAAAAGAGATTTTAAAACATTTTCCGAGTGTAGATTCAATCATTTCAGCATTCGAGTTATCACCGAAAAATGATTTCTCAGATCTCACCTTTGATAATGCCCCCGACCAGATTGGTATTGCCTACACAGCCTTTAAACGCTATTACTTCGTATGCGAAAATCGGAAAGTTGTGGAAATTCCCAATTGGTCAATCAATCCGGATTCGGTCAATGTCGCCTATCAATATAGTCGGGTTTTGGGAAAGAAATCAAACGGCAATTACGACATCGAGCAAAGAAAACTAAGCGTGAATTCTTTCCGGTTTCCAATTATGTTATACCGAGTTTTGATGGTTGCTTCCATGTTGGAAGGCCAATGTCCCTATAAGGAATCGGGCAATTATGTTTTCCCGGGCATTGCAAAATCCATAGTCAAGGAACTCGATCGCATCTTGTGTAAATCCATTCGTTATGAATAATCCCATACAAATCTATAATGAACTGAGAGAAACATATCTCAAGTATATCAGTAGCGGCACTCCGTTTTTCAATGAGTATTACAACGAAGAGCGCAATAGCCTGATCAGCGAACAAGGGGCCATATGCCAGCCTCCCATTATCGAGATCGTTCCCAAATACAAGGAATATGCGTCGCTGGAAGACTTCTGTAAAAATGAAGAGGTTAATAGCGAGCTGGCTGATTTTGTGCAATGTGGATTGTTCTTTAATGACAAAGCCGAAAAGCGGCGATTGTATCTACATCAATACAATGCTCTCAAAGAGGCCGCTATCAACCGGAAGAATATTGTCGTAACAACAGGAACAGGATCCGGTAAGACAGAATGCTTCCTACTGCCTATTTTTGCCGATCTAATATCAGAGTCGCGCACATGGGACAAAACGAATCGACCACGAGCCATGCGCGCCATGATTCTTTATCCGCTGAATGCATTGGCGGAGGATCAAATGATCCGACTTCGCAAAGCCCTTAATGGACAAGGGAAAGGACGGGCTTTGGATTGGTTAGACCGTTGTCGCGGAGGAAATAGATTTTTCTTCGGGCGTTACACTGGCAGCACCCCTGTCAGTGGTCGAGGAGATATTGCCCAAGAGAACATCCGAAAAGAACGCAAGCAGTTAAATGAGGACTGGAAGGCGGCTCAAGAATCTGCCAAACAAACCGGTAATAGCGAATTGCTCTACCATGTTCCGTGCATGGATCCGGATAGTGCTGAGATGTGGGATCGCCTTTCCATGCAACAAAATGCTCCCGACATTTTAATTACCAATTACAGCATGCTCAATGTCATGCTGATGAGAGACATTGAAGCGCCCATATTCGAAGAGACCAAGAAGTGGCTTAAGGAGGATCCTTCCCATGTCTTCCACTTGGTCATTGATGAATTGCACACCTATCGAGGAACAGCCGGGACAGAAGTTG